>Ga0181524_10004004_pt1 | contig 13931 bp, 14 predicted proteins | sample PEATcosm2014_Bin_34_FD_119761 | JGI IMG/M metagenome (GOLD analysis project Ga0181524, IMG submission 119761) | Peatland microbial communities from MTU Mesocosm Facility, Houghton, MI, USA - PEATcosm2014_Bin05_60_metaG | ecosystem: Environmental > Terrestrial > Soil > Wetlands > Peat | place...
CAGGGCGCGGACGTCTGGCTCAACGTGCCGAGGCCGCCGCTGGAGGCCTCCGGCACGAGCGGCATGAAGGCCGCCGCGAACGGCGCGCTGAACGTGAGCACCTTCGACGGCTGGTGGTGCGAAGGCTACACGCCCGAAGTCGGCTGGGTGATCGGACGCGGCGAAAAGTACGAGAGCCCGGAGCAGCAGGACGCCGTCGAGAGCGGCGCGCTGTACGACATCCTCGAACAGGAAGTGGTGCCGCTCTTCTACGAGCGCGGCCGCGACGGCCTGCCGCGGCGCTGGATCGCCCGGATGAAACGCTCGATGCACCTGATCGGCTCGTACTTCAACACCAACCGCATGACCGGCGACTACGTGCGCGACTATTACCTGGACGCGGGCCAGCGGTTCCAGGCGCTCGCCGCCGACGGCCCCTCGCGGGCGCGCGCCCTGGCCGCCTGGCGCCAGCGCATCCGCCAGCGATGGAGCGACATCCGCGTCGAGGACGTGAAGTCCAGCGTGGACACCAAGCTCCTCGTCGGCGACCCGATCGAGGTCGTCGCCCGCGTGTGGCTGGGAGAACTGCGGCCCGACGAGGTCCAGGTCCAGCTCGGCCTCGGCGCGCTCGCCGCCGAGGACCAGCTCGAGGAGGCCGTGTACACGCGGATGACGCCCGACGAAAAGCCCTCCGACGGAATCTACACCTACCGCTGCGCCATGCCCTGCGCCCACAGCGGCCGCCGCGGATTCGCCGTCCGCATCCTCCCGTTCCATCCCGACCTCGTCCATCCGTTCGAGCCGGGGATGATTGTCTGGGGGTGAAGCGAACGCGCCGGCTGAGATGTTGACACGGCAAACCACGGGCGATAAACTAAAATTGTAAAGGTTGTTTTTGATTCAATAGCTCGCTGTGCCGAGGTGAGGTTATGACAAAGCTGCTGACCAAGGTCTTTAAGAAAGCATCCGAGCTTCCCGACAACCTGCAAGACCAGTTTGCGCAGGAATTTCTGGACGAATTGGTATGGGAATCGCGTTGGGGTGAAACGCTCGCCAAGTCTCGGGATAAAGTGGACCAGTTGGCCGAGAAGGCCGCGAAGGAGTACAAGGCCGGCCGTACCCGGGCAATGGGATTCGACGATTTGTGAAATCTCACCTCACTCAAGACTTCATCGTCTGTTTTCGCAAGCTCCCCCAACGAATTCAACGCCTTGCCCGGAAGAACTACAAGTTGTGGAAGAGGAACCCGTCACATCCCGGCCTGGACTTCAAGCGTGTTGGAAAGAGGCAGCCTGCTTACGCCGTGCGCGTGGGCATCGGCTGGCGAGCCATGGGACTTCTCCAGGGCGACACCGTTGTCTGGTTCTGGATCGGCTCTCACGCTGATTATGACAGCCTTATCCGGAGAATCTAGAGACCTTCGAGCGGCGCGCGAAAGCTTGGGCTTGAACGTTGCCGGGCCGCCTTGACTTTGTCGTTCACGAGGCCTTTAATGGCGGCAATAGGAGTCACTTCATGCGCGCGGCCCCAGTCGTTGCGATTGACGAATCCCTTATTGCCGAGATCGTCCGCCGAATCCTGACCGTGACGAAGCCCGACAAAGTGATCCTCTTTGGCTCCGCTGCCACTGGTTCAATGGCCCGCGACAGCGACATAGACCTGCTTGTCATCGAGGCGAACCCGGGTGACGTCCGCGAGGAGAGCGTGCGGCTCTATGCCGCGTTGACGCTCCTCGAATATCCCGTTGACGTCATGGTCATGTCCACGGAGCGGTTCGAAGAGACCAAGGAAGTCATCGGCGGCCTTGCCTATCCGGCGAACAAGTACGGCAGGGTAATCTATGAAGCCGCGACAGGAAGTGCGAACGATGACCTTGGTGCACCTGGAATAAGATGCGGGCAGAAATTGTCAAGTGACAAATTGACTGCGGCGTGGTAACATGTGGGATAGAAGTCCAACTAAAGATACCCTTTGAAGAGGGTTGGCGAAGTTCCGGTAAGTGCGCGGCTAGGATATCTTGAAGAGGTGTTCTAATGACGATCATTATGAACGGCAAGAGATTCGCGCAGTTCACGTATCCGACCGAAAAAGACTTTGAGGACGATATTGTACGGTCCTCAAGAATAATCTTTGGGCCTGACTCTATCTATATAGACGTTAAAAAGAGGATTGAATCAAAAACCTTGGGGATGACCATCCCTGACGGCTTCCTTTTCGACTTCAGCGATCCTACGGATCCTCAATTCTATATCGTTGAAGTGGAACTGGTTCAGCACGGTTTCTATGCCCACATATTTCCCCAGATTACTAAGTTTTTCGCTTTTTACAAAACTGGAGGAATGCAAAAGACACTCGTTGACAAACTCCACAGTATCATAGATGGTGACATAACACTAAAATCGGATTTCAAGGGGAAGCTGGGCAATGGCGAGATATACAAATTCTTGAGTGACATCCTCGGGTCTAGTCAGAACATATTGCTTATATCGGACGATTCCATTCGCGAGCTCCGTGAGATTATGGACACTTATAGCGAAACATGGGGCCGAATGGTGAAGTTTCTTGAAGTCAGAAAGTTCACAAATGGCGCAGATGTCCTATTCTCTCTTACACCGGATTTCGAGACGCTACCTTACTCCGATAGTGGTACGGAACCTGAAGGAACGGGCAATGGGGGCGTCACTGAGAAATATCACCTCGACAATGCCTCAGAAGAGGTGCTGAAAATATATGAGAAGATTAAACAGACCGCGGCGGGAATTGACCATCGGCTAGTATTCAACCCGCAGAAGTACTATATCTCCATAAAGGCTAGCAAGAATATCGTCTTTCTAACGATTCGTAAAAGCAAGATTCGGTTTATTGCTCTGATGCCGGAGGAGGAGATCAGGTCGATTGTCAAGAACCATGTGGTTGTAGCATTGTCTCCTCCCGTTCAAAAGTTCTATAACAGCCCGTGCGCGTCGATCGACTTAAGAGACACAAAGCATTTTGAAGAAATTGAGCAAGTGATGAAACTGATCGTTTCTCGCTCGCAATGGGGGACCTAACTAATGGCTTGAGGTGGCGGCTAAACGGCCGTCGCACTCGAACGGCGGTTATCCTGAACGTCGAAGCTGATTCTCGGCTGACTCATGTCAGCTTCTCAGTCCTGTCGTCCGGCAGGGAGGGCCGCCTGCGGCAGCATTATTTCCGCTACCGAGGCTTGTGGGCTAGGCAACGGCCTAGTAACTTGACAAAATGAGATTCGAAGTCCGGTTTGTCCCAAGCGCCTACGATGACTTGGGCTACTATGAAGCACATGAACAGCGGATCATCCGCGAGGCCATCGGTGAGTTCCTTGAGACTGACGCGGATGTCCAGAGCAAGAGACGGAAGCCGCTCCGCTCGAATCCGCTCGCGCCTTGGGAACTGAGAGTCGGAGACTACCGGGTTTTTTACGAGATCAGAGCCCCTGGCGTGGTCAGAGTGTTGGCCGTAGGCCACAAGCGGCACAACGAATTGTTCATTCGGGAACGGAGAGTCGAAATATGAAGACCATAGATCTCACCAAGGGACGCCACTCCCTCAGCGAAGTGCTCAAGCTGGCAAAGAGCCAAACGGTATTGCTTCACTCATCGTCCGGGGAGGATTTTCTGATCGAACAGGCGGATGAGTTCGATCGGGAAGTTGCCGCGCTCGGTCGGAGCGCCAAGTTCTCGGCTTTTCTGGAGGCCAGGTCGAAGGAGACCGGCGACCTGCCGCTCCGCGAGGTCGGTCGAAAAGGCCGGTATACTTCCCGCAAATGATTCCCATGCGCCCTCGCTCACGGCCTTCCGGCAAGGCTTTATGCGTATGACATTATTGCAGCGCGCGTTTTTCGCCCTTGCGGTCGCGGGGCTTCTCCTGGCCGGCTGCGGCAAGCGCGGGGCCGAGTCCCGCCCGCCGGATGACGGCTACTATCGCCTGCCGCTGACGGAGAATCCCGTCACGCTCGACCCGGCGCTGTTCACGGATGTCAATTCCGAAGGGGTCGCGCGGCGGATTTTCAACAACCTCGTGAAGCTCGACTCGAAACTCCAGCCGGTCCCCGACCTGGCCGAGAGCTGGAAGGTCTCCGACGACGGGCTGACCTATACGTTCACGCTCCGGAAGGGCGTGCGGTTCCACAACGGGCGCGAGATGATCGCCGACGACGTGCGCTTTTCGTTCGAGCGGCTGCTGCGCCCGGAGACCGCCTCGCAGAGGGCATGGGTCGTCGAGCCCATCGCCGGGGCGCGCGAGCTGCGGGACGGAAAGGCGCTGTCGCTCGCCGGGCTCGAGACGCCGGACGCGCATACCGTCGTGCTGCGGCTGAAGGACGCCTTCAGCCCGATGCTGATGCTCCAACTGCTCGCGATGGGCAACGCGGCGATCGTCCCGCGCGAATGTTTCGGCGCCGAGCGCGGCGGCGAAAAATTCGGGCGGCGGCCGGTCGGAACGGGCCCGTTCCGGTTCGTCTCCTGGCGCGATCACGACGCGGTCCTTCTGGCGCGGAACGACCAGTACTTCGGCGGCCCCGCGAAACTCGCAGGACTGCGGTTCCGCATCATCAAGGAGTCGCTGGTCGCCTGGCAGGAGTACCTGGCCGGCGGGCTGGAGCATTGCGCGGTGCCGGAGGGATTCCTGAAGGAGGCGCAGTCCGGCCCGCTGAAGGGCGAATTGCGCTCGACGGCCACGCTCAGCACGCAGTACCTGGGCTTCGCGATGTCGCACCGGCCGTGGGGCTCGAACGTCCACCTGCGCCGCGCGCTGAACTACGCCGTGGACCGGGAATTCATCTGCGAGAAAATCCTCGGCGGCGAGAGCGCGCCGGCGAAGGGCGTGCTGCCGCCCGAGACGCCTGCTTTCGATCCGGCGCTGCCGGGATATTCCTACGACCTCGAGCGCGCGCGGAGCGAACTGCGCGAGGCCGGCTACGGTCCGGGCCTGGAGCCGGTGGAGCGGTTGCCGGAGATGACGCTGTATTTCAATTCCCGTCCGCCCGGCGCGGAGGTGGCGCAGGCGGTGCAGGCGGACTTCCAGCGGATCGGCGTCCGCGTGCAGTTGCGCGCGCTGGACCTCGCCGCGCTGCTCGAGGCGACCAACCAGGGCGAGCCGGACCTCTTCCGCCTGACCTGGGCGGCGGATTTTCCCGACGCGGAAAGTTTCCTGCGGATTTTTCACAGCAGCCTGGCCGGCTCCGCGGGCAACCGCGCCCGCTATTCGAACGCGCAGGTGGACGACCTCCTCGACCGTTCGCGGCGCGAGCTCCAGCCCGAAAAACGTCTCGCGCTGCTGCGCGAGGCGGAGCGCATCATCGTCGCCGACGCGCCGTGGATTTTCCTCTCGCACGGCCGCACCCACCTGCTCGTCAAGCCCTACGTCCGCGGCCTGGAACTGACGCCGATGGATGTCGGCACGTCGGTCAACCAGGTGGATTTCCACGACGTGTCGTTCCAGCCGTAGGACGCGGTCGCGGGCAGGGCTGCGGCGCTTGACGCATGGATGTGTATAGTGTATACACATAGCGGAGGTGAGGGATGAGAACGAACGTAGTGATTGACGACAAACTGATGAGCCGCGCGCTGAAGTCCTGCGGTTACCGAACCAAACGGTCCACCATCGAAGCAGGACTGCGTCTCCTGGTTCAATTGAACAGCCAGAAGAAGCTTCGCTTGCTCAAGGGGAAGGTCCCCTGGCAGGGCGATCTTAAGGAGATGCGAAGGGACTGACATGGTCATTGTCGACACTTCGGCTTGGATTGAGTACTTCCGAAACGGAGCGCCCAATATCGTGGCCAAAGTGGATCGCAGTCTCGACCGGGACCTGGTCGGGATCGGCGACTTGATCTACTGCGAGGTCATGCGGGGCATTCGTTCAGGGCGGCAGCGCACCGAGGTTTCCTCTCTGCTTCTTTCCCTGCCCAGGTTCGAAATGGTCGGTTTCCGAATCGCTGAAAAATCGGCCGCCAATTACCGCCTTCTCAGGTCAAAGGGCGTCACCGTCCGGAAAACGATAGACGTGCTCATTGGCACGTTCTGCGCCGAGCGCGGATTTCAGATAGTGCATTGCGATTCGGATTTCGATCTGATGGCGCGTCACATCGGGCTTGAGGTGGCTTAGGCCTGGCCGCTGATCATCATTACGGTTTACGTGAAAGAGTCATCCCGAGTTCTTTGCGAATCAGAGAAATGGAAAGGAGAACGTCATGCGTTTAGTGAACAGTTGCCTGATTGCGTTGGCTGTGATGGGTGTTTCACAAGCACAAGAAAGCGGCTCGGCGGATAAAGACCGCCTCCAGGGCTTGTGGCAAGCCATCAAGGGTGAAGCTCACGGGCACGAGACGACGAAAGCGGAACTCCAAGTATTCCAGATACGCATCAAGGACAACGTGATGACCTTCTTGCCCGACAACCGGAGTTCCACTTTTGAGTTGGACGCGAGCAAGAAGCCAAAGACCATAGACTTCATCCCCAACGACGGGCCAGCCAAGGGGATGAAAGTTCCGGCCGGCATATACTCCTTGAACGGTGATGAACTCATTCTCTGCCTTAATAACGGCGATGCGCCCGGCAGACCTTCGGAGTTCAAGACACGCCCTGGCGGAGACCTGAGACTCCTCGTGTTGCAAAGAGTGAAGGCGCGAGAGTAAGCAGCCGCGCTCACTCTTTCACGCTCCGCGCTCGTCAATCGCTACGCCCATCCCTCCGCCGCCAGCGCGTCGTGCAGTTCGTCGGGGTGCTGGCGGCAGTGGTATTCGATGCCGCTCGATTCGGCGTGCGCCTTGCTGTAGGGCACGCCCTGGGACATGCGGTTGCGCTCGTGCAGCTCGTGCACGAGCACGTAGCCGCGCTCCTGTTCCTCGATGTCGTCGTCAATCCAGACCTCGTTGCTCGGGACGAATTCGTACACGAACTCGTGCCCGCCGGCGGTGAAGTCAATGTCGAACACGCTGCGGACGAGCCGTCCGCTGACGATCCAGACGCTGACGCCGCTCTCGAGTTTTTTCCAGAGGCGCTTATGGACGTCGTGGCCGTCGGGCAGCTTGTGCCCGTTGGCGGTGAGGCGTTTGAGGTCGCCGGCCAGGCGGCGCTCCTTCCGCTCCGTCCGGTCGGCCGCCTCGAGGGCCTTCTCGTACGGTATGCCCCGCGCCATGAGGCGATGCTCCACCAGCAGGTGCTCGACGAAGAACTTCAGCTCGCCGGAGCCGGCCTCCCGGTCAATCCAGAATTCGTCCATGGGAATGTACAGGTAGCGGTAGTGCTGCCCGAAGTTCGTGAACTCCTCGTCCTGGTGCGTGCGGATGTAGCTGCCGTCCACGACCCACACCTGGAACTTGCCGCGTTCCTCGGCCTTCTCGATGTACGGCGGCTTGCCTGCCGTGGGCATGAGGCGGTTCTCCTCAAAATGATATCGTCACGCGATTGCTTTCTTATACAGCCCGAATGTCAAGGTGTCAAAGCAGGCGCAAGTTCCGGAGGCGGGCCGTAGACCGCCTTGCGGGCCTCCTCGTCGGTGAGGCGGTAGATCAGGATCGAGTAATGCACCTCGTCGTCCGGCTCGCGCTGCCGCAGGAAAGCGCAGAGGCGACCCATGCGCAGGGTGTCGAAAGCGCGCAGACGCGCGTTCCAGTCCTTTTCTCCGCCCATGGCCATAAGGGTTCGCAGGGCGACGGGATCATCCTTCACCTGCACGACGCGGGCGAAGTCTCGCAGGCGCTGCTGATAGGCCTGCTCATATTGTTCGGTCCAGCGGCCGGGCGCCTCGGAGAGCACCTGCTGCAGCACGGTCGCGCTGATGCAGTAGACGCCGCCGGTGAGCGGCCCTATAGAGGTGTCTCGTTCCACGTCAGGGTAACCGGGAAGCTGTTTGCCGGGGATGTGGTGATAGAGAGGGCTGCCGTTGCCGAAGTAGGCGAAGTACACGGACACCCCGGCGTTGCCGTCGAGATTGTGCCGGGCGAGCCACTGCTTCAGGGCCGGCAGATCCTGCCCCCAGTCCAGGGAACTGTCCACGAGGTGGCGGTAGCCGTTCTTCGAGCCGCCCGCGACCGCATTGAAATAGGGAATGTAATCCGGCCAGGCCAGCGCGCATTCCGCCGCCCCGATCCCCAGGGCGGCGATGAGAGCGGCGCAGACAAGCCGCTCCCGCGCGGCGACCCAGTGCGCCGCCGCGCCGGCCAGGATGAACAGGGGCGGATACACCGGCATGATGTGCCGGTGGCCGATGTTCAGATGGCTGCAGATCGCCGTAACCCAGTAGACCGCCAGGAACACCCACAGCGGCGCGGTGCGATAGAGCGCAGGCGCGAGAGCCGTCCACGCGGCGGCCCCGGTCCCTTTCCGCGCAAGCCTCGTCTTTCTGACCACCGCAGCCAACGCCAGCACCGCGACGAGGAAGACAATCAAAGGCGTCTTGACCAGGAATGTGTACGGGAAGAACGACGGCCATCCTGTCAGGCTATACCGGCCGTTGAGGAACGCCCGGCGGAGTTGCGAGCTCCGGTAGACGTTCGCGAAACCGTACAGATACGCCTCCGGCAGCAGTTGATGGCTCCTGAGGAACTGGATGGTCCTGGGGACAGCCCCTTGCACGTTCGCCACCTTGTTCCAGGGCGGATAAAGCTCGTTGAGAGGATTGGGGGTCGCGAACGCGGAATAGCGGAATCCGTAGAAGGCCCAGATCACGGCGACGATGATGACCGCGTGGACCAGGACCGTCCCTGCAAAAACCGCCGCGCGACGCCAGATCGCTTTCACTTCAACCGCCCGCAAGACGCCGGCCGGCACGGACTCTCTCGAAAAGAGTTGAAGCCCCATCAGCACGACGGCGACGGGGATGATGAGAACCGCCGAGAACTTCGAGAGGAAAAGCCCCGCCATCGCGAAGGCGCTCCCCACCACCGTCGCGGCGGTGACTTTGTTCACCATGATGCTCAGGGTCCACAGGCTGGCGGTGAAGAAAAGCGCGGCCGCCATGTCGGAGGTGACCAGGCTCCCGTTGGCGAGCATCGTCGGGTTGAAGACGTAGAGGGAAAGGGAAATCACGCCTCCGATCGGTCCGAAGAGGCGCCGCGACCAGAAGCAGACGATCAGCCCCAGCGCCACGCTGAGGAGCGCCGTAAACGCCCGCCCCTGCAGCAGCATCGCCTGGACGTCGTTGCCCATCAGGTAGAAGAACTGATGCCCGATCGGCCAGACGTTCGAGGCGGTCCAGAACCGCGATGCGTCCGCCGGGAAAGAATACCTGCCGAGAAGAAGCGGAATGGCGCACCATCGCTGGGGAAGATTGCCGTTCTCCGGATTCAGGCGGTAGTCGTTGTGAACCCAATAGCAGTAACCGGCGGGCAGGTGGGCGGTCTCGTCCGCGGTGGCGCACTTGTTCATGACGCTGGTGACGGCAAGGGCGAAATGGATCGCCAGCAGCGCCGCCACCATCGGATAGCCGCCGAGCATCCGGGCCGTCCGAGAAGCCCCGCAGCCCGCATCGTGGAGTTTATCCGCGCCCGGTTCCGCCACTCGACTCTCGATCATATAATCCGCGCCGGTCGTTCATGCGAATCCTCGCCAGGTCGCAGCCCATTTCGATCGAATCCCTCACCAGCCTCACGCGCGAGTCCGGATTGAAGCGCCAGGGCGTCGGCACTTCCTTGATCCGGCAGCCTCGGCGAAGGGCGATGTAGATCACTTCCGCATCGAACGCCATGCCCGAAAGCCGTTGCCGAAGAAAAATCTCCTGCGCCGGCCCGGCGCGGAAGCATTTGAATCCGCACTGCGTATCCTGGAAGCCCGGCAGGACCATCGCGCGGATCATCGCGTTGAACGCCCGGCCGATGAGGTGGCGCCAGGCCGGCTCCGCAATGCGGACAGACCCCGGCAGTTCCCGGCTGGCGATCGCGACGTCGAAATCGGTCAGCAGAGGCGGAAGGAACCGGCTGATCTCGTTGACGGGCACCGACAGGTCGGCGTCGCAGAAGAGGCGATACTCGCCGCTCGCCTCCAGCATTCCCCGCCGGACGGCCAAACCCTTTCCCCGCTCCTTTTCCCTGAAGACCCTCAAGGCGGGTTCCTCCCGCGCCATCGCCTGCGCGAGGGCGAAGGTGTCGTCACGGCTGCCGTTCTCGACGACCACCACTTCGGAATTGTAGGGCTGGGCGCGCAGGAAATCCAGGATCGCCGCGAGCGTCGGAGGAAGGCGCCTCGCTTCATTGTGCGCCGGGATGATGACGGAGAGAAAGACCGGACGAGCGTGGCCGGGCGCATTTGATTTCGTCACGCGATCGCTTTCTTATACAGACCGAAGGTTAAGGCGTCGAAGCAGACGAAGGAGACCTTCTCGATGGCCGGATGCTCGGCCAGGAATTCACGCGCGGTGTCCACGGCGATCCGGCAGGCGCGTTCGGGCGGGAAGCGATAGACCCCCGTGCTGATCGCGGGAAAGGCCACCGTCTTCAGCCCTCGCTCGGCGGCGATGCGCAGGGAATTGCGGTAGCAGTTCGCGAGGAGTTTGTCCTCGACGAAAGTCCCTGAGCTTGTCGAAGGGTCGTGCGCGCCGCCGGGCCAGACCGGGCCGACGGTATGGATGACGTATTTTGCGGGGAGATTGTAGCCGCGCGTGATCTTCGCCTCGCCGGTCGCGCAGCCGCCGAGCGTGGCGCACTCGGCGACCAGCTCCGGCCCGGCGGCGCGATGGATCGCCCCGTCCACGCCGCCGCCGCCCAGGAGCGACGAGTTCGCGGCGTTCACGATCGCGTCCACCTTCATCCTCGTGATGTCGCCCTGAACCGCCTCCATGCGGTTATTCATGTTCGCCTTCCTCCTTTGACCGCCGAGGCACCAAGGCGCCAAGAACGCCAACTGATAATGCAACCACCGAACACACGGAAGACACTGAAGCTGTTTATTAAACTCATTCGGTGTGCTCTGTGTATTTCGTGGTGGAAACCGTTGTCTCTTTGTGCCTTGGTGTCTTGGTAACTTGGTGGTTCACTATGGCGCCTGCTGAGCGTGGCGACCGCGGAACGTCTCGATGCGCGGTTCGCCGCCGTTCAGCTCCACACTGATCATGCCGCAATCGTCGGTCGCAAGCAAATTCTTCGAGGTTCGGGCGTAGAGCGGCGCCGCCTGGGCGTCGCCTCCGCCGGGGATGATCGCCACCGCCGGGCGAACCGCCTCGGCCAGTTGCGCCGCGTCCGGGTCGGCGCGCCCATGATGCGGAACCTGGAGCACGTCCGCGGCCAGGTCCGGATTCCGACGGATGAGCGGACCCGCCGAGCCGTGTCCGAAATCGCCGGTCAAGAGAATGACGCCTTCCGGCGTCCGGACGCGGACCACCGCGCAGAGCTCGTTGGCGGTCCATTTCAATTCCGGCACGCTCGGCGGCGGCCAGAGCGCCTGGAGCTCCGCGCCGGCGAAGCCGGCGGCGCGGTCTCCCTCGCTGAAGCGGCTCACCGGGACGCGCTCGTTCGAGAGGGTCTCGAGCAGCCGTTTCGGCCCCGGCTGGTTGTCGAAATAGTCGAAATAATTCGTCACGGCCACGCCGCCGACGTGCATCCTTCGCGCGAGTTCCTCCGTGCCGTTGTAATGGTCCGCGTCGCCGTGCGACAGCACCAGCAGGTCCAGCCGCCGCACGCCCAGCGACCAGAGCGCCGGGACGATCACGCGCTCGGCGATGTCGTCGGCGCGGCCGGCGCTGCCGGCGTCGAAGAGCAGGCTGCGGCCGTCCGGGAACCGCGTGAGGATGCAGTTGCCGTGGCCGACCGAGATTGCGTCCACGCGCACGTGGCGGACGGACGACTGCGGCCACACGAACAGCAGGTACGCGAACGCCGGGACGAGCATCAGCGCCGCAACGCGCCGGCGCGTCAATCCAAGCTTCGCGCGATAAGCCATCGCCGTGAAGACCGCGCCGCACAGGAGGATCATCGCCCAGCCGGGCGGCGGAAGGTAAACGCAGACGCCGGGCAGCCGCGCCGCCGCGCGGCAGGCCCATTCCAGCACCTGGGCGCAGCCGCCCGCGAGCCACAGCAGCGGCTGGGCGGCGAAGGCGCTGAACAGCCCGAGGAGCGCGCCGGCCATGCCGGCGACAATCGAGACCGGCAGCAGCGGAAACAGCAGCAGGCTCGCGATCGGCGCGATCGGCGTGAACATTCCGAAGCGCTGCGCGATCAGCGGCGCCGTCGTCAGCCACACGACCAGCACGACGCAGACGATGCTCTTGAATCTTGACTGCATGAAGTAATCCGGCCAGCTTCGCCCTTCCGGTATTCCCAGCTTGGTGAGCGGATCAGACGGCGGCCCGAAAATGGCGTATTCCAAGGGTCTGGCGAAAAGCCACATGCCGAGGACGGCCGCAAACGAGAGTTGCAGCCCGATGCTGTAGAGGTCGGCGGGCCGGATGAGCAGGATCAGAATGAACGCCAGCGCCATGCCGGACGGGAAATCCATCCTCCGCGCCAGCAGATATGCGCCGCAGTAAACGCCGCACATGACGACCGAGCGCTGCACGCCGTGCTCGAAGCCGCTCAGCAGCGCGAAGGTCAGCGCGACCAGGAACACGGCGATGGACGTCGTGCGCAGCCCGACGCCGAACGCCCCGAGCGTCCACCAGCAGCACGCCGCCAGCAGCGCGACGTGCAGGCCGCTGATCGCCAGGAAGTGCATCGTGCCCGTCTCGCGGAACGCGCGCCGCTGATTCTGCGTCGGGGCGTCCTGGTCGCCGAGGACCAGGCAGCGGACGATCCGGCCGTCGCCGCCGGGCATCCGCTCCTTGAGGAGCCCGAGCAGGCGGCTCCTCAGCGCGAAGACCTGTCGAAGGCCGGGCAGGCCGCGCACTTCTCCCGTCCGCAGGATGCCGTCCGGCGAGCGCACCTCGGCCACGCCGCAGATGCCCGAGCGGTCCATGAGGAGCCGTACGTCCTCCTCGCCGGGATTCCCGGGCGGCAACAGCCGGCCGGCGCGGAGCGTCGTCTCGATCTCGTCGCCGTACTGCACGTCGGCGGGGCCGCGGACGATCGCGCGCAACCGGCCGCGGATCGGCGACCAGCGGTCGCCGTCGGAGAGCTGCGTCAGCTCGAGGGTGAACCGCGTGAGGACCTGCGGCCCGGCGGCTCCGGCGGGGCGCGGCGCCGTTCGGACGATTGGGCAATCGCACACGATGCCGCGCGCGTGGAGGATCCGGGTTCCGGCCGAAAGGAGCGCGGAGAGCTGCGGCGCGCGCTCGTCGGCGAAGCGCGAACCGGCGAAGGCTGCGCCGCCGGCGACCAGGGCCGCCAGCGTCGCCGCGAAACTCCAGCGCGGCGGCGCATGCAGGAAGAGGAGGAGCAAGCCCGCGAGGCCGAACCCGGCCGCGAATGCCAGGCTCGCCGCGGGCGAAAGGAAATGCCCGCTGGAAACGAGGACGCCCGCCGCCAGGGCGAAAGCAACACTGACGAGCGGGCGTCGCATAATGATGAGCTCTCAGCCGACCGCGGCGGTTCTCACCACGACGACAACGGCGGTTTTCACCACGACGATACGACGAGCACTACGTACGGCACTCCGCATTCCGCGAAATAACATACATAAGACCAGCCCGCGTCATGTCGCGCACAGTACGCTGCGCGCTCTGGCTGCTCGTAGTGTGCCCGTCAGGGCATACGAAGCAGCGCCTGACGGCGCCACTACAAGCGGCTACTTGATCTCGAGGCGCTGGCGCAGCAGGTTCCAGTTCATGCAGCCGTCCATCAGTTCGATGGCGCGGGCGGTCTTTTGCTCGCTCTGGAGGCTGAGGTGGCCGCGGAGCTGCTCGCAGATCGCCGCGACGGTGGAGGTGTCCTGGCTGACGAGGATGACCGGCACGCCCATCTCCTCGGCGCGGGTGAGGATGCGCTCGTTCGGATAGAGGTCGCCGGTGAGGATCAGGCAGCGCGTCGAGGTCTGAAGCGCGGCGATCTGGATGTCGGCGCGGTCGCC
>Ga0181524_10004005_pt1 | contig 13930 bp, 7 predicted proteins | sample PEATcosm2014_Bin_34_FD_119761 | JGI IMG/M metagenome (GOLD analysis project Ga0181524, IMG submission 119761) | Peatland microbial communities from MTU Mesocosm Facility, Houghton, MI, USA - PEATcosm2014_Bin05_60_metaG | ecosystem: Environmental > Terrestrial > Soil > Wetlands > Peat | place...
CCAGTTCCCCGGAGTCCTCCAGCGTCAACTCCGGGGCCAAACTCAGATAGTAAACCACCCCCACGATGGCGAACGCCAGCGCCGCCGCCAGCCAATCGATGCGCCGGAAAAGCGGCGCCACCTCCACCGCCCCCAGCCCTGGGGAAGGGGGAGCCCCCTGGGCCGGCCCGGACGCCGGCACCACCGCTCCCGCCTTGGGCGCGCCCGAGGCCGCCGGCCCCGGCGCCCGCGGCGCCGGCTGCCCCTTCGGTGCCCCAGCCCGCCCGGAATTCTTACCATTTGTCATGTCGCCGCTTTCCTAAGATGGACACCTTGCCCGGTCGAATTCGTATGTCTATATCATTTGCTTTGTCGAAGAACGGCCGACTCGACAAAAGATCGCGACAAAGGCTGCGACAAAGTCTTCCATTCCCACGCGCTTTTGCGGACTGCCTCGCTGGTGGGTGACGGCCTCACTTTCGTTGACCACGGTTCACGTGGGCGCCCAAAGTGCTGCCCTGGACTGATAAGCGGCGCGCTTTCAGCGCGTGCTCCTCAGTTAAATCGGCCGGCGGCAGAAACCTCCATGCAACGGCTTGCGCCCATGGTGACACGCTGTTGAAACCGTTTGCACCGAGAGAGCGCCTCCTTCAACGGGGCTGAGCCCGCGGGGAAAGCTGTTGAAACCGCTGGGACGGCTCGCTGCGTACGTACATCGCGCTGAAGCGGCGGTGTCAATGGGGACTGGCGGCCGGCCTGCGAAATGCCCAGTTTGAAGGTGGCCGGCAGGTCTTTCCCTAAAGCTCAGTGCGTGAGGGCAAAGACGGCGATGTTGAGGGCGAGCTTCTGGCCGTCTTCGGGGCTGACGCCCTTGCCTTCGTTGCAGGTGTTGTCGGCGCTGAAGGCGCAGCAGAGGCCGTCTTGGCACATCACGGCCACAAGGTTGCCCTCGCGGAAGAGGCCCTCGAGTTGGATGTCGCGCGGTTCGTTGAGGCAGCGGACGCGCTCGATCTTGTAAAAGGAACGATAAATCAGGTGGTCGTATGGGATCGGCTTGACCTTCTCGTTCGGGAAGACGCGGCCCAACTCCCGCCGCCAGGCCTTGGGAAAGTTGGGATTGTTGCAGCAGCCCGAGGCGAAGAGGAACCCGCCATGCGCAAAGTATTTGCGCAGATTCTCTGTCTCCGCTTCGGTCAGGACAAAATCGTTGTGTCCGTTCATGAACAGGAACGGGGTCTCGAACAGTTCGGGGTCGGTGAGCCGGACCTTGCGTTCTTCTTGGATTTTGAGCGTCGAGGCGCGCGAGACCAGGCGCATCAGTTGCTCGCCCACCCCGCCGCAATCGTTGCCGTCATTGAGGCTGTACTTCACCCGGCCCATGAAAAACGTGGCTTGATTGTCACCGCCCGTCTGGGCCAGGGCAGGCAGGCAGACGGCGCAGAGCAGGGCCAAGGGCGCGATGCGCCATCTGTTGGACGTCATGCACCCCGGAGGGAGTGCCAGATAAGCAGGTGGGCGGCTGGCGTCAGCCCGCTTCTGGCATCCCTCCGGGATGCAGACACGCCCCGCCGCTGGACCGGGGGTCTCGCTGCGCTTCGACCCCCGGCTACCGTCTTTCATCCCTTCGGGATGAAGAGAGGTTGCGGCGAGGGTTGGGACAAGGGTTTCCGTTCGGCGGGCGGTTGGGACAGGCTTGATCATAAATCACTCACACCATCTCCCAGCGCTTGCGCAGAAGCCATTCGGCGCCGAGGCAGCCGGCCACCAGGGCCAGGGTCACGGCATTGACGCCCAGGGGTTGGCGGGTCTGTTTGCCCTGGCGGACTTGCTCGATCTTGGCCTTGATTTGCGCCACCAGGTCGCCCGCATCCGGGCAGTCTTCGATCTTGACGGCCAGGCCGTCGCTGACCGAGGCCCATTGGCGCAGGGTCTCCATGTCGCGCGCGGTATTTTGGAACTCGATGTTGATGTCGCGAATCTCAATGGGCCGGGTGGCAATGGGCACTTTCAGGGCGTCGGACACGGACACGTTATAGATGCCGGGCTTTTCGGCATGGAACCTGAACTGGACCGGGCGAAGCGGTTCCAGACCCACCTTTTCCTCGTGGAGCAGCACCTTGGCGCTGTCCTCGACCTGGACGAAGAACTGGCGGTTGGTGTCGGTGATGTTCTTGGGAGCGGGCTGTTTTTCGAGCACGACCTCGACGTCCATCTGCGGATGCAGGTCCTGGTCGGCGAGGTGAATCGAGACGTCCTGGGACCCTGATTCACTGAGGAAGCGGAAGAGTTGGCGCCAGAAGCGGTCGAAGAGATGCGGGTCCGAGTCCCTGGCCAGGCGCCATCGCCAGAAATTCTGCAGGCAAAGCACAGCCGAGAGCCCCGCGCCGTAACGCTGGGAGGCCATGAGAACGCGCCGGCCTCGGGGGCCTTCGTCGGTCTGGTGCAAGGCCCAGACCTGGGCCCCGGGCTTGGCGTCATCCACCCGCCCGTACTGGGTGAAGGCCGGCAATTGGGCCCAGGCCTCGCGGGTGGGCCGGTCATCGGCGATTTGAAAGACAGGGTGTTGGAGGGCCTCCTGGGTAAGCTGAATCCGGAAGGGCCGGTCCAGACCCTCCACGCCCGGGTTGGCGGCAAAGACGACGGGCATCAATTGTTCGAGGCGGCTGCCTTGCCAGGAGGCATCAAAGGTCCCCGGCCCGCCTACCAGGAGCAGCCCGCCGCCCAACTCTCCGCAGAAGCGCGCCAGCATCTCCTGCTGGGCGGGCGTGAGATCGGCAGGGCGGAGATTGGAGAGCACGACAACCCGGAACGGGGAGAGCTCTTCGAGGGAGGTCGGAAACCCGTTCAACAATTCGCCTGTCCCCTCGACATTCTGGCGAAAAATGGATTGCTTGGAGGTGCGGGTCAGCCCGGTGATCTTGATCGCCTGGTCGTTGCGCAACGCCAGGTTGATGAACTTGTAGTCCCAGGTCAGGGCGCCCTGGATGTAAAGGACGCGCAGTTCGTTTTCGTCCGAGACGCGCACCGCCGCGTTGGCGAGCAGATTCACGCATTTCAAGTAGGGCAGATTGGGGGGCAGCAATTGCACCGTGTAATTGTGCAGGCCCGGTTTGTCTTCGGTGACCTTGAAGCTCTCCAGCCAGGCGCGCGACCCCTTGCCCGGCTCGACGCTCTTCTTCTGAAAGATCTGTCCGTCCCGGAACAAGAGCAGCTCGAAGGCGGGCAGTTGCTCGGTGTTCATCGCCTCGAGTTGGGCGCCGATGCTGAAGGCGGACTTTGTGGCAACGGCATTGGGGGCCTCCAGGTCGCGCAATGAAAGCGTGCGAACCCCCTGGTCGCTCCCAACACCGACCCCGATGAAAGGCACGCGCGCCTCCGCTAATTCCCCCAGGGCGCGCGCATTGTCGGCGCTTTCATTGACGATGCCGTCGGTGAGAGCGATGACCGCCAGGGGCGGCTGGGCGGCGCTGCGGAGGCCCTGGGCAATGGCGCCCCCGAGGTTGGTCCGCTTGCCTTTAGGTTGGACCGACGCCAGTTTCAAGCCGTCCGCCGGCTCGGCGTTCTCGTCGAAAAGCATGGCTTGGACCGGGAGCTTAGCGGACTTCAGGGCAGGCAGCAGGCGCTCGCGCAGAAAATCAAGGGCCTGCTCGTAGCGGCTCCGGTCGCGTTCCTGCAAAGACATGCTTTCGCTGCGATCCATGAGCAGGAGCACCGAGCGCGTGGCGATGGCGCGCGGCTCCCTGGCCATCCAGACCGGGCGGGCCGCCAGGAAGACCAGAAGCAAAAGAACAATCCCCCGCAGCGCTCCCAAGACAATGATGCGCCTGGTTTCCAGCCCGCGCCGATGCTGCCTCCACGCCGCCAATGCCAGCAGCCCGGCCGCCAGCGGCAGGCCAATCTGCCAGCCGGGCGGGAAGTCAAAGAGTATCGAGACGACGGCCATGAATCATTCGGAGAGCTTCTGGAAGTACTTTTGGATGCGCCCGCGGTAGGCGGGCGGCAAACGGGCGGGATCGATGTTCGAGACCGCCGGCTTGTCTTCTTCCTTGGCCAATTGGCTGGTAGCCTCGACAGAGAACCGTTGGAGTTCGTCCCTGAGCTTTTTCAAGCTCTGTGCGTCCAAGGGGGTTTGGAACTTGAGCAGTTGGTCGAGTTTCTGCATGAGCTGCTCGGTGCGGCTGTCCTCGGCCTGGAGATTGGGCAGGCCCTGCTGGAGACCCTGGAGCGCCTGGCGGGCTTGCTTGCCCTGGTCCTCGGGAGAAATCGGGCGGTTCTTCTCCAGTTGGTCGATCAAGCTGTCCAGCTCCGCAATGCCCTGGCTGAAGCTGTCCTGTGGGTTCGGCTTGAGAGAATCGTTTTTCCGCGCTGTTTGCAACCCTTTGGGTTCGCTGGCATTAAAGGCCTGGCTGACTTTCCCAAGGGCATCCCTGGCCTCTGCGGCCGCGCGTTGCTGCGGGTCGGGCCGGTCCGGGTCCAGGACCGGCGGCTGTTCGAGTTGGCTGAGTTTGGACTCTATGTCCGCCGTGTTTTCCTTGTTCAAGGCATCGCGCAATGGCTGGTCAAAGGCCTGGCGGGTCGGTTCCTCCTCGGCGACCTTCTTGAGTTGGTTGATTGTCTGGCGGGCCTCGCTGACCGAGTCCTGGAGCTGCTGGTCGGACACCTGGCTGCGGGGTTTGGCGCGCTGGTCCAGTGTTCGAATCTGCCGGTCGAGCATCTCCTTGAGCTTGTAGGCGTCGGCCAGTTGCTGCTGAGCCGCGCCGCCCTGCATGGCCTGGCTGAGGGTTTGCAACTGCTGGCCGGCCTGGTGGGCTGCGCTGCCCGCTTCATTGTGCCTGTTCTGCAACGACTCCGCCGCCTGGTCCAACGCCCGCGCTGCCTGCTGGAACTCGGCGTTTGCGTCCTTGAAGGCCTTGGGATGCTGCTGCTGGAAATCCTCAAGGCTCTTTTTCAACTGCCTCTCCCGTTTCGCCAGCCCGGGATAATCGTTGTGCAGCGGCGACGCCCTGGTTTGGCGCTCGATTTCCTCTTGCTGCTCGAGGGCCTTTTTCACGAACTGCCGGGCGGCCTTGGCCTCGTCCCGGAACTCGGCCATGCGACTCAGTTGCTTCGAGGCATCGGCGGTCGGGCCGGCTTCCTCCTGGTGGGTGTCCTGGAAGTCGCCCGGGTTGTCCGAGACGCTCTTTTGAAAGACCTTCCTGGCGGCCACCAGCTCGAGCAGGGCTTGACGTTCGCGGTTCCGGGCCTCGGTCATCGCGTTGGTCTGCAAAGACCCGCTCGCTTCGGTCAAGGTCTTCTGGGCCTTGGCCAAATTGTCCAGGGCTTCCCCGATGGGCGTGTTCTCCATCTGGCCGGCCATTTCTGCATAGAGGTGCCCTGCGGACTTGCCCAGGTCGGCCTCGGCCTCGGAGAGTTTCTTGCGGTCCTGGGCGGCCACTTTGTCCGGCTCGGGCGGCTTTTGGATGTGCTGATGGGTTTGGCGGATGACGTGTTGCTGGCGCGAGATGAGGGAGGACATCTCATTCAAGGTTTTGTAGGCCCGGCCGCCCTCGCCCCCGGGCAGCTTCTGGAGCTCTTCCCGGAACGGGCGGACCTCGATGAAATAGATGCCGGAGGCATAAGTGTCCTGGTTGGCCGCATCGGCCTTGGCGTAATAGGTCAGCACGTCCCAGTCCGACAGGTTCAACTCGTCCAGGTAGAGGGTGGGCTGATAAACCGCGTAACGCGCATCGGTGGGCGGCGGCAGGTCATGCGGGGTTTCCTGGGCGCCGTTGACCGTCGAAAGCCAGGAGATTCTTTTGAGCGGCTGATTGGCCGCCGCCTCGATTTGCAGCGGCACCACATCGACCTTAGTGACCTGGAGATCGGCGCCCGGGTCGGTAATGCGGACTTCGCCCCAAGGCTGCTTCTGTTCGACGTTGTTGGTGGCGGGCAGCGCCAGTTCGGGGGGCCTCTCCTGGGCCTTGGCCGGCGCGTTCCCTCGGGCCGGCTGAGCCGCCGGCAGGCGGGCCCAGGGCGCATAGCCCTGGTAGAACACCAGCGTCGTGGTCAGCGCGGCCAAAAAGACCACCAGCAGCCTCACCGTCCGGTTTGCGGCAAAAGGGGAGGGAGGTTTTTTCTCCGCCATCACCTCGTGGGCCTGCTTGGCGATACGAGCGGCGAAGGAGTCGGCGCGGGCCTGGGGCCGCTGCTCGAGGAACAGGAGGGTGTTCAAACGGTCCAGCAGGCGCCGATCCACACGTTCGACGGCCGCCGCCAGCCACGAGTGGTCCAGGGCTTTGGCAGCGGCGCCGATCATGATGGCAACCCAGCCGATAAAACCCGCGACCGCTATTACGACATAAAGGGCAGTGGCCAGCGGTTTGCTGGCGATCCAGCCCAACACCAGCGCGGCCCCCAACAAGAGCAACAGCAGGCAAAGGCCGATGCCCAACCAAAAGGTCTGCCCAAGAAAGCGCAGCCACTTCCAGCGGAATTCCGCCCGATTCAAACTCGTTTGAACTATCCAGTGTCTCGAGATCAAGCCCTCTCCTTTCTCATTTCAGCCAGAACCGTTTCCAGCATCAGCGCAGCCAGGCCCGCCAATACCATCCACCACCACCACCGTTGTTGCAAGATGCCCGAGACTGGAATCCTGGCCCGAGGGGCCGGGAGCGCAGTCCGGGCGGCGCTTGGCACAGAGTCGACCCGCCAGGCCCGCAGCGCCTCGGGCGACTCGACGTACGTCAGTTCCGACTCCTTGGGCGAGGGATTGACACTCAGAATCTGTTGGATTTGCGGGCGGTCGTCGTAGGTCAGTGTGTAAAGCCCGGGCTGATCCGGCAGGCGCAGCCGCGCGCGGCCCTGCTCGACCGAAGAACGAGCCAGTTCCCGGCCCTCGTCGCGCAGCACCACCTCGCGCGCGACCGCTCCCGCGGGCAGTTGAATGAAGCTGACTTCCCCAGGCTCGAAACTCGTCGGAGTCGGGTCCTCGGCTCGAGCCGCCTGCAAGGCGAGGTCCACAAAAGGAATGAAGGTTTGATGCACCGGCCAGGACGTGTGCTCACGGTCCAGGCCGAAGGCGGCCACAAAGAGTTTGCCCTGCGATTTCGTCCCCTGGAAGAACAAGCCCGCGCCCGTTTCAGAGAAAACGAGGGGCAGCGCCTGGGCGGACCGCAGCCGGATGAATTTGTACACCTTGACCTCCATCAGGTTCCCGAAATCGGGGGAGAGAAACGGATGGAAAATTGGATGGTTGGAGAAGACGAATTGGAATCTCTCCTCTCCTCGCTCGCTCGCATCGATGGCCTCGTCGGCCTCGAAACCCAACTCGCGCAGGTAACCCCGAATAGTCGGCGTGACCCGGTTAAGCAGGAGGATGACCCCGCGCCCGTTGCCCAGGTAGCGCCAGAGCAGCTTGCGCGCCTCGCTGGACTGCAGGTAGTTGCTCTCCAGGCACAGCACGTCGGCGTCCTGCCCGGCTGCCACCTCGGCCTCGAGGCGGGACGGTTCCAGCACGCGCGCGGCCCATCGGCCGCGCATGATTTCCGGCGAGAGGGCCAGGCGCAGGTACGGGGACTGGGCCAGCAGCGCCACTTTCCCTTCTGTCACCGGGGCAAGCGAGAAGAAGACCCGATTATCCCCAGCCAGCGCGTCGGGTTGGCCTTCGACGACGGCCTCGCCCCGCAGCCAGGAGGCCGGCTCGGCCTCCCACTGGGCCTGAAGCAGGATGCTCTCCGGCTGCCCGTCCAGGTCCACCTTGCGATTGGAAATGACCTGGCCGTTGGCGCGAAGGATGAAATCGGCGGTCCTGGCCTCGCCAGCGTGGGTGAGCTTGATCGTGAGGTTGACCAGCGACTTGTCGCCTTGAAAAAGCCGTTGCGCCCGCGCGTCGGATAACGAAAGGTTGGGCAAGCGCCCCGCAGCCGGTTTGGGCAACTCGACCTGCACATCGCCAAGGAAGGGCGGGGTGTGGACGTTTTCGTTCCATTGATTGGCCTGGTTGTCGCCTAGAAAGACAATCCGCTTCTCCTGGCCGAAGGAATTGGCCAGCAGGGCGTTGGCCTGCCGGAAGGCCGCGAGGTAGGAACCGCGTTGGAACGAGGGGCGCAGCCCCCGCACCTTTCGCTGGGCCGTCTGGCGGTCGTCGCTGAAGGACACTATGACGCGCGGCGCGGCGGCCAGTTCGACCACGGCTACTTGAACGTCGCTGCCGGCCCGGGCAATCCCGTTGAGCACCCGTTCGCGGTCCTGGCCAAAACCGTCGTTCGCCTGGTGGCTCAACGTGTTGTCCAGCACATAGACCCGGCTCTCCCGGATGGGGGCCGTGTCCACCCCTGGCGAGTAAGGCCAGCAGAAGGCCCCCACCACGAGCAGGAGGGCCAGCACACGCAACGCCAGCAAAATCAGGTTGCGCAATCGGAGCGGACTCTGGAGCGGCGCCGGCTGGTCGTCCAGAAAACGCAGGGTGGAAAACCGGACCACGTTGGTCTGGCGCTTGTGCCGCAAGTGCAACCACACGGGAGCGGCGGCCGCCACCGCCGCCAACCAGAACCAGGGGTTGAAGAATGAAAAGGGCATGAACTATTTCAGCCGCTTCCGTTGCGCCAAAAACATGGCCAGCGCCTGCCACGGATTATCGTCGGTGCGCATGACGCAGTGCGGCATCTCGAGGCTGCGGAATAATTGGCGATAGGCCTCCATGAAGGCACCGAAACGCGCCAGGTAGTTCTGGCGGACAAGCGGCGGGTTGACGGCGCGGCGAAGTCCGGTCTCGAGGTCTTCGAACACCTTGGCATCGCCGAAGGGAAACTCCAATTCATCCCTGTCCAGGACCTGGAACACAATGACCTCGTGGCCGTGGAACCGAAGTTGTTTGAACCCCAGCGCGACGTCTTCCGAGGGCTCGAGCAAATCCGAGAAGAACAGGATGACGCTGCGGCGGTGGACCAGCCGCACCGCCTGTTCGAGCAACTGACCCAGGCAGGCCCCGCCCGCCGGCCGCAACAGGTCAAGCTGGCGCAGCATAAGCCCAAGTTGGTTGGACCGCTGAGACGGCCGGATGAACTCCGGCGCCCCGTTCGGGCCATTGAGGCTCACCATGCCGGCCGCGTCGTTTTGCCGCAGCAGGAACCACGTCAGGGCCGCGGCCAGCACTTTGGCGCACTCGAGCTTCGAGCCCCAGGCCGCCTTGCCCCGGTACTCCATCGAGGCGCTGGTGTCGCAAACCACATAGAACCGCGCGTTGGTCTCCTGCATGTATCGCTTGATGCAGAGCCGGTCGCTGCGCGCGTAGAGCCGCCAGTCCAGGTGGCGCAAATCGTCGCCCGGCTGGTAATTGCGATAGTCGCTGAACTCGACGCTAAACCCGTGAAACGGGCTGTCATGCAGGCCGCTCAGGAATCCTTCCATCACATAACGCGCCTTGAAGTCCAGCCCTTCCAGCGCAGCCAGCATCTTCGGGTCGAAGCGCTCGGAGAGTCTTTCGGTGGTGGTCGGCACGGGGGATTAGGCGGGAATATCCTGGACGAGCCTGGAGATGATCTCGCCGGTTGTTTTGCCTTCGGCATCGGCCTGGAAGGTGCGGATGAGGCGGTGGCGCAGCACCAGCGGCGCGATGGCGGCGACGTCTTCGCACGCGACGTTGAACCGGCCCTGGCAGGCGGCGCGGGCGCGCCCGGCCAGAATCAGGTACTGGCTGGCGCGCGGGCTGGCGCCCCAGCGAATCCACCGTTTGATGTAGTCAGGGGCCTGGCCGTTGGCGGCGGGGCGCGTGGCGCGGACCAGGCGCACGGCGTAATCGACCACGTTTGGCGCCGCCGGAATCTGCGCGATGGCCTCGCGCAGGCCCAGGATTTCGGCCCGGCTCATCACCGGGTGCAACCTCTCCAGCGGGGCAAAGGAGTGCTGCTCGACGACCCGCCTCTCTTCTTCCAAAGAAGGATAATCGATGAGAAGCTCGAACAGAAACCGGTCAAGCTGCGCCTCCGGCAGCGGATAGGTCCCCTCCTGCTCGATCGGGTTCTGCGTGGCCAGCACCATGAAAGGCTCCTCCAGGCGGTACATCTTGCCCGCTACCGTGACGGTCTTTTCCTGCATCGCCTCCAGCAGCGCAGCCTGGGTCTTGGGCGGCGTCCGGTTGATCTCGTCTGCCAGCAAGACCTGCGTGAAGACCGGGCCGCGCGTGAAGACGAAACGCCGATGCCCGCTGGCGGCGTCCTCCTCCAGAATCTCCGTGCCCGTGATGTCGGAAGGCATGAGGTCGGGCGTGAATTGGATGCGCGAGAAACTCAACTCCAGCGAGCGCGCCAGCGTGTGGACCAGCAGCGTTTTGGCCAGCCCAGGCACCCCCACCAACAGACAATGCCCCCGCGAAAACAGCGCGTATAGCACCGCCGAAATGACCTCCTCCTGGCCGATAATGACTTTGGCCATCTCGGCCTGAAGGAGGCGTATCCGGGGCGCAAGCTGGTCGAGTATCTCGACCGGGTCGGCGCGCTCGGTGTGGACAGGGGGAACTGCGAGTGTAAGTGCTTCTTCAATCATAGGTTAGGGATGAGTATGAATAAATGATGGTAAACATAAGTAATACGCGGCTTCAACCGCAACGCGGTTGTATAACAAAGCCCAGGGTTGGACCGCAGGGACAACCCTGGGTAGCAGCTCGACACTCGGCCCTTGCCTCTGCGCGGTCGAGAGATTGGTGATTGGCAGGGATAGAATTCCTTTCTAAAATTCCGCATCGGCGGCCAAGGCAGCCAGAAGGCCCCTGAGCTGCTTTTGCACGAGGGCTGTTTCACCGGGCCCCAGTTCGCCACGGGCCAGTTCGACCCGAAGGTTGGCCGCCACTTTGTTCTCACCGCTCTTGTCCCATCGGACCTTCCAGCGCAACGGGGCCTGGTCATTCTCAGAGGCCGCCGGGAGGGACAGGGCTTGGGGATCGGAGGGCAGCCGAATGGTAAAGGACTCATCGAGGGTCAGCGGGTAGCCCTGGTTAAGAAACAGGGCGGCTGTCCGCTCTTGCAGCGCCAGGTCCCATTCCTTGGGCAGCCAAAACGGGGCGTGCAACTGCCTTCGGCGGCCGGCGGCCGAGAGGATGCCGACCTGCGTGCCCTGGGCCCGCCATGTGAAATTCTCGTCCAGCGCTGAGACGGGAGAGGCGCTCTGGCTGGCCATGGCAAATGTGCCCGCAACCGGGCGAAACCTGGCGGCCAGCAAAGGCAGGGGAGTGGCAAGTTCCTTGGCATGGCGCGCCGCCTCGCGCAATTCGTAGTCAGGGTATCCGAGGGCCACCGCCTCGAGGCTGAGTGGCAGGGCTTCGGCCGGCCCGGCGCCATCCAGTTGGCCGCGCAACTCGAGTCGCTGCCGGCTTGGCGCGGGGGGCGGGAGTTGGACCAGTCCGGACGGGTGGCCGTCAATGACGAGGACCTTGCGGCCGGGGTCGCCGGGCGGGAGCAGGCCGAACCGGCAGATGTCATCGGTTGTGTCAAGCCACAGGGCCTCGCCGTCGAGTGAGACGCGCGAGATGGCATGGTTGAAGGCCAGACCGGGAATGGCGTCGTGGGCCTGGCTGAAACGGGGCACCAGGACCAGATGCGCCTCGATGTTCAAGGTGCGCAGCAGCGTGTTGAGGAGGTTGGCCTTGTCTTTGCAGTCGCCGTACTGGTTGCGCAGGACATTGGCGGCGGCATGGGGACGGAACGAATTGACCCCCAAAGGCACGGCCACATAACGGAGGCCGGTGACGTAGTTGTACAGCGCGAGAACCTTGTCCCGAGGAATCCTGGCCTCCCGCGTCAGCTCGGCCGCCTTGGCCTGAATCTCCGGGGTCACTTCATCGCTCATTTGGCTGATACGGGTGTACCAATCCGCAAAAGCCCGCCAATCGACAAATGTGGAGAGCAGCAAACAAGGCTGCTGGTTGGGGTGCGCGAGGATCTCCCGGCGCCGGGCGGGGAGGTCCGCCAGCCGCCAGGCATAGCTTGTGCCGTAACTGCCTTGCTCGATGGCCGGTTCCGGCGCCGCCAGGTGCTCGAGGGCGAAATGAAAGGGCATTCCGTTGGGCACCATCACCTCGATGGCCCCTTCCACCATCGGCAACTCAAGGTCAATCGGCAACTCCAGCGAGACATGCGGCAACGGAAAGTCCTTCCACTCCGTCCGGTAGCGGACGTGAATAATGGCGCCCGGCCCGACACCCGGGAGCGAGAAGACCTTCCGCCGTCCGGCCTGGTAATCTTCCGCTGATTCCCGGCCCGCCTCGCGCACCGCGTCCGCATCCAGCCGCACCAGCTTGCCGTCCGGCCGCAAGACCTCGCAATCCACAAAGTTCACCTCCTCGTAAGGAGGCGAATAGGAAATGTCGAAATCGCCCAGTCGTTTTCCCTCGGGAGTGAGAATCTGGACAAACTCTTCCCGGTCCGAGGAAAGGGCCGGGCTGGTTCCCAGCGTGCAGGTCAGGCGGCGGCGCAATGTCACGCCATCCACGTCCGGGTATTTGCCAGGCTCTACCCGCTTGATTTCCTTCCACGCGGAGGGCAAGCCGGTGGCCGCTGTGACCGGTTCGGGCGGCTGCGCGGCCTGAGCGGATTCCGCCGGGCCGAGCGCTGCTGCCGACTGAAGGCGGCGTTCCGGAGGGGAGGCTCGGCTGGCTGGGGCGGATTCGGCCGTTTCAGGCTCCGCGGCGGCTCCGGCATTTTCTTCAGCCGGCCCGGCCAGCGGGCGCGGTTCCTCCCTGGCCAGCCAGAGGGTCGGTTCTTCGGTGCGGGCCAGTTGCCGCTGGCTGTACCAATCCGTTGTGGCGCGCCCGAGGGCCTGGCCCAGGGAGGACAAGGAAAGGGCTGGATTGGCTCGAGCCAAGTTCAGCAGCAGCGTCATCCCGACCGGGTCGCTTTGGAAGGTGGTGTCGCATTCCGAAGAGAGGAGCCGGCGCTTCTCTGCGGCCAATTGGCGGGCAAAAGCGCCGCTGCCTCGAAAGAGCAAGACCCAGGTCGAATCCGCCGCCGGGGCCCTGGCAGCAAGCCCGGCCATGTCGGCCGGCGTGAGCCGCGGGCCCCGAACATGAAACACCGGCGTGCCGCCCTGCCTGCCGCCGTGGCCCCAGGCAATCACAACCAGGGAATTGGTCTGCCCCTCCAGCATCGAGTCCAGACCGAGGAACGCGGCGCGATTGGCCTTGAGAACCTTGGCCTGCGGAATTGGAGGCAAGTGAACGGACTCAGGGCTGTCACAGAGCACAAACACTTTGCCCGCGTGGCCGCGCGCGCGCAGCAGTTCAAGCCAGCCCTGGAGCAGGTCGCGATAAGCCGTCTCGGTCTCAAGGTCCCCGGGCACGCCCTCCAGCAGCACCACGGCCGCCTCGGGTGGAAGCAGGGCCATGCCTGATTCGGCTGGCTGTGAAGGCGAGGCTTCTGCCGCCCGAGGGCGGTGCTCCGGAGGCAAGGCATTGTTGGATTCGGCTGCCGGCGACGTGCTGGCCAGCAAGGCCGCGCAGGCGCAAGCAGCCATCAGCCTGGGTAGCGCCCCGGCTCGCCGCCGCTTGGGCATCGAGACCGCTCGCCGCGCCCGGTTTACACCGGCGCCGGGCGATTCACGCCGCATCAACGGCCTTCGCACTGTGCTCTCCGACTCCATCTGTAATTGCCTAACCCTCCTCCATGGCGGGCATAATCGCAACTGGGGTAGAGTGCCCCGTGCGGCCACTTATGGCAACTTGGCGCCCCGTTCAGGGTGCCATTAAAAGCGTCGGTCAGCTCACGTCGCCTTTTTGCCCCGAAGGGGCTTCCGAGAATAGCCCCGGACCTGGGGGTCATTGGGGACGGCCGAGGGCGGGGCTTTCATCTGCATAGCAGCTTGGCCCTGCGGGTGGAGGGTTGGACGGCGGAGCAACGGCCCGAAGTGATCGTGGTAGGTCTGGTGGGCCAGCAGTGCATCTGTCCCGAGCCGGCGCCAGAGGGTGAGAAGCGCAGTGAGCGGC
>Ga0181524_10004006_pt1 | contig 13923 bp, 14 predicted proteins | sample PEATcosm2014_Bin_34_FD_119761 | JGI IMG/M metagenome (GOLD analysis project Ga0181524, IMG submission 119761) | Peatland microbial communities from MTU Mesocosm Facility, Houghton, MI, USA - PEATcosm2014_Bin05_60_metaG | ecosystem: Environmental > Terrestrial > Soil > Wetlands > Peat | place...
ATCAGAGTGATCAACCGTCGCGAAACTACCTCGACCACGACTTGCACTGCCTCCTTAAGAGGAGAAGAAGGAAGAAAACAGTTGCTCCTAGTTGACAGGTCATTCCATATCAGAACCGCACTACCGCCCGGCTGGGCAGGCTAAGGTTCGTGACGATAAAGCCGACTCGTGGGAACAGTTCCCCGAAGTGGAACTCCACCTTCGCCACCACCCGCCGCGCCGTTTTCCAACTGGCCGCTTGGTAGAGAAAGCCCTTGTACCAGACCACTGGCTTGTGGCTCGGTCTTCCCACGGGCCGCGTCAGCAATTCCGCAATGTCCCGCTCCAAGCTTTCGTTGGCCGGTATGCGGATGGCATACTTCACGCCCCGCTCCTCCAGGGCCTCGTAGACCTCCGGCTTAGCGAAGGCCGCGTCCGCCAGGAAAGCAACTTGCTTGCCCTCCGCCTGCTGGCGCTCGATCTCTGGCAACAGCAATTCGTCCCAGTCTTCGGCGCTGTGCACATTGCCCGGACGCAGCTTCGCCGCCAGGCAGTCCCCGTGACGGTTGAACAGAAACAACGGGTGGTAGCAGACCGATTCGAAGTGCCCGTTGTAGGCGCTGCCCTCCTGCTCACCATGAACCGGACTCTCGCTGGAGTCCATGTCGAGCACGACGCGCTCGGAGCCTTCGAGAGACTCGGCCTGCCCCAGCGTCTCCCGGTTCAACGCCATCAGCCCGATCAGATTTTCTTCCTTGGTCAGCAGCTCGGTCTCGAACCAGTGCAAGGTCGCGGTCAGCGCCGCGCCCCGGTCCCAGACCCTCTGCGAACTGATCAATCGGAACGTCGGATCGGCTGCCAGTCGTTCGGCGTCGTTGAGATCCTCGTAGGCCGCCAAGCGGCCGTACACCGACTGCCGCAGTAGATCGGACAGCGTGAACTGCTTATTCAAGCCTTGTCGCGAGTCGCTCAAATGTTCCTCGATGAGCTTCTCCAGACCCAGTCGTTCATCCAACTCACGAACCAGAATCAGGCCACCATCGGAAGTCACTCGCGATCCCTGGAAATCGACCTTCAAGGAGGCATTGAACGAGAGCTGAAATGGCTGATCTTGCTTCTCACCCACGGGGTGTGTACCTCCAGAGCGGTCTCATCACATCAAAGCCCGCATAAACACAGATGACAGCGCACGCCAGAAGGTTCGTCGGCGGAGCTTAAATTGGAAATGTGGGCCTAATCCTTCGTCGTGAGAGATTCGCCCTATTCCCTCATTATTCGGTATTTGAACGGCCCCGGAGTCATCCTTTTCAGAGCTTCCAGCGTTGAACTTTCCCTTAATATCGAGAGCGGGATCCATCGCAAAGCGGCGTATACTATGACGGCGATGGATTGGTTCTCGTAACGGCAGAGAACTTGATCGCACGCAGTTATGCGTAAGATAGTCAGGCTTCCGTCCCAAGCCGGATTGGGTCCGCAAGCCCAACCCGGAAGGTACCAGCACTTTGATGACAAACGCCATTGTAAAGCAAGATGACCTTCCACTCGCCGTCGTTCTGGTGTCCAGTTCTCTTCCCCGATCGTGAATATGCCTGGAGCACTAGCCTCGATACGGAATCCTCGCAGCCCTGTAGTCGCCATTGTGTCTCTCGTTCTGGTGGCGCTGGCGGCTTATGCGGTGGCAGAACTCATCCTCGGCGGGGACATAAATTCTCTCATTTACCTCGGGTTACTCATCGCCGGTGCCATTGGCGTTGTCACCGTTCTGAACGATTGGCGAAAAGGGGTCTATCTCTTTCTCGCCTGGATCTTGTTCGAGGATTTCGTCCGTAAGTATCTCGGCAACAACATGGCCATTTACTTCGCTAAAGATGTCCTTGCTCTTCTACTCTATCTTTCATTCTTTAGGGCGCAACGTACCAATCGGGTCGAACGATTCCGGCCTTCATTCATCGTTCCACTACTCTGTTTTTTCTTTTTCGGCCTGATCCAGGTATTTAACCCCAGTTCCACCAGTCTTTTCTATGGTTTGATGGGAATGAAGTTATACTTTTTCTACGTCCCCCTGTTGTATGTTGGCTACTACTTTGTCGATTCAGAGCGCAGATTGCGTAGCTTTTTCGCTTTCAACTCCGTCCTGATTCTAGTTGTCGTGTGCCTGGGCATCGCCCAAGCTATAAGTGGCCATACTTTTCTAAATCCTACGGTTATTCAAGAAGATATTCGGGATTTGAGCACAACCTACAGAACCTCTCCAATCTCTGGTTTGATTGCATATCGCCCTACTTCCGTATTCGTTAGTGCAGGACGCTTCCAGAACTTTCTGATTATCTCCTGGATTCTCACCCTGGGTTACGGAGGATTTCTTCTCCTACGGAGTCGCAGAGGTCGACTCATCGCATTTACGTGCATCGGTGTTCTCACGGCGGGTAGTCTGCTGACCGCATCTAGGGGTGTTGTGTTGTGGAATTCCCTAGGCGCACTCTTTCTTGCTGCAGGATTTTTGTGGGGTGCGCCGTGGCGCAATCGTGAGCGCTTTCGAGTAGCCCGGGCAATCCAGCGTGCGGCCCTTTTTGTAGGCATCGCAGTCATAGTGCTTATGGTGGTCTTCCCAGAACAGCTTTCAAGTCGTCTCGCGATCTATTCAGAAACACTCGACCCCAGAAGCCCCGGAAGTGAACTCTTGTCTCGTTCCGGTAACTATCCTCTACAGAATCTTCTGTTGGCCTTTGACTACCCAAAGTGGCCCTATGGGTATGGAATTGGTACGTCGTCGCTGGGAGTGCAATACGTCGCCCGTATCATGCACGCGGCTCCTATGCGCATTGGCGTGGAGAGTGGATATGGTCAACTCATACTCGAACTTGGCATCATAGGCTTGCTCCTGTGGATTGCATTGGCAACGGCAATATCTCTTTCAGCCTGGAGGGCTGCCAAAAGACTCAAAGGGTCTCCTTGGTTTCCGATTGCTTTTGCGATTTTCTGGTACGCGTTCCTGCTTGCGGTGCCCATCAGTTACTATGGATTCGTATCCTATCAAGATTTCATTATGAACGCTTATTTCTGGTTACTTCTGGGCATTCTATTCCGTCTGCAAGTCGTCGCAAAAACTCCGGAGTTTCAAAGTGTTGAGAAGTGAAACATCTCTCTAGCTCGGGAACGACATGAAGAGTGCCGCACCCTGAAGTTGACGCTTATCAAGACTTTTGTAGTCTCGAGCCCGCGATCCCGTTGTATTGGCAGGTGTGGCCGCGCTGGACCGGTGGCTGCTCGGAGACCATCCGCGAGAGTTTTGCTAAACCGGAGGTGAGCGCTGCGGCGAGAATCGTCACTCCGGTGGAGCGCCAGTTCCTGAGGTCCCAGCGCAGGGGGAGCAAATCCATCTTCACAGGCCAAGAGTGTGATATAAATATTCTCTCAGTTCATGAACTGGCTCGTTCAGAATTTTAGCAATCGAGCGCGCTTTGCTCTCGAGAATCCGCTTTATACCTTGAATTCTCTCTGTCGCGAGCTAACTCTGGCGGATGAGAGATTCCTGAGCGCCATCACGAACGTCTCGGCCAGCCGGATTCGTGGTTTCATCAAGGAACCTGTCCAGAATGGATTCTTTTCAGGGCGTCTCCAATCGGTAAAAGCTGAATTACAAACGCTGAAGATATACAGCGCTGATCTATACGCAAAGAAGATCCTCCTTCAATATGCAGTAGTCCGGGCATTTCAGCCGAAAATCGTGGTCGAGACTGGTGTAGCGAATGGTGTCTCGTCCGCTTACATACTGCTGGCACTCCAAGCCAATGGCCGCGGAACCTTGTACTCCGTAGGGCTTTACGAACCACAATATCTTCCCGCTGGCAAGCCCCTCGGTTGGGTCGTTCCTCAAGAGCTTCGGTCCCCATGGAAACTACTAGTCGGTGATTCACGAACTGTCTTACCCGGACTTCTTGGCGAGATTGGTTCCACAGATATCTTTATTCACGATAGCCTCCACACCTATGAGCACATGCTCTGGGAGTACCGCGTGGCCTACCCACATCTCCGTCCTGGCGGTCTACTGTTTTCGGATGACGCCAAGTGGAACACTGCCTTCCCTGAATTCGCCCTCGAAGTAGACGCACCGCGCGCAAAGATTCTCCGCGGCGTGGGTTTCCTACAAAAAAGCACAGGGTGAGATTTCTCCTCCCATGGAGGAAGTCATTCTGAAAATTGCGTGAAAAAGTAGCGCAAGGCGTTTTCGAGCAGTGAGCTGCGTTTGTGCAAGGCACCCCCCAAGCTGAAGACAGGTGCAGCACCAAACGGCATCCGGAGCGGGATATAAAACTCTTCTCCTAGACTAAATCCTCGGGCTGGCCAGTCGCCCGTGGCGAGGTTGATTTCGAATTCGTGTTTCTACACTTTGCCCAAGCTGGAGAGGGCCTTCCGGCCGGAAGCGTAAGTCTGAACATCCTCCTCGCCACGGGAGCTTTCCGAGAACCTGTTTCGTCGTGTGTTCTAGCCTGTTGTTTTGGTATCCTAAATGCCACTTTGAACACGGAGAGGAACAGCGTAGCCTTTAGGCGAATTGGTGTGACCAATAAGATGTACTCCCCCAAAGAATACTCACTCAGTGTTGACGACCTGTACAGCTTTATCGCGACATATGCTCTCTGTCATGGCCTGCAGCATGGGAAACTGACTTCGGTGGGGTTGAAATCCGCCACGCATCATTTAATCAGTTCGCGCCCCGTGACCCGGGTATGGTAGGAGCGTACCGTTCGTTAGAAAGAGCGCTGTGGTTTGGTGACTGCTGAGTTTGCTGGGGTGGGTTTAGATCGGTGAGAAATCTACGGATCGCCCTATCTCCGACCCCGACAAGAGATAGGCGGGAGAAGCCCGGAGCTAGCGAGTGTTGAGGAGAGCGCTGTAGCGAGCAGCGATAGCGGGCCAAGCAAAATGGGTTTTGTAGGCGGCACGACTGCGGGTGGCAAGATCCATGCGATAGCTAGCGTCAGAGAGGACTCGAACCAGGGCGGCATTAAGCTCATCAGGTTGGTCGGGTGAGACGAGGACCACGCCAGCATCGGTAATGGGCACGGCGGTTTCAGAACCGGGATAGGCAATAACCGGAAGGCCGCAAGCAATGCCGGCGATGGCGCTACCGCGGCGCGTAGAGATGGGACCCCGAACAAAGAGTAGGACGTCGCTCGCGGATAGCTTCTGGACGACTTGAGCGGGTTCCAGAACACCATCTATGGATAATTCCACCGGAACATTTTGAAATCCTCGGCGAAGGTCGGTCTCACGGAGTTCGGCGTGTCTGCCGAACACGGAGAGGCGGAGTTTGCCTAGTTTCTGGGAGGCGTAGCGGACCGCCGCGAGGATTATTTGCGTTTCGCGAGCGCCTGCTTTGCCCCCCGTGATGCTGAAGACCGCGATGGCGGGGATGCCGGTCCCATTAGGGACTGTATCCGTGGCTTTCCAGAGCGCAATAGGTGTGATGCCTGTCCCAGGAATCGGAAGATTTGGGCCGACGGGAATGAAGTGCGTGCTGGAGGAGAAACCCGGGAGCCACGAAAGCTTCTCGGGTGGCACCGTGAAGATGGCGAGGTCGGCAAGGTGAAGGGCGCGTCGCATCGTGTGGACCTGCGCGTGGCGGCGGAGACGATCGATGAACCGTACCCCTTGAAAGGGTTCGACGTCGTGATAGACGACGCCCGCGCGCGCACCGGCAGATTTAAGAATATCCAAAACGCGAGGAAATCTTTGGGGAAAACCGCGAGAGGACCATGCCAGCGCTGTGTACTGCACAAGGACCCATGTATCGCGCCACCCCGCTGCCTGCCGTCGCAATGCGTCGAGAGAAGCCTGCCAGCTATAAATTCCCCACGGAACACGCTGGATCTGTAGCTGAAAATCATGCCACTCCAGGGCCGCACCGAGATAGTGGCAGTATTCCTCGACGGCGTCGGTAGGATCGTCGCGGCGGCCGAGCAGAGCGATGACGCGTCTCGGCTTCATTGTTTGGCCGCGAAAAGCAAATCACCAAGTGGCATCAAACTGCTTGAGGACAATTTCATGATACCGAGTCTCAAATGTTGCGCGAGTAGTGGAGTGCACCCGATACAGATCAAAGTCAGAATAAGGCACACCGCATCTTGAGGCAAGGAAGGAGTCCCAGGAATCTTTTGGCAACTCCAACAGACCCAGAAAAAAAACGCGGCCACCCACCTTCTGAGTTTTGACAATCGCATTGTGAAGGTGAGAGGTAGCCGCGCTTCCGTAAACCGTAGCTTCACCAGGAAAAGAGAATACCTGGCCGTCGGCCGCCCACAAGTAACCAAATAGATCCGAGACGCCATCCCAGTTGCCAACGACGAGGTCGTTCGGACGTATCATTGCGGCAAGGCGTTGAGCCTCGCGCATTTCCGGAATGTCGCGCACATGCTGGGTTGCAAGCCAGCCAAGGTTCAGCAAAACACCGGCCAGAAAGAAAGCGGGAAGTGCGCGTGCGAGGAGAAATGGGCGAGGCAAATGATGGCTTACCCAATGAAGAGAAATACCCAGGAGGAAGCAGAGGCAGCCGAGGGGTTGCAGCCAGAGCTTGTCATACTGGTCGCTCCAGGTCACCACAGGAAAGAGGCAGAAAACCAGGCCAAGCACGGCAGCAAGAAAAGCGGTTCGAAATGTTGGCGTTAGGGAACTCCATGCCGTACCCACACGAATCGCGCAAAAGCCAAACAGCACCCCCACAGCGAGCAACAATATCGCCAGGCTGAGGATGGGAACGAAGGCACCTCGTAGAAGATTCCGAAGTCCGAAGTATTCAGTGAAAATCGGAAAAACATTGCGGATCAAGCCAACCGGAACAGTGGCGAACTTGTTCATGCTGACACCGAAGTACGCATGGGCTCCGGGATGCTGAACAAGTTGCGCTGTGAAAAGACCGGAAGACGCGGCCGCAGGCTGATGTTTCCACTGCGAATAGGCAGAGCAGCCATAAATGGACGCGGAGCCAAAAACAGCACCCAGACCGAAGAGGAAGACAGCAAAAATCCGCGAAGGCGGGCGCAAGCCGCTCTGCTTTTCAAGCGGGCGGGAGCGCCAAATTAGAAAAAGTGCCGCGGGACCCAGAAGAACAGTGGATTGGTAGGTCGCCATAGACAGGGCGAAAAGGAGTCCTGAGAAGAAAACAGGCCACGGCGATTTGGTTTTCAGGGAGAGAGCAGCCACGGCCACGGCGAGAAAGCTCCAAAAGACACCAACCATAGGTTCGCTGGCATTTGTCGCGTGGAGAAGAAATGCCCTCGAGAGCCCATAAATCGTGGTAACGAGCACAGCGAGGCGCCAGGAGTAGGTTACAGCGGATATGAGAAGAAAAAAGAGCGCAAGACAACCCGCGGCAGCTAAACAATTCATGAGGTCCACAACGCGATAGAAGGATTGCGGATTGCTTGTTTGGAGACCAGCGGCGGCGGCCATGCGCGTCCAGATCAGAACGTTCACGGGATAAAGCATGTGATAACTGGAGTGAAAGAAAAAACTTTGGCGGCGGTATACCTCGAAGCATCGGATCGCTCCATCCACAGCGAAGGGGCCCTTCGAACGGAGCAGAACAAAAAAGCAAGCGAAAGCTAGAAACACGAGGAGGGGGAGCATCGTGAGTCGGCGTGTGTCGAAAGGCAAAACTTCAGGTTTAATCCGGTTTCGCACTGTTTCTCCGCATGGAAGCCGAAGATTACGGGGGCGTCAATACTTTTCTCGCTCTTCTTCTGGTTCTTGCTTCCTCTTCAGCTCTACACTCAGGTTCACCCCGCTTTTTCCGCCTCCTAGCTCTGGTGGGGTAAACCCAAAACTCAAATCCTGAAGTTTAGCTCTACACTCAATTCACTCCCGTTTTACCGGTGGCAAACACCGCTGGGTGTGGTTGTCGATGATCTGACGGAAGATTTCATCGAGACCAATGGTGATCTTCCAATTGGGGAAGTGAGACTTGAACTTGGCAAGGTCCGAGATGTAGCAGATGTGATCGCCCTTGCGGTTTTCCTCAACGTACTTCCAGCTCAGTTGCTTTCCCGTCATTTGCTCAATTTTGCGTATGGCTTCGAGCATCGAAACGCTGTTTTCGCGACCGCCGCCGAGGTTGTAGACCTCGCCACAACGCGGATTGGCGGCAAACTCTTCAATGGCACGGACTACATCGTAGCTGTGGATGTTGTCGCGGACCTGCTTACCTTTGTAACCGAAGACGGAATAGGTAGCATCAGAAATAGCTACCTTCACCAGGTAGGAGAGGAAGCCGTGAAGCTCGACGCCGGAATGTGACGGCCCGGTAAGGCATCCACCGCGGAAAATGCATACCTTCATCTCAAAGTAGCGGCCGTACTCCTGAGCCATCAGGTCGGCCGACGCCTTGGAGGCACCAAAGAGCGAATGGAGAGTACGGTCGATCCGGCAATTTTCGTTGATGCCGTTGTAGTCTTCTGGCCGGGCGTATTCCCAGCGGGTTTCCAGTTCCTTAAGAGAAAATTCGTTGGGCGCATCGCCGTAAACCTTGTTGGTACTGAGAAAGATGAAGACTGCTTCGGGACAATGGAGCCGCGTGGCTTCGAGAAGATTGACGGTGCCAAGCGCGTTGACTTCAAAATCGAGAATGGGAATATCGCGCGCCTTATCGTGAGAAGGCTGCGCGGCACAGTGAACGATCAGATCGAAGCGCTGCGCACGGAAGAGCGTTTCGAGAGCGATGCGGTCACGGATATCTAGATTGTGATGTGTGAAGTTCTTTGTTTTGCGCCGTAGCCGGTCGAGATTCCAGCTGGTGTCGCCGGGATCACCGAAAAAGATGCGGCGCATATTATTGTCGATGCCGTGGACCTGATGACCCAAGCGTTCGAAGTGTTCCACGGCTTCCGAGCCAATCAACCCGCTGGACCCGGTTACAAGAGTCGTTTGCGTCTTCATCTGATGGCATCAACCATCCTTTAAGAAAGTGCAAGGCAGTATGCCAGATTCCAATTATCCTTCAGCTTGAGTGAATTTGCCCTGGCAGCAAGAGCGGTCGCAGCCGGTAAGCCAGCTCCCGAAGCTGAGGTCTTGCAGCGTCTTTCAAAAGAAATGATAGCGATTCGCGCCCAGAATGAGGCCCGTGACGCTACCGAAGACTCTTGCCATTCGGTCGTGACCGCTGCTCGCCCCATCCAGGCTTAAAAGAGGCAATCTGAATCGCTTTGGAGCACGCTCGACGTTAATTATAGAGTATGCGTCAGAGGAACGCACCTATTTCCCAATGAGAAAGCGTGATGAAGTGGAGGGATGAGAGAAGAACAAGTAATTGGGGAAAGTCAGTGGCGACGGAGCCGGGCGGGAGCGGAGTAGTTGGTCGACGCATTTGAAGCGAGCGGGTTGCAGCGGCGGGAGTTTTGCCTGAAGCATGGGGTGGCGTTGGGGAGGCTGAACTTGTGGAGGAAGAGGCGGCGGCAGGAGCGGGGCGCGGTTGCAAGCAAGCGTCAGGCAACGCAGAAGGTGGATACGCGGGCAAAGGCGGCGAGCGACGGCAGAATCCTGGCGGTGGAATTAGCGGGTTTGCCGGAAGGCACGGGAAGCAACGGGTCGAGCGGCGGATTGGCGGTAGTTGTGTCGCGAGGGCGACGGATCGAAGTGTCGCGGGGGTTTGATGCGGCGACACTGGAGCGCTTGCTGGATGTGTTGGAGCGGGCGTAAGCCCTGTTTGGGCTGGGACCGGCGACGCGGATTTATCTGACGCTAGGTGTAACGGACATGCGCAAGGGCTTTAACGGGTTGTACGGGCTGGTGCGCGATCGATTGCAGGGCGAGCCGCTGAGCGGGCATGTGTTTCTGTTTTGCAACGCGCAACGCACCCGGGTGAAGCTGCTGTTTTGCAATGGCAACGGATTGTGGGTGTGCGCGAAACGGTTGGAGCAGGGCCGCTTCCGCTGGCCGGAGGTTGGCGGCGAGCAGAGCAAGGTGCGGCTGAGCCACGAGGAACTGGCGCTGTTGCTTGGTGGGATCGATCTGCGGCAGGCGGAATGGCGGCGGTGGTACCGGCGGGAAGTTACGGAGGAGCCCGCGGCGTAACGCTGTTACAGAAATTTCATGGGGAGCCGCAAGAATAGAATGGCAGAGTGGTAATCCTTGTGTTGTTTAATAAGTTATCCTGAGTCCGAATCTTTCCGAGCCTTCCTTGGACGAACTTCTCGAGCAACTGAAGAGCGAGCTCCCCGAACCGCTGTTTGCCACGGTGAACGAGAAGTTCCTGGCGTTGCAAACTTATCAGAACAAGCTGCAATACGCGGAGCTGAAGATCCAGGTACTGGAAGAGCGCCTGCGGTTGAAGCGCATCGAGAAGTAAGGTCCCGGCAGCGAGAAGCTGACCAACGAGCAGCTGGAATTACTGGAGTTGGAACCGGGAGTGAGCACCCCCGAGGTGCAAGCGGAGAGTGCGCGCGCGCCGGTGCCTGAGCGGCCAACGGAGAAAAGGGTTCGCAAGCATCCGGGCCGCCAAGCGCTACCGGCGGAGCTGCCGCGGGTCGAGCAGGTGATCGCATGTACGCCGGAACAATGCATTTGCGCGGGCTGCGGCAAGGAAACCGCGGTGATCGGCCACGAAGAGAGCGAGTAGTTGGATGTCGAGCCGGCGAAGTATTTCGTGGTGGTGACCAAGCGCGAGAAGCGCGTTTGCAAGAGTTGCGAAGAGCGTGGCGTGCTGGCGGCGCCGCTGCCGCCGCGCATCATCGAAACGAGTTTGGTAAGCGACCGCGTGGCGATCGATGCGGTAGTCAAAAAATATGCAGATCACTGGCCGTTGTATCGCCAGGGCGCGATGCTCGAACGCGATAGCGGCCTGGAACTGAGCTGCCAGACGCTGGGTGGCTGGGTCATGCGCGTGGGCGAATTACTGGTGCTTCTCGCCGAGGCGCTGCGGCACGAGCTACTCCGTGGAAGTTACCTGCAGGCCGATGAAACGCCGGCTGGCGTACAGATGCACAATGGGAGTGGCAGCAACCATCTGGCGTATCTGTGGCAATATGGGCGGCCGCAGGGGCAGTGGTGTTCGATTTCCGCATGGGGCGCGGGCGCGAAAGCCCGAAACGTTTTCTGGAGAAATTCGATGGCCTTTTGCAAAGCGGTGGATACGCCGTTTACAATTCCGTGGGTGGGCCGAAGATGGTGCACGCGGCTTGCTGGTCGCATTCACGAAGAAAATTCATCGAAGCGGTGAAGCTGTATCCCGGCGATGCGACGGCGGTGCGCATTGTCACGCTCATCGATGCGCTGTATGCCATCGATGCCGAAGCGCGCATGGCGAAACTGGACTACGACACGTGCCGCACCCTCCGCAGCAATAAAGCTCCCGCGCTACTCCAGGAGATCAAGGCCGCAATTACCGCGGCGCATGCTGCGGCATTGCCCGCTAGCGCCAACGCCAAAGCCTCGAATTACACGCTGGCGCTTTGGCGGAAACTCACGCGCTTCCTGGAATACCCAGAACACGAACTGAGCAACAACCTCGCCGAAAACTCCATGCGCCCCGTGGCCCTGGGTCGCAAAAACTGGATCCACATCGGCAGCCAGCAAGCCGGGCCCAAAGTCGCCGCCATCCTCTCTGTCGTCGAAGCCTGCCGCCGCATCAACATCCCCGTGCGCGATTACCTGGTAGCGGCCCTCCCCGGCCTCGCCAACACGCCCGCCCACCGCCTCCCGCAACTCACCCCAACCGCCTGGTCCATGCTCAACATCTAACCTCAACTCACCCTGTCAACCATGTAGTTACTCTCACGCATACTCCTCACTCACCGAAGAATCGAAACGGTCAGGAAGGTGACACAATCATCTGGGTGCACGGAAGCAGAATGGGAGTCGATGGTGGTCCTGGCAACAGGAGGCACAGGGTACACGAGAGTGTAACCGTGGATTACTTACTTAAGCGTAGACCTATATTACGAGGGCGCTGATGATGCGAAGTGAACCAAACCCTGATCTACTCGCTGGAGTCCTGAATTCAATAAGCCAATTCAGGGGTAAAACCCGCTTGGCTGATTTGCTCGGTCGGCTCACGCTCTCCTTTAAGGGTAGTCGCGGCACCTTTCTACTCGCTAGTGGCGAGACTGTCACCATAGATTTGGGCGACCGTATTCAGCGGCTGATGTGGGGCGGAGCGTACGAACCCCACGTAAGAAGATGCTTTGTCGCACTCTTGCGTCCTGGCGATACGTGTGTCGATGTAGGAGCTCACATTGGGTTTTTTAGTACGATTGCTTCGTCGCTGGTTGGTCCCAGCGGCAAAGTTTATGCGTTCGAAGCGAATTCCACTCTATTACAGCCACTCCGTTCAAATGCTTCGCAATTTCCCTGGATGGTGGCTTCTTTACGGGCAGTGTGTGATAAGAGCGGTTCTGTAGCCTTCTCAAATCCGCAACTGGACGGAGAATCAGGTTGGGGAAAGCTGGCTTCCGTCCGGAATGAAGGGCATATCGAATCGGTTGAGGCCGTTTCTTTGGATGAATGGCACGAGAGTGTCGGTTCTCCCCTGATACGACTTATAAAGATCGATGCGGAAGGGTCCGAGCCATTCATTTTAGAAGGCGCGCGCCGTGTCATCGCGAACTCGCGGCCGTATCTGATCATTGAGTTAAATGATGAGCTATTGCGCGCAGTGCGTCGAACCAGAGAGAGCGTCACCGATTCGCTTCGGGAGCAGGGGTACGGGATTTTTGCGATCGGATTGAATGATCTTGACGAAAGTAGTGATTTGATCGACCCAATGTTTGCCGAAATTCTGTGTGTGCCATCTGACCGGTTAGAAGAGACGATGAGCTTGCTGCCCATGCCGCGTGGAAAACATAGATCAGGCGGTCGTACGCACCACATCTCTTGCAAAGAGCTTAGAAGCTATTGCACGACCTTTTGTAAGACGATCATGAAGCAGGCGATATGAAAGAACGCGCGGTAGATCGTGAGCGAGCGGTCGTAGCGCACCACCAAGCGGCGGAAGTTTCCGAGCCAGGCGTTGGTGCGTTCGACGATCCAGCGACGTCGGTACCGCCGCAGCGCTCGGCCATCTTGCGTCGCCGGTTTCTTGCGGTTAGAGCGATGCGGCGCGATCAGTTCGATTCCGCGCCGTGCCAGCCGCTCGCGCAACGGATCGCTGTCGTAGGCTTTGTCGGCAATCACCCGCACTGGCTTTTGCCGCGGCCGGCCCGCACGATGGCGCCGGCCTACGCGGATCGCCGCGAGCGTCGTTTCCGCGAGCCGGACTTCCGCCCGGGATGCAGTGTGAAGGTAGTCTCCCAAAGGAACACTGCGGCCGTCGACCACCACCCACTTCGTCCCCTTGCCCCGCTTGGTTTTTCCGACTCCGCAGCCCCTTTTTTCGCCGGAGCGAAACTACCGTCCAGCAAGCCGGCCTAAGCTGCAGTCCTTTCCTCAAGGCATCAACGCTCTCTAACCGCCTCATGGATTCGTTAATCATACGATTTTCTCGGTGGTAACACACCCAAACTCAGACACTCATCAAACTCGAGAAATGGCAGCGGAACACCGCCAAGAATTGCTCGGTTGTAGTGGAAAGCGAATCTCATAGAAGAGTTGAATGATCGCCTGAGGAAGTGATCTTGGTTCTCACCGACATTTCAGAATCTCTGCCAGCCCTAACTCTTGTTCGCAAGGGAATTCCGTCGCAGCCCGAGCGGATGACGGATCGGCCGAGTAATGTTCAGAAAGGAAAACCAAATCCTGTGGAAGATATGAGTGACTCTACACTTAATAGGGCCAAGCCATGCCAATCGATTAGACCTTAGGTGCCCTCGCAGAAGCCTGTCCGTCGCAGCATCGACTGTGTAGTAGTGAAATGCTGCGTCGTCTCCAAGACTTAGGTTGTATAGCGACTCTGCGTGGCGGTGTAAGGACGCGGCTCCCTGTCTCAAGTAAGCGTAGTCGTGGTTTTGATGCACC
>Ga0181524_10004011_pt1 | contig 13914 bp, 6 predicted proteins | sample PEATcosm2014_Bin_34_FD_119761 | JGI IMG/M metagenome (GOLD analysis project Ga0181524, IMG submission 119761) | Peatland microbial communities from MTU Mesocosm Facility, Houghton, MI, USA - PEATcosm2014_Bin05_60_metaG | ecosystem: Environmental > Terrestrial > Soil > Wetlands > Peat | place...
AATCGGGCGACCGAGTATTTCTCCCTCCATCAAGTCGCGAGGTCGATTGGGGCGGCTGTGTTTCCCCGACAGCCTTCGGCGGTCCACAATTTTTTCGAGGCGCCGCGAGACTGTAATTGTGCCAGCGCGGAATGATGCATTCCGCTATAATGTTTCGAGAGTCCGCTTCACACCTCAGCGGAGAGGTGGCCGAGTGGCTGAAGGCGGCGGTTTGCTAAATCTACCTGCCCTGTTTGTGCTCACTCCTCTTTACGTACTTTGTTTGAGTTAGCCTGTTCCGATTTGCACTGTCGAACGTAATTTGCAGACGAATGGCCAGCAGTTGGCCAGCAGTTTCATCTCCGTGAATCGGAGATGGATGCGCGGAGCGCGACCATGCTGGATCTCTATTCCCAGAATTCCCAGAGGCGGTTTGAACGAAGCCTGCCTGAAGGCCATCCGAGAATGGAGTATTCCCGCAGGTATCAGTCCACGTATAGCGCTTTCGCGATCCCGCGACGAGGAAGGTCTCCTGAGGAACAGGAGGTCAGCATGGAATGCGGAATGGAGAGAGTGTCCGATTGCATTGTGGCTCGAAGGTCTGAAAAATGCCGTGGTTGCCGTCAATGTCCCCCATGTATCGTTCGCTCACGGCCTCACTTCTGACTGGAAGCACTGGATCATCGTCGACAAGACGGAGGTCGCTGCCGCTCTGAAGCTGTTGGATGCACTGTTGGCTGAGCCCTCCAAGGCCATTATGGTTTACGGCGGCCATTCAATGCCTCTTCCGCCAGGGGCCTACGATTGGGACAAGCTGGTGCTAGATCCAGTTGTAACCCGGCTGGTGAAGCGAGACTTCGAGACTCTGTTCGATCGAGAGGAGTGGTTCCACGAAAACGGACTGCCGTTCCACCGCGGATACCTGCTTTACGGGCCGCCCGGGAACGGCAAGACCAGTGTGATTCGAGTGATGGCGGCACATCCTGCGGTATCAGCCTACACGATCAATCTGTACGGCGAGCACATCGACGATGATAGCGTGACTGAGCTGTTTGAAATTGCATACGGCAACGCACCATCTCTTGTCATTTTCGAGGATATCGATCGTCTTTTCCCGAAGAAAGAAGAAGAGGGTGGGCGGATCAAGGTGTGTCTGAAACATCTGTTGAACTGTTTGGATGGGGTGGTCGTCAATGACGGCGTTATCGTTGTCGGTACCGCCAACAACCCAAAGGTGCTTGATCCTGCCATCCTCAAGAGACCTGGCCGGTTTGACCGGGTCGTTGGCTTCAAGAATCCCACCGCGGACTTGCGGTTGAGCTATCTGCACAAGATGGCAGCCTGCATACACAGGACGGAGTTGGTGGAAGCGGTGGCCGACTCTGAAGGCTTCTCATTCGCACAGCTGCGCGAGAGCTATATCCTCGCGGCGCAGTTCGCCTTCGAGGAGGAGCGCGCGGTTACGGTCACGGATCGTGTTCTTTCGGCAGGCCTGCATGACTCCTCCTAGCCGGAGTTGGTAGGGTCGCTCTTATGCCCGGCAAGGGTAAAGGAGGACCGATGATGGCCAGACGATCAGCTATTCCGGTAGGGATGCGGAGGGTTTACGGGCGCTTCGAACGTTGGCGGAAGTCGCATACCGGCCGTTTACCGATTCCGAAACGTCTATGGGCATCCGCGGCGGAGTTGGCCAGAGAGCATGGCGTTTGTTGAACGGCACAGGTTCTACGTCTGGAGTACGGCAAGCTAAAACGGATGGTGGAATCGATCGCTCCAGTCTCACGCTCGTCCCTACGGAAGATACCCCGAGCATCCTTCGTGGAACTGGTAGCGCCCCAGACGGTCGGTGTGTCGGAGTGTCTCATCGAGTTAGAAGGGCCGCACGGCAAGATGCGTATCCACTGGAAAGGCGCCACGGCGCCTGATCTGGCAGGACTAAGCCGGGCGTTGTGGGAGTCGGCATGATCCAGGTCACGCCGCAGATGCGTACCTTGGTGGCGATTGAGGCAGTCGATTTCCGCAATGGGATTGATGGTCTGGCTAGGGTTTGCAAGCAACAACTCCAGGCGGATCCGTTCTCCGGCGGGTTGTTCATCTTCCGAAACCGCCGACGAACTGCCATCAAAATTTTGGTGTATGACGGGCAAGGGTTCTGGCTCTGTCAGAAGCGACTTTCGACGGGCCGGTTCCGTTTCTGGCCGGCCAGTACGACGGAAGTCACCAAAAAGGTGGCGGCGCACCAGTTACAAGTGCTGCTCATGGGTGGCGATCCGACTTCGGCTAAAGTTCCGCCTCCCTAGCGTCCGCTGTCGGTGCCAGCGTAAATAATAATAATAAGGTTCCGCCCGTGACATAAAGGACTTACGTTCCAGCAGAGATTCGGCTACGCTGCCGGCATGGAAGCGAAGCTGCACTACCGGCACCGGCTGGTCACTGACAGCGACGTAGCCTTCATTCGCCAGCTCATTGCCGAACATCCAGCAGCGAGCCGACGCGAGCTTTCCAAGAAACTCTGCCAGGCATGGAACTGGGCGCCGCCCAACGGAGCCTTGTGGGATATGGTATGCCGCGGGTTGATGGGTTGCACCACCGGACGCGGCAACAACGCGCCGACCAAGAACCCACCCTCCCCATTAAGGAAGTCCTGGGTTATCCGCTGCGGAAAGACTTTCGGCAACGGTTGGCGGAGGTCGCGAACGGATGAAGCCTCCGCCCCCACGGCTGGAAGTAAGCCGCGAAGAACTCCAGAGCTTGCTGGAACATGTCCGTAGTGCACTGTCGGAGCAGGAGTACCAGCAGCTAAAAGCGGCGCTGGATACGCTGGTGTACTTGACCCAGTTGGTGGGGGACAAGAATACGACCATTGGCCGTCTGCGCCAGATTCTGTTTGGGGCCAGCACCGAGAAGATGAGCCAAGTGCTGCAGATGCTACCGAACGACCGCGCAACCAGCGGAGCGCCAGAGAGCAGTACGCCGTTAGAGGAGCAGACCTCGTCCCCACCACAGGATTCGGCCCCCAGCCCAGGACATGGCCGCAACGGCGCCGAATCTTACTCCGGTGCTCGCCAGGTCAAGATCCAACACTCTTCTTTTAAGTCCGGGAATCGTTGCCCGGGGTGTCAGAAGGGCAAGCTCTATGCGCTGGCGACGCCCGGGGTATTGATCCGGGTGGTGGGGCAAGCACCTTTGACGGCCATTGTGTATGAACTGGAAAAGCTGCGCTGTAACCTCTGTGGCGAGGTGTTTACGGCGGAAGCTCCGGTTGGAGTCGGAACGGAAAAGTATGATGCGACCGCAGCCAGCATGATCGCGCTACTGAAGTACGGCAGCGGACTACCTTTCTATCGCCTGGAACAACTGCAGGGAAGCCTGGAAATCCCACTACCGGCTTCAACGCAGTGGGAGATCGTGGCGGAGACGGCCGAATGGATCGAACCTATCTACCAGGAACTGATCCACCAGGCGGCGCAGGGGGAGGTGCTGCACAACGACGACACCACCATGAAGACCCTGGCGCTGATGGGAGAAAGCCGTCCGCGCCAACCGTCGGTGGAAGAGGAGTCGGAGGAGAAGTCGGAGCGCACCGGGATCTTCACCTCGGGGATCGTGTCCACGCGGGCGGGACAGAAGATCGCGCTGTTCTTTACCGGGCGCAAGCATGCGGGCGAAAATCTGGCCGCCGTGTTGGCACGGCGGGCGCAGGCACTGGGACCTCCGATCCAGATGTGCGACGCACTATCGCGCAATCTGCCCAAGGAGCTTCAAGCAGTCGTGGCTAACTACATCGCGCACGGGCGTCGCAAGTTTGTCGAGGTGGCGGCGAGGTTTCCCGAAGAATGCCGTTATGTGTTGGAGACATTGGGAGAGGTGTACAAGCACGATGCCTTCTGCCGGGAGCAGGGGATGTCGCCGGAGGAACGTCTCGGCTACCACCAAACCCATAGCAGTCCGCGGATGAAAGAACTGGAGCAATGGTTACGGGAACAATTTGCGGAGCGGAAAGTTGAGCCCAACTCCGGCCTTGGTCAGGCCATCACCTACATGCAAAATCATTGGCAAAAGCTGATGTTGTTTCTGCGCCAAGCAGGGGCCCCACTGGATAATAACCTTTGCGAGCGAGCCCTGAAGAAGGCCATTCTCCATCGCAAGAACGCCCTCTTCTACAAGACCGAGAACGGCGCCCACGTCGGCGACCTGTTCATGAGCCTGATTCACACCTGCCAGCTTTGTGGCGCCAATCCCTTCCAGTATCTGACCGAGCTGCAGCAACACGGCGAAGAATTGTCTCGCAGTCCGGAGCAATGGGTCCCCTGGAACTACCGCGAGACGCTTGCACGGGCCGGTGCCAGCATAGGTTCCGGGTAGAGCAGGATGAATCCCCATGTCCGGAAACTGGTTAGAGGCTAAGGCAAAATACGAACTTGGCCCCTTGAATAGCGCTTCACTCCTTTAGGAGCAGTCGCGTGATCATCGGATACCGTTTGTGTCAGATGGTCTCTCCAAACCACGCCAATAGGGTCCAAAACGGGAATGCCGAAGAATTTCAGCATTTTCGTTGAAAATTCATTTGCCGAAATCCAGGTACTCTGGTACATGTCCTTTCGTCAGTCCCCCATCTGACATTTATATTTCCGATTTGAAACCAAGTCGATTGGTCGAGCCGCTGCGTGGCTCCCCCAGGGCGCGGCAGCATTTGATGATCATCACTGTTCGGCCCTGTTGTCCGGTAACTAATTTGTCACGCTCTCTCGTACTGGTCTTGTTGCTGAAATGAGAGCCCTAAAGTTATATGCCGCTGTTTTACATGCGCCATGGCGGCACGCAGAAGTGTTTTGCCGCTGAATTCAGAGCTGCTGTTCCCGCCTGTCCGGTGCGGTATCAAGCATTGGGCTGTATTGCCACGTCTGCATGCCACGAATCGCAGGAGACTGTCATGACATCGCTGAGTTTTAGCCACTTGAGGAAGACTTCCATTCTGGTTGTTGGCTTAGTGCTGTGCCTGGTTTCCAGCGTCTTTGCACAAAATGGCCCCTTCAATTTGATGATCAGCAAGACGTTGGGCGGCGGCGGTACCGGGTTTGCCGAGGGCGTCCCGGCACAGAGCGTTGCCATAACTCCTTACGGCATCGCGACGGACGGTTACGGCAACGTCTATGTTGGTAACGGTACTGCAATCCTCAAGATTGATCGCCTAATGCGGACGATTAGCACGGTCGCGGGTGCCCCTGGCGGGAGCGCCCCAGCGGGCTATGTTGATGGTGCGGCAAGCAGCGCCATGTTCACCAATATCACTGCACTGGCCACCGATGCGGCTGGCAACGTTTATATCGCCGACGCCGGCAACAACGCGATCCGCGAGCTAAACGTCGAGGCCAACACCGTCTGCACGATTGCCGGCAATAGCAGCGGAACCATTGCTTGCGGTGCCAGCGTGATACCGATGCCTGCGGTGACGTATTATCCGGTCGCCATCACGGTGAATGCGGCGGGCAACCTGATTTACTTTGCCGACAATAACTCCAACATTTACGAGATCGTTTCGACGGGCATTACCCAGGTAGCCGGCACCGGTGTGGCCGGCTATGGCGGTGACGGCGGATCCGCGAACTTAGCGACGCTCAATAATCCCCTGGGATTGGTGCTCGATAACGGTGGCAACCTCTTTATCGCTGACAGCGGCAACAACCTTATCCGCGAGATCACAACCGGAGGCAACATGGTCCTGGTCGCGGGCCTGGTAAGCGGTGGCGTGCCGCAATCAGGCTATTCGGGCGATAACGGAAACGCCGTTGGTGCGGCGTTGAACGATCCCACCGGAATAATGTTCCAGTCAATTAACGGTGTTCAAGATCTCCTATTTGTCGACACCGGTAACAGCGTGGTCCGTTACATCCAGAACGGTCAAATCAGCACCCTAGCGCCTCTGACTGGACTGACAGTCTACGGGGTGGCTTCACTCATCAACGGGGGAGTTGGTGTCGACACAGCGCATAACGTAGTGATTGAACTCGGCTCGTTCCTGGATAGCGGGGCGGCTTACGTTAGCCTCGCTCCCGGAGCTCCCAGCCCTACCTCGACGACGTTCACGGCACAACTGCCCCTCCAGCAGGCAATGACGATTTCTAAGATTGCCATCCCATCGGCCCCATCATCAAAATACTCGGGCCTTCCCTCGTCATCAAATTACTCTAGCGTGGGGTTTAGCGTGGGTCCGATCACGGGTTGCACGATTGATGGAAAGACCACGAATCCCGCCGGAACCACGTGCTCGATTCCGATTACGTTTACACCCCCCAAACCCGGCAATCGTAGGGCTCCGCTGGTCGTGACCTACAACACCGGAACGGGGACGCAGATGGAAAGCTGGGGAATCACCGGCTACGGTATGTCTCCCTCGCTAGGCTCCCCCGCGAGCGTGTCGCAGTTCGCCAATTTCAGTCAAGCACCGGCAAATCTCGGCGGCTCAAGCAGTGGTGTTTCTCTTACGGGCGCAACCTACGATACAGCGAGCAATTTCTATGTGACCACCGGTGGCAATCACACCGTCTGGGTGTATAACTCCTCCAACTCTGAATACGCGCTGGTAGCCGGTCAATCCGGTGTCGCGGGAAGCGGCGGAGATGGCGGCCCGGCCACCAGTGCCCTGTTGAACAACCCCTCCGGCGTGGCCGAAGATCCGGCAGGCAACATTTATATAGCCGACACCGATAATTGCCGAATCCGCATGATCAGTATTAACGGTGCCATCAACACGGTCGTGGGTAACGGCACGTGCAGCTCGACCGGCGATGGCGGCAGCGCATCGAGCGCATCGACTGCTTACCCGAAGGCGATTGTCGCCGGCGGCGCCACCAGCCACGTTTATTTCGCGGAAGACACGCGGGTACGTGTCTTCGACTTGAACGGAACCGGTATTATTTCCACCTATGCCGGAGGCGGCAGCAGCACCAGCGATAACATTCCGGCTACGCAAGCGTCCTTGGCGGGTATCACCAGCGTGTTGGTAGACCGCTTTGGAGATCTTTACATTGCGCTTGGCCCCACCGGTGGAAGCCAGGTGCGCAAGGTTGACAGCCACGGATATATCACGACTGTGCCGACGGGCACACTTATAAACCCTGTGGGCGTTGCGACCGATCAGGCCGGGTTCCTGTATATCTCCGACGCCGGCAATTCTGATGTGCTGCGCGTAGACCTGAGCGGCAACGTTTCGGTCGTCGCCGGCATAGCAGGAAGCCCGGGCTCCGGCTGTGGTAGTCCAGGCATTTGGTCGACAAATACGTCGCTGGGCCCGGTGGGCCAATTGGTAAACGATGCTTCTGGCGATGTAATGTTCCTCAATACCAATCCCACAAGCAACTATGTGTGCGAAATTACCTTTGGACTTGGAAGCCGGACCTACAACTTTCCACATACAGCGGCGGGACAGTCCACCACTCTCCACGAATACCTTTACAATAACGGCAACCTCGGCATCACACTGAGCACGTTTACTTTCAGTGGAAGTAGTGCTTTCTCGCAGACCGCCGCTCCGAACCCTTGTAGCGCTGGCACGAAACTTCCCGTCGGAAGCTCCTGCAATCTTTACGTGCAGTTTACTGCGCCCGCGGCGCAGACGAGTGCTTACACCGGAGCGCTCACGTTAACGGATGGGTCATACAGCTCGCCACAGACTATCAACCTTTCCGGGATTTCGGTTGGCTCTCCGAGCCAGTTGATCCTTCAGAACGTGCCTACGAGTATTGCGGCTGGCGGTTCACTCACAGGCGTCACTGTGTCGATTGAGGATGCCGACAACAATACAGTCGGTCCGTATCCCGTAACAGTAAGTGTCTACGGTCCTGCTCCGAGTGGGGGTGGTACGGGTCCGCTTGTCGTATCGCCAACCTTTACCGTGAACGGGACAGTGACTATCCAGCCTATTCCACCCACTGGTATTGATACTGTTGGGACCTACACGATTCAGGCGGTATGCGCGAGCTGCGGAACGAGTGGCCTGACGTCGAATTCCCCGACTTTCACCGTGACGGCGAATACTTCCGGCCCTGCCCATATCCAGGTTGTAGCTCCCAGCACTGCCACGGTTGGTCAGTCGTTTTCATTTACGGTGACGGCGGAAGATCTGTATGGCAATACACTGTCCGGCTACAGCGGCACAGTGCACTTCACCAGCTCCGACCCGCTGGCGGTATTGCCGGCGAATAGCACGTTGCTCAGCGGGACGGGCACCTTCAACGCCACGCTTAATACGCAGGGTAGCCAAACCATCACCGCGACCGACACGACGAGCAGCACGATTAACGGTACCTCCGGGATGCTGACGGTGAACCAAGCTGCGCCAAGCACCTGGATACAACTCAACCCAAATCCGGACCCGGTCTACGGTAGCCCCACGATTGCGTGTAACACTCAGGTATATAGTCCCGCTACCAACCGCATGATTCTATTTGGCGGAGCGACCGATGCGGGGTGCTACGACCTAGTAAATGACGTCTGGGTGCTTACCAATGCCGATGGAACCGGGGGAACACCTGCTTGGACGAAGCTAGCCCCTCTCACAACCAATGGAGCGCCCAGCCCCAGGACGCGGGCAACTGCCGCATACGACCAAACCAACAACCGCATGATCGTGCAGGGGGGGTACACAGCGCCCGGTAGTTGCGGAGGATCTGTCGGGGACACGTGGGTGCTGACCAACGCAGATGGCAGCGGCGGAGGTTCCCCGACGTGGATACCCCTATCCACCACCGGGCCTGCACCAGTTAAACAAGCTTCCCAATCCGCCTATGACGCTGCGGACAATCTTCTGATAGTGTCCGGCGGTCAGGACGGCGGTTGTGGCACGCAAACCGATACGACTTGGGTGCTCAGCAATGCAAATGGTTTGGGTGCAGCCGCCCCAGTCTGGACCTTGCTTTCCCCCGCCTCGGCTTGGCCGTCGAGTTTTAGCTGGAATTTTATATGCTTGAGTTCTCCTTGCTTTACTGCAAACGATCCCCAGTACATGATATTGTCCGCAGGTTACAACTCTGCCAGCAACAGCTTGGTTGCCTTTACTCAAACGTATTCTGGGCAGTCCCAACCCAATCCCCTTACTTGGGCAGATCGAGTACGCGTCCTCAGTGGTGCCAATGGGAACGGCAGCCCTGCCTGGACGGACGTTTGGGTGCGCTTGTCTTCGGACGTGACGCCGGGATCGCCCGCTTACACCCAGTACCCTGCCGCAGTCTATGACGCCACCCGAGACAGCATGGTTCTTTTTGGAGGATATGTTACTGGGCTTGTCAATAATGTTTGGAAGTTGGCTTATGCCAGCGGACAAGGCGGTACGCCACATTGGACCCAGCTGCAGCCAGCGGGCACAGCACCAAGTCCGCGCTACCAGTCTGCTTCGGTATACAATCCGCAATCGGATCGGATGGTTGTGTACGGAGGCTGGGGAGGATCTGGGCCGCTCTACGATGTATGGGTGATGACGAGTGCAATGGCACTGAATCCGATTCTAACTCCGGCTGCCACACCGACCTTTTATCCATTGCCGGGCACGTACGTCGCCGGGCCGAACGGGTTGCAATATGTGGCTTTGTCGAGCACCACTCCTGGCAATACGATTTACTACACCCTGGATGGTTCGACGCCGACCACCGCTTCATTAACCCAGTTACCGATTACGCTTTTGCCAGGAACCACAACCACCATTAATGCTATTGCCGTTGCTCCTGGATACTCGCAAAGCGCAACAGCGACCGGGACCTACACCATCACTGGTTTGCCAGCGTTAACTTCTGTCATCGTAACGCCTACAAGCAGCACGATTGCCTATGGCGGAAGCCAGCAGTTTACGGCAACGGGCCAGTACAGCGACAACAGCACGCAGAACCTGACCACTACCGCTACTTGGACGTCTTCGAACACAGGCATAGCGACAATTGGCGCAACCGGTCTCGCGTCGGCTGTGGCTGCGGGCAGTACCACTATTAGCGCTAGCTTTAATGGCATGACCAGCAACCCGGTAACGCTGACGGTGAACCAAGCTACGCCAAGCACCTGGATACAACTCAATCCCAATCCTGACCTTAACTACGGTACGCCCACGATTGCGTGTAACACTCAGGTTTATAGTCCGGTTACCAACCGCATGATTCTATTTGGCGGCGCGACCGATGCGGGGTGCTACGCGCTGGTCAACGACGTGTGGGTGCTTACCAATGCCGACGGAACCGGGGGAACACCTGCTTGGACGAAACTAATCCCGCGCACGCCCAATGGCGCCCCCAGCCCCCGGATGCTGGCAACTGCCGCATACGACCAAGCCAACAACCGCATGATCGTTCAGGGTGGGTACACAACGCCCGGAAGTTGCGGAGGATCTGTCAGCGACACTTGGGTGCTGACGAACGCAGACGCCAGCGGCGGAAGTTCCCCGACGTGGATACCCCTATCCACCACCGGAACGGCACCACTTAGGCGAGCTTCTCAATCGGCCTATGACGCTGCGGACAATATTCTGATAGTGTCCGGCGGCATGAACGGCGGTTGTGGAAACGAAACTGACGAGACTTGGGTTCTAACCAATGCGAACGGTCTGGGTACGGGAACCCCAGTTTGGACAGAACTTAACCCGGGCTCAGCTTTTCCCTCGGGGACGAACTACGCCATATCGTCGGCAGGTTACAACCCTAGCAGCAACATCTTGGTTTCCTTTTCTCAAACATATTCTTCCGGATGGACAGATTGGGTACGAGCCCTCAGTAACGCCAATGGTTTGGGCAGCGCTCCCGCCTGGGCGAACGTCGGCGGGTCGGGATCACTCCCTGTCACTATTTTCCCCGCCGCGGTCTATGACGCCACCAGAAACGGCATGGTTATTTTTGGAGGGGTAAATGCTAATGGGTCGCTTGTCAACAATGCCTGGAAGTTAGCTTATGCCAGCGGACAAGGCGGTACGCCGCAGTGGACCCAGCTACAGCCAGCGGGCACAGCACCAAGTCCGCGCCAGCAGTCTGCTTCGGTATACAATCCGCAATCGGATCGAATGATAGTGTACGGAGGCTACGCCTCGGGGTATCTCTATGATGTATGGGTGCTGACTAGTGCAATGGCGCAGCAGCAGAATCCGACGATGGTTTCCACGACGACTTCGCTCAACGCCAGCCCCAGTTCGGCAATTCTCGGCCAGCAGGTAACATTGACGGCAACGGTAACGTGGGCGCAGTCGAACGGCTCAACGCCGAGCGGCACGGTCAATTTCTTCAATGGCGGAATCCAACTCGGCTCTAGCGGACTGGTGCAGGTCAGCAGCACTACGGCTCAGGCTTCGTTGACGATCAACGCCAGCCAACTTGCGCTGGGCAGCAACAACCTGCAAGCGAGTTACTCGGGAGACTCGACCTTCCTTGCGAGCAATGGCACTACTAGCGTGACGGTTGCCGCCTACGGCACCGCAGCCACGTTGTCAATCGTCTCTGGAACGCCGCAGACCGTTGTGACGGGAAGTACTTTTGCTGCGCCACTGGTCGCAACAGTTCTTGACCAGTACGGCGACCCGGTGCCCAACGTCATCGTGACCTTCACGGCTCCCGCAAGCGGGGCGAGCGCCAGTCTGTCTGCATCGAGCGCGATCACGCAGAGCAATGGGCAAGCATTCGTGACGGCCACGGCCAACGCAATTCCAGGCGCGTACAACGTGACCGCCAGCGTCACTGGACTCGGAAGCGGGATCTTCGCACTCACCAACGTAACGGGGAGTTCTCAGAGCTTCAGTTCCGTTGCCGTAGGATCTAATGTTTCGACGACTCTGTGGTACTCCTTCACGAACCTCTCGACAACTCCAAACTTTGCATTAGCCTATGGGCTTGAATTTACAGCAGGCGTGCCAAGCTGTAGCGGTACGGGAACCTTGGTTTGCAGCGTTGCTGTAACGTTCGCGCCGAAGTATGCGGGATTGCGGCAGGATGCCATGGTGGTGACCGACGGCTCGGGTAACGTGCTGCAGACGACGTTGTTGTCTGGCGTTGGTCAGGCACCGGAGGCCGTGGTCGTTCCAGGCGTGATCATCACGGTGGCGGGCAATGGGACCGCAAGTTATGGCGGCGATGGTGGTGCGGCAACCAGTGCGGAGCTGTGGGCGCCTGCCGAAGTTGCGGTGGACGTGGCGGCCAACCAGTACATCGCGGATCGATTTAATAAGCGCATTCGCAAGGTAAACGCGGCAACGGGCGTGATCACCACGGTGGCGGGCGGCGGTAGTGGCTGTACAGGTCAGATCGACTCCATCGGTGATGGTTGCCTGGCGACTGCCGTCGAGCTGGGTGATCCCACCGGTGTTGCGGTGGACGCAGCGGGCAACGTGTATATCGCGGACGTCGGCTATACACGGATCCGCAAGGTTAGTGCGGCAACGGGCGTGATCACCACGGTGGCGGGCGGGGGTAGTGGCTGCACGGGGCAGACCGACTCCATCGGTGATGGTTGCGCGGCAACTAGCGCGTCGCTGGCCTCTCCGCAAAATGTTGCGGTGGACGCGGCGGGCAATTTGTACATCGCAGACGCCAACAACTATCGAGTCCGCAAGGTGGACGCGACGACGGGCGTGATCACCACGGTCGCGGGCAATGGAACAGCCGGTTATAGCGGTGATGGTGGCGCGGCGACCGGCGCCGAGCTGAACGTTACCACGGATGTTGCGGTGGACGTGGCGGGCAATTTGTACATCGCGGATTTCGTCAATTCCCGCATCCGCAAGGTGGACGCGACAATGGGCGTGATCACTACGGTCGCGGGCAATGGAAGCCAAGGCGACAGCGGCGATGGTGGTGCGGCGACCAGCGCCGGGCTGTCTAATCCCGCCGGTGTTGCGGTGGACTCGGCAGGCAACCTGTACATCGCGGAAAACGGGAATCGCGTCCGCAAGGTGACCGCGGCCACGGGGGTGATCACGACGGTTGCGGGCGGAGGTAACGGCTGTGCAGGACAGACCGACTCCGTCGGGGATGGTTGCGCGGCGACCAGTGCTAATATTTACGGTCCCTCGGGTGTTGCGGTAGACGCGGCCGGCAACCTTGACATCACGGATAATGGCAATAACCGTGTCCGCCAAGTGAGCGCGACCAGCGCATTGTTGATTTTCCCGCAGACGAATGTCGGCTCGGTCAGCCCAACCCAAACCGTAACGGTTTCCAACATCGGCACCTCGACGCTGAGCTTCGGAGGGTTTACAGCCAGCGCAAACTTCGCAATCGATGCCAGCGCGACGACCTGTTCGACCTCGTCTCCGCTTGTTGCAGGCAATTCCTGCACCGTGGGGGTGATGTTCACTCCCTCGGCCAGCGGCTCTTTGAACGGCACGCTGACAATCACAGACAATTCTCTGAACGCAAGCGGTGCGACCCAGCAGGTGCAATTAAGCGGGACCGGGCTGAATACTAGCATCATCAATCTCTATCTTTCTCAGAATGGTAGTAACCCGATCCCTTACGGTACTAACTTGTGGTTAACCATGAGCGTCAACCAAGCAGGGAGCCTCGTACCGACCGGGACTTTTACCTACCAGATCGACGGTGGCACGGGGCAGACGGTGCCGCTGACAAACGGCGCCTACACGTTGCAGTTGGGCAGTGGGCTTTCCGTCGGTTCTCACCAGGTATCAGTGACCTACAGTGGAGATGCCAACTACTCCCCACAGACGAACCCGCAGCTCCAACCAATTACGATCAACCAGGCCACCCCGACAGTAAGTTTCACCGGCGCTCCGGCCAGCGCTGGTTACCACTCCACGTTCACCGTATCTGCGACCACTAACGCTAGCACCACAGCAGTCATCACGGGAACTGGCGCATGCTCGGTCACCGGCACGACGGTCACCATGACCAGCGGCACGGGAACCTGCAGCCTCAGTGCAAATTGGGCGGCGGACGCCAACTACAGCGCAGCTTC
>Ga0181524_10004018_pt1 | contig 13899 bp, 10 predicted proteins | sample PEATcosm2014_Bin_34_FD_119761 | JGI IMG/M metagenome (GOLD analysis project Ga0181524, IMG submission 119761) | Peatland microbial communities from MTU Mesocosm Facility, Houghton, MI, USA - PEATcosm2014_Bin05_60_metaG | ecosystem: Environmental > Terrestrial > Soil > Wetlands > Peat | place...
CAAAACCTCCGCCAAGTGCATCGTCTTGAGCGGCAATCCCTGACGGTGGATCAGCCCGGCCAAATGAATCAGGCAGCCGCCGTCAGCGGCCACCAGGTACTCGGCGCCGGTGCCGGTGGCGGCTCGAATTTTGTCCTGCCCCATGGGCACGGACACCTCCGGGAATTTCACCGAGAACGTGCCCCCAAACCCGCAACAGAGCTTGTTATCGTTCAGCTCCACCAAATCAATGCCCTGCACCTTGCTCAGCAGTTTGCGCGGCGCTTCATCCACTCCCAGTTCGCGCAACAGGTGGCACGAATCGTGGTAGGTCACCCGGTGGGGAAAGTGCGCGCCGAGATCTTCCACCTTCAATACCTTCACCAGGAATTCCGAGAATTCAAAAAAGCGCTTTTGCAGGTCCTGGGACTTGCGCAGGAGCGCGGGGTCGTCCTGGAAGACTTCCGGATAGAAAACCCGCACCATCGCCGTGCATGAGCCCGACGGCGCCACCACATAGTCGGCGTTGTCGTAAAGGTCCAGAACCTTCCGGGCAACGCTGCGCGCCTCGTCCCGATAGCCGGTGTTGAACGCCGGCTGGCCGCAACACGTCTGCTTGGGGTTGAACGTAACTTCCACGTCCAACCGCCGGAGGATTTTCACCACGCATTCGCCGACTTGGGGAAGAAACTGGTCAGCAAGGCAGGTGATAAAGAGACCGACACGCGGTTTTCCCATGATCTCACAAACCCGCAACGCTATCGGAAATTGGCCTGAAGGTCAAGTAGACATGCAGGTCCCTGATCCGTTGATAACTCAGCGCAATTCTTCGCTTGCCGGCAAGGTCGCCTTACGGAGACCTGCAAACATGAGCTGCGGAACTCCGGACGGCAGAAGTGGCCGGGCCGAGATTTTTCACCCGTTGGGTGCGCAATTGCTTTGTGATCGTTCCTATGCGCAAAGCGACCAAGCCTTCCCCTACCGAATCTCCCTTGCTCTTCGACATTGCCCCCGAGCCCATCGAAGAAACCCTGACCGCCCTGGGGGGAATCCCGCTGGTGGTCCAAGCCTTCCGCTCCTTGGGGTTGCCCCAGAGCGTGAAGAAGCACGTGGGCGTGAAGGAACGGGAGCGCGGCTACGATGAAGCCCCGTTCGTCGAGAGCTTCGTCCTTCTCAACGCCGCCGGGGGCGAATGCCCGGAGGATTTTAAGCGCCTGCGCCAAGACCCCGGTCTGGCGGAGATGATCGGACACGAACTGCCCTCGCCCGCGGCAGCGCTGCAGTTTTTGTATGCCTTTCACGCGGACGAGAAGATCGCGGAAGCCCAGCAGCGACGTTTGCCCGACCAGATCGCCTACATCCCGGACGAGACGCGGCCGCTGGAGGGGCTGGGACGAGTGAACCGGGATTTGGTCCAGCGCTGCCGGGAGCGCTGTCCCGACCAGCGCATCGCCACGGTCGATCAGGACGCCACCATTATCGAAAGCCACAAACAGGAGGCGCTGCCCACCTATGAAGGGACGCGGGGTTATCAGCCCCTGCTGCGGTGTGGGCCGAGACCGGTCTGGTGCTGGCGGACCAGTTTCGTGACGGCAATGTGCCGGCGCTGATGGAGCCGTTGGCCGTCGCGCGGCGAGCCTTTGCCGCCGTGCCCAGCACCGTAAGCGAGCTTTACTTCCGGGGCGATTCGGCCTGTCACGAAAGTGACTTGGTGAACTGGCTGCGGAATGAGCAACGGGAAGGCGGGCGGCGCGGGCGCATCGGCTTTGCCCTCAGCGCGCGCCTGAGCGAGGCCTTGCACACGACGATTCAGGCGGTGCCGGAAGCCGCGTGGGCTCCTTACGGCGAGCCCCATCCCGCCGAGGTCCGGGAGTGCGCCGAGGTCCCGTTCGTACCGAGGGAGAAAACGGAGAAGAAGGACGCGCAACCTCTTCGCTACGTCGCCATCCGTATTCGCAACCTGCAGGGGGAGCTTTTCGAGGACGGCAGCCGGGTGCGCCATTTCGCGGTGTTGTCGAACTTGTGGGAATGGAAGGCCACGCGCTTGATCGAGTGGCACCGCGAGAAGGCCGGGACCATCGAGTTGGTGCATGACGTCATCAAGAACGAGTTGGGCGGCGGAGTGCTGGCGGCGAAATACTTCGGAGCCAATGCCGCTTGGCGGCGCTTGGCGGTGATCGCCCACAACGTCTTGGCCGCGCTGAAGCGGCTGGCTCTGCCGCCCGAGCTGTTGACGGCCCGCCCCAAGCGTTTGCGCTTCCTGATCTTCAACGCGCCGGGACGGCTGGTGCGTCACGCCCGGAGCCTGCTCCTGCGGCTGGCCGCCCTGACCGAGTGGATTACCGCCTACCGCGAGGGCCTGCGGCTGCTGCCGCTGCCGAGTTGAACCTGCCGGCGCCAATAGGTCGCAGTTATCGAAGGATTTCCAGGCCACCTTTTCGAATCCCTGCTCCAAGTATATTATTCCATATTAGGGTAACAACTTATAGTGAATATACCATGTTAGAGGCCCTCGGTGCGCCGCCCAAACCATGCCTCCGGAAGTTGCCTTCACACCGACTACCACCGGACTTGCCCCAAATCCGATCCGCTCAACTGCTCCGCTGCCTTATCGACTGATTAGGGCAGGTGTAGCGCGGACCTGTTTTGTAGGTCCGCGGCTCGTCCCCGATGGGCAAGGAAAATCCCCGACCTACAAAACAGGTCCGCGATTGAGTTGCATCCGCATCGTGTGCCTTGATTCCTACTCAAATATGATGCATATTTGAGTAGGAAAAGAGGAGCCAACTATATGGCCAGAATCCAGCCGGTACTCACCAAGCCCGAGTCCGAGTTAGTGGACAAAGTCGCACAGCTTACGCAGTCGAAGAGAACTGACGTATTCAAGAATGCGCTGGTGGTTTACCACTGGTTTGTCCGTCAAGCTGTGACGGGGGCGAAGGTCATTGCTCGCAAGCCGACAGGAGAAGAGGTTGAGCTTCAAACCCCAGAACTCGTTTCACTTGAAGCCAAAGGGCATCGCCTGAGCCCCGAGGAGCTCGGGCTATTGGCGAAGAGGCTTGCGGACACCAAGAACCCAATTGAGGCCGCACGCCTGCGTGAATCAATCACTCGGGGCTTTTATGGGATCTGACCGGTAAGAGCCGTATGGCTACTGGCTTGGTGAGTCATGCCCAAAATACGCCGGCACCATCTTCCTCCCGCGCTGTTCCAGCATCTGCTTGACCGCATTCAGGAGCGTAAAATCCCTGCTTCCCAACTTGAACTACTCGCCCGCTGGCTCGACACGGAACCTGAGGTCCCGGAAGGACCATGGTATAGGCGCTTTCCCGGGATGACTGTTTGCGGCGATGGCGAGTTGATCAAGACCTTCCTTCCTCCCGGCCAGATCCCACAAGGCAGGCGGGTTATTTAGGAGGCGGCAACTTCAACCGGGCGCTGATCGCTTGGACTTGATCGAGGGAGACGGCCTTTTCCAGTGCGGCGATCTGCACCGCGATATTTCCTGCTGCCGCGCATTCGCTGGGTCCCCGCACCACTTCGATCCCGGTTACGCGTTCGGTCAGACGGTTGAGCGCCTCATTCTTCACCCCGCCCCCCGCGATGCAGATGCGCTTGATGGATTTGCCGGTGAGCATCCCCAGTTCCCTTACCACCTTAGCGTAGCGGCGGGCGAGACTACGGAAGATGATCGCGGACAATTCCGGTGGCCGATTCTCTTCCGGAAAGCCTGCGGCTCGTAACCCCTCGTTGATGCGTTCCACCATATTTCCGGGGGCAAGATAAGTCTTCTCATCGGCGTCGAAGTAGGGCCCCTCGGGTGGAGTCTCCAAACACTGCGCAGCCAAATCCGCCGCCGTCAGGCTCAGGCCCTGGCCATTCCATTCGCGCAGGCATTCCTGAAGAAGCCAAAGGCCGATGACGTTCTGGAGGAACCTGATGCTGCCCGCTACCCCACCTTCATTGGTGAAACACGGCGCCTGCCCGCCGCCGCTCACCACGGGCTCGAGCAGAACGGTGCCCACTAGCGACCAGGTTCCCGAGCTGATGAAAGCCAGCCCCTCGTGCGGAAACGGAATGCCGGCCACCGCCGAGCCTGTATCGTGACACGCGGGGGCGATCACCTGGGTGTCCGCCAAGCCCACTTCCCGGACCACTTCCGGGCGAAATCTTCCCAACACCGTGCCGGCTTGGACGATGGGCGGGAATTTCTTCAGGTCCAGCCCGAGCGCGGTGGTTAGCTCCTGCGACCAAGCCCTCGTCCGGACGTCCACCAACTGCGTGGTGCTGGCTTCCGTGTACTCCGCCTCGGCCACACTCGAAAGGCGGTACTGAAAATACTCTGGAAGGGTAAGCCAGCGGGCCGCCCGGTCCCACTCTTCGGGGAATTCCGCCACGTGCGCCACTAACTGGTAGACGGTATTGAAAGAAAGAAACTGAATTCCGGTGATTTCGTACAATCGCTCCCGGGGAACCATGGAAAAGGTTCTCTGCATGGCGGGCACGTTGCGCGCATCGCGATAGCAAAAAGATTGGCCAATGCGATTGCCCTCGCCATCAAGCAGAACGTAGTCCACCCCCCATCCATCCACCCCCACGCTATCAACGCGACCCTCAGTTTTGGCGGCGGCTTTCAGCAATCCCCTTTGGATTTCATCCCACAAGCGGTCGATATCCCACACAAGATGGTGGAATACCTGCTTAGGGCCGTTGGGAAAGCGATGGATCTCCTCCATCGTTCCTTCGCTGCCGTTCCAGCGGCAGAGCACCAGCCGGCCGCTCTCCGCACCAAGATCCACCGCCACCACATTGCGAGCAATGTTCATCTCAGGAGTGCCTCCACCAGGTCAGCTTCGACGAAGATCAGATGACTTGTCGTTTTCGCGACAGGGTCATTCGCCGGCCTGAGAGTTCTTCGTCGGAAGGGAAAGCTAGAAAGGCGGAGAGGTTCAATGTGCCCTCTCCGCCCTGATTCATTGCAATTCCTATGTACTCGTTCTCTTGATCGGTGTTGATCCGCGAATCCGTGGCCTGTAATGGCTGCGGGTCTTCACGCGTAGCTTGCTACCGCTCCTTTATTCTTTGCCCCGCGCTCTCTCGCCGCCCGCTCCGTGTAGCCGGAGGCGCGGAAGGCGTGGAGCGGATCCCCCGCTAATCCCTTGCTCTGCCGCCATTCCTGGATGGCCGGGCGCACATCGCTGGCAAAGGCCGACTTCAGGCACTCTTCGGCGTCGATCAAGGCACCCTTCATCTGGTAATGGTCCAGCTTCTCGTGATCCACCAGCACCGCCTTGGAGTAAAGTTCCTGCGCCGTGACGGCCGTTTGGATCATTTCTTCAATCTTGTCCTTCAGATTGTGGCTCTGGTCGATCATGTAGGCGATGTCGGCGCGCTTGCCGGTTTCCCACTCATAACCGATCAACTCATTGAAGATGCGAAAAACCTGATAAGGGTCAATGGAACCGAGCGTCAGGTCGTCGTCCGCGTATCGGCGGTCGTTGAAGTGGAAACCACCCAGCATGTTCTCACTCAGCAACCACGCCACAATCTGTTCGATATTCTGACCCTGGAAATGATGCCCCGTATCCACCAAGACCTTCGCTTGGGGCCCGGCGTGGCGTGAGAGAACCAACGCCATGCCCCAATCGCCCAAGTCTGTGTGGTAGGAATACGGCTCGAAAGGCTTGTATTCCACCAGCATGCGCTGCTGGGGGGAGAGGTGCGCGTGCGCCTCTTGCAAGCCCTCGGCAAACCATTGCTTCCGACGTCGAATGGAAGCTGTCCCCGGGAAGCTCGAACCGTCAGCGAACCAGAGAGAGACATCCTGGCTGCCCGTCTGCTTGCCGATCTCGATACTTTCCAGAATGTGATCGAGCGCGGCCTTGCGAATTCCCGGGTCGGGATTGCCCAGCGATCCATTTTTGTAAATCTGGTCCTGAAAGACATTAGGGTTGATCGCCCCCAGGCGAACCCCCACCTTCGCCGCCGAGGCCATCACCGCCGGCGTGCTTTTGAGGCCCTGAGGGAAATCCCAAAGGACGTGCGTCGCCACACTGGGACAGCAGCCCGTGTAATGATGCACCTGCCCGGCATCGGCTAACTTCTCTTCCGTGGTCGTGGCCGCGGAGGCCTGGATGAATTTTCCAAAACGTGTGCCCGTATTCGCAAACCCCCAGGACGGGAGTTCGATCACAAATGTGTCAAGCGCCCTATGAATCCGCTCAGTCTGAGCTGAAGTTGTCATGCTACACCTCCCAAGGTCTAGAGAGTCTATTGCGAGGCTCGCGCATCGTCAAGGTGAGTTCGCGAACAAGCGCCAGCGGCACGGCACCCCCCGCGCCGGAGTTTGCCGGACCCCACGCCAACTTCACTCCATATAAAACACTTCTTTCATCATCGCGAAACGCTCGCCGGGAGAAAGGCCGGTGATGGGGTCGAAGAAGCGGCTCATCTCCTTCTGCCAGCGCAAATTCGCGGGGTCTTCTTCGAGGATCTTCCATGCACGCTCAAAGTCTTTCACGTTCATCACCAGAAACAGGTCCAACCCACGGCGGAAGATGGAATAGTGGGAAATCCCCACTTCTTTCATCTTGGCCAGAAGCTCGGGCCACACATGCTGATGAGCCTTCTCATATTCATCCACCGTGCCCGGCCGTAACCGGAGCCGGAAAGCTACGCGCGGCATTTGCGCCTCCTATTTCGCGAGCGTCACCACTGCCACCGCCAAGCCGCCCAAGGTTACCTCGTCGCTGCGGAGTTGGCCGCCGGCGGGTGGCTCGAAAGCTGTCTGTTGGTCAACCACGTCCACGTGGCCAGCGGCGGCGCCGGGGACCGACACCACAAAGGCCCGGTCGCGCTTGTTCACCAGCAACACCTTCTGCCTGCCGTCGCGAGTGACAAAGCCCCGCGCGTAAACGTAGGGCGAGTTGATGTGGGTCTCCACGAGCTTGTCTCCAGGGCCAAAGCTGTCGTGAAGCAGTTTGAGCACCCAGTAGCGGGCATTGGGCTGCCCCGTTACCCAGTCCACCATGGACACCGAAGGAAACTGCGTGGGATACCCGACAAGCTGCGATTCGCCGTCGTACTCGATGCCCAATGCGGCCAACTCGCCGTATACATACGCGTACAACGCGCCGGAGAGATTCCAATAGGAATTCGGAATTAATATCGGGCCGCTGCGGTTGTCATTTGCGGCGATCGAACCTTGCTCGTTGATGTCGATTTGCGTTTCGGGGGAAAGGCGCCCGCGGATGGTATTGACGTAGCGCACCGTGTCAAGAAAATGGTCCGCCTGGTCGAAGAAAGTGTACTGCTGGATTTCCGGTGTCTCGTCGTCCGCAGGGCCCGCATAGAAATGGAATGTGATCATGTCCAGGGGAATTCCAGGCTTGTGATGGGCGTGATTGAGGAAATATTCAAAATATTCGGGACCTTGCGAGGGCCCCGCCAACGCCAACCCTGCGAACTTCATCTTAGGGGCAACGCGGTGCAGGGCCTCCACCACCGCGTCATAGCGCTCGGTGTATTGCTTGGGGGTCATCGAGTGCTCGAAATCGACCTCGTTAAAGACCTCCCAGTAATCGATCTTGTAGTGGTGGCCTGACTTGTGCTCGACGCCATATTCATCTTTGAAGCCGCCGAGCGTGTACCAACTGACAAGGCGCGCGTAATAGTCGGCCAGCTCCTTCAGGCTGGCATCGCGCAATTCCGTTCCTTGTTCGTAATCCCACGTGACCTGGTTGGAATCCTCCGGGTAGGGCATGGGTTTAGGTGTCTTGAACATCCACTGGGGGACGGTGCTGAAATTCAGCATCACCGAATGCCCGGAGGTCGCTTCCAGAAAGTCCACGGTCATGGGGTCAATCAGGGAAAAATCCCAGGACGTCTTTCCGTCCTTTGGCGGCTCCAGTTCAGCCACCGCCAACTTGGGGTAAGGCAGCCAGGGAACGTAACGAACGACGTCGCACCCCAGGTCGTGCAAGGCGCGGAAGGCGGGATCGTGGAGTGTTGCACCTCGGCGCAGCGGAGGGTTTACCACCACCTGAAGCGTGGAGGTCGTCTTCGAAACCCGGACAACTTTGGCCCAATCTACAGTGACCTGCGCGGGTTTCTCGGCCGCTTGAATGGCGCCACAGACGATCATCAAGAACAAACCAAGGGAGAGCAGTGCAGGGATGAATCTTCGCTTTATCATGGGACCACCTTCGCAAGAATACTCACGATATGACATGTAACAGATACCGCCGGACTCGGCTTGGCCAAGCGAGGCTCGTTCCCGAGGAAGCAATGCGAGCAAGACACTCGCCACCGGCAAGCAGATGTGCGCCTCAAAAACGGTGCACATCATACTCAAGTATGTGTGTGTCATCAAGGCTTGCGAACGGGTGCGTGCGAATGGGCGGAAAAGGTTCCAGGACGGCGAGGTCCCATGGCCGCCCTGGCCCTAAGTCACGAATGGCTTGGTTTCCCTGGAGGCTTCCGCGGCGTTTTCGTAATTACAGGTAATGAAGACGCCTTGTGATCGGCCTTACGCCGTCGTTTCCCGGTGTCGTGCTTGGCAGGCGTATCAGGCGCGGGGGGGACTCCGTCGGCCCTACGGTCACCGATCCGGCGATCCATATGCTTCCGGCCCTCCCGCCGCCTGCTATGCTTTCGCTTGTCGCTCAGAATCACTCCTAGGACATCGTCAGGACCACCCGATACTTCGCCTTGCCGCTGATCATCCTGTCATACGCTTCGGCGGCGCGGGACAAGGGAAACTTTTCGATCATGGGCCGCACGCCGGTAAGGACGGAGAAATTGAGCGTATCCTCGGAATCTGCGGACGTGCCGGAAGGCCAGCCCTGAAGGCCCCTGCCGCCCATGATGAGCTGGATGGGCGTCACCTGAATGGGCTCCATGCTTGCCCCCACTACTACCATCTTACCGTTCGTGCCCAGGCCGTCAAAGAGCGCTGTCATAGCTTTGCCGCTGGGCGCGGTGGCCAGGATCACGCGCGCGCCGCCCAGCTTCTTTAATTCTTCCGCCGGGTTGGAGGCTTGGCTGTCGATGTAATGGTGTGCACCGAGCTTCCGTGCCAAGGCGGCGTTGTCCGCCCCGCGGCTGACCGCTGCTACTTTGTATCCAAACTTATTTGCGAACTGAATTCCCAAGTGGCCCAATCCGCCGACCCCTTGTATCGCTACCAGGTCGCCGGGCCCCGCGCCGCTATGCCGCAAAGCGTTGTACGTGGTAATGCCAGCGCAAAGCAACGGAGCGGCTTCTTCCACGGAAATACCCTCCGGCATGAGCGCCAAGGCATCCGCAGGCGCCACCATGTACTCCTCGTAGCCGCCGTCGTAGTTAATCCCCGGCACGGGAAGGGTTTCGCAGTTGATGAATTCTCCCCGGCGGCAGGCCCGGCAATGACCACAGTGGCCGCCATACCATCCCACGCCCACCCGCTGGCCCTCCTTCCAGCCGACTACTCCCGAGCCGACCTCGTCAACGACTCCGGCAATTTCATGCCCGGGCACGCGCGGGTATTGGATACCCGGCCAATGGCCTTCCTTCGTGAACATGTCGCTGTGGCAGATGCCACAAGCTTGCACGCGAACGCGAACTTCCCCAAAGCCCGGCTGAGGCACCTCTCGTTCAGCCAGCTCAATCGGCCCTCCCGGCCGGCTAACTTGCGCCACCTTCATCGTCGCCATAAAGACTATCCTTAAGAAGAATTTGTGAGACCGAACCCTTGCCTGTGACACCACTCAAAAATAGGCAAGAGAATAACTCTACATCCCCAGCGAGTATTTGATGCATACTTTTGGGGTTTGGTGCGATGCGCCAGGAGGATGACATGGTGAGCGAGAGTAAGGGCGAGTCACCGCGAAAGCGTGATCGGCGGGACTTTTTGAAGGCAGGTGTGGTGGCGACCGGCGCTTTGCTGGCGAAAACGTCCAGGGCGGATTCGGCGGAATCGCTGCCGGGACTGCCGGTGAATCCGAGGACCCTGGATGCAATGCCGACGCGCAACCTGGGAAAGACAGGCTACCGGGTCGGCATCTTCAGCCTGGGCGGCCAGGCTGCCGTGGAGCGGCCAAGCAATGCCGACGTGGCCGTCCCCATCATCGAGCGCGCCCTCGATTTGGGCGTGAACTACATCGACACGTCGTCGATCTATGGCGGCCCGGATCGTTGGAGCGAGCAGTACATCGGGCAAGTGATGCAGCGGCGGCGCTCCGAGGCCTTCCTGGCGACAAAAACCAAGGAGCGGACGCGCGAGGGCTCGCTGCGCATGATCGAAAAGTCACTCAAACTGCTGAATACCGATCATGTTGATTTGTGGCAACTGCACGATATTGGTCTCATCGCGAACGTGGATGCGGTATTCGCCAATGGCGGCGCCATGGAAGCCCTGCTGGAAATGAAGGAGCAGAAAGTGGTGCGCTTTCTCGGGCTGACCGGGCACTACCGCCCCGATGCGCTGATGGAGGGCATCCGGCGGTATCCCTTCGACACCATCCTGATGGCGATGAATGCTGCCGACCCGCATCACTTTAGCTTCAGCGAAGCGCTGCTGCCGCTGGCCCTGGAACGGCAGATGGGCATCATCGGGATGAAAGTGCCGGCGCGCGGGCGCATCCTCTCCACCTGGACTCCGCCGCCGCTGGAGAAGCAGCAACACTCCTGGGAAGGCATGGTCCTGGCGCCCACTCCCGGAACATTGCAAATGCGCGAGGCGATGTACTATACCTTGTCGCATCCGGTAAGCACGGTCATCATTGGCTGCGATTCGATTGCTCAGCTCGAGGAGAATGTGCAACTCGCGCGGGAATTCACGCCCCTCAGCGACAAACAACGGGTAGAGCTGGTGGAGCGCGCGGCCCCGGTCTCGAAGCAGTCGCTGTTCTTCCGCTTTGAGCAGAACCGGGTATAAGCAGCCGCCCTGAACAACCCGCGGTGAGTGGGGACGAAGATCCCTCAGGTTATTGAAATCATCGGTGCACATGGGGAGGACCGAACTCCCGACCCCAACCGCGCGTCGTCAATCTGGATGGGGCACGCCGTTATCATTGCCTTGTCCAGGGCAAGATTTTCGTAACTCGACCACCGCCCATCTTCCGCCCGCTTTGACAGGTCTTTCCGCGTGGTTTGTGTTCCTTGAACCCTGCGACGGTCGCTCGAAGGTTTACGAAACGTATCCGAGCAACTCATTATGGTAAACTCTCCCTAGAGAAAGTGAGGGGAGGGTTGATTCCATGATAACCCGCCTGCGTGCCGAAAACTTCAAGTCATGGAAGGATACGGGCGACCTGTGTCTGGGGCGGCTCACTGGACTTTTTGGAACCAATAGTTCCGGGAAGACAAGCATTCTCCAGATCTTGCCTTTGCTGAAGCAGACGGCCGAGTATTCGGACCGCAACCGAGTCCTCCATACAGGTGTTGTGGATTCCCCGGTCTACTTGGGAACCTTGCTGGACATTCTTCATGGGCATCGCCGCGATTCCGCTCTGAGGTTTTCCTTCACCTGGGATATTTCAGCCAAGCCCGCGCGCGAGGGTGCCCCTCACTTGTCTGAGAGGCTCTTCAACGCTCGGGAAGTGACCTTCCGGACCTCGGTCGTCGTGAACGAGGAAAAGCCGACCGTCGATTTTTTTGACTACGAGTTCGCCGGGCAGCATGTCGGGATGCGCCGGGAAACGGGGGTCGAGGAGGGATACAAGCTAACACATAGCGGTGCTCGAGTTGAGGAAGAGTTTTTGAGGAACCCAAAGCTTCTGAGGTCAACTGTTAAATCCTACGGTTTTCCGCCCGAGGCGCTCGGATATTCGAAAGACACTACGCTGCTCCCTTCGCTCCAGCTTGCCTTTGAAAACTTTTTTGAGGGCGTGCACTACCTCGGCCCCTTGAGGTCTCATCCATTGCGCGTGTATGAATGGGGGGGCGAAAGACCGGCTGATGCAGGCTGGGACGGCGAGGACGCAATTGCCGCGCTCCTTGCTCCGAGGAAAGAGCTGACCGAGCGCGTGGAGGCGGGGGTTACAATCCTGCATTGGCTGCGGGGAATGAGGCTAGCCCAATCTTTCGCGTTGAAGGCTGTGGATGACGCGCGAACCCTCTACCAATTTCGCGTCAAGACCACGAGTGCCGCAACCGAAGTGCTGCTGCCCGACGTCGGATTCGGCGTATCTCAAATACTCCCAGTGCTTGTGAACTGCGCAATCCTTCCCGAGGGTTCAATACTGCTTCTCGAGCAGCCGGAGATACATCTGCATCCATTCGCTCAAGCCGCTTTGGCCGATGTTCTGATTGATGCAATTATGAACCGGAACTTGCAGATCATTGTTGAGAGCCACAGGGAGCACCTTCTGCGGAGAATCCAGCGACGGATCGCGCGAGAAGCTCTCAAACCAGAGGACACCGCCCTCTATTTTTGTCACCTTGAGAACGGAGCATCTGGCATCGAGACACTCGACGTGGATGCTTATGGCAACATCAGGAATTGGCCTAAGGATTTCTTTGGCGACGAAATGGGTGAGCTTGCCGACATGACGGTTGCTGCCATGGAACGGCAAAAGGCAGGGCGCCAATAGCAGTCATCGTCGATACCAACGTCGGGGCCGTCGCGAACGGGCGCGGGCAGAGTCCCCAAGCATCCGAGGATTGCGTCATCTCTTGTGTGCGGCGACTGCAAGATCTCATGGCTACAGGCAAGATAGTCTTGGATGAAGGCCATTGGATTCTTTCCGAATATCAAGACAACTTACGCTGCGATGGGCAGCCCGGTGTAGGCGACGCCTTCCTTAAATGGGTATACAACTACCAGTGGAATCCCCAACGGTGTGGCCGGGTACACCTCACGCCGACTGAAGGTGGTGTCAACTTTGCTGAGTTCCCCAATGACCATGCTCTGACGGGCTTCGACAGGTCAGATCGGATGTTTGTTGCAGCCGCATGCGCTCACCCAGACTCTCCACCAATTCTGAATGCCGTGGACACCGACTGGTGGCTATTTCGGGACGCCCTCGCGCGGAACGGTGTACATGTTGAGTTCTTGTGCCCACGAGATGTCAGCGAAATGGCCCGCAGACGCAACATGGAATAGTAGAGGCAGTGTCGAGTCTCTCTGATGCCCGATACCGTGCGGCAACCGCACCGCGTCAATCGGGATGGGGCACGCCGCTTCCGGTGCCTTGTCCAAAGCAAAATTGCTGTAACCAGACTACCGCCAGTCTTCCGTCCGCTTCGCCAGCCCTTTCTGGGCGGATATGACTATTCCCGTTGAGCCCCAAGGAGCGACCTAGCCCAGCCCAGGCCAACGGCCTGGGTCAACAAAGTGCCAATCCTGACCCTGAGCCCTGTAAGGGCGAAATACCAAATCCGCGTTCAGTCCCAGACATTCCGCACATCAAATTCCGTCCCCTGGCTCTCCGGAGACTGGGGCTGGGGTGTGATTGCTCACCCCTATGGGCCTCACAATACATCATGGGATAGCCCCTTCTCAGTAGCCACGCGGCAGGCTGTTGCGGTCGCGCAGGGTGCCGTCATGACGAATGATCGCGCCGCCGGACCTTCCCGAAAGCTCGGTGATGAACGTCCAGTCCTTGAGCCGGGCCGTCTCCTGGAGCAGGGACTCGAAGGGCGAGCGCACGCTCATCTCGTCCAGCACACCCTGGTCACGCAGGGCAGAAACGTGTTCGTAATACTTGCGAATGGAGCGATGCGTGGGAGGTATTAGTCCAGTCATGATTTTGCGGCTAATACTAGCACTTTGCCCGGGGCGGGCCAAGCGCCAATCCTCTGTCTGAGATGTTAGACATTGTCGTTGACGGACGTGAAACGCCGCGGACCTACACGACAGGTCTGATTGGATAACGGCATCGGCTCCAATCCGGTAGACTTGGAAGTGCTCAACGACCAAGGCGAGCCGGGAAAGGAGCC
>Ga0181524_10004019_pt1 | contig 13897 bp, 10 predicted proteins | sample PEATcosm2014_Bin_34_FD_119761 | JGI IMG/M metagenome (GOLD analysis project Ga0181524, IMG submission 119761) | Peatland microbial communities from MTU Mesocosm Facility, Houghton, MI, USA - PEATcosm2014_Bin05_60_metaG | ecosystem: Environmental > Terrestrial > Soil > Wetlands > Peat | place...
ACCCAGCCTCGATTCGCCGCCACGCTCATGCCGTCGGGCTCCAGAATCACCGCATAATCGCCCTTCTTCTCAAGCCGCAACGTCACTTTTCCGGGGTTAGGTCACAGGTGCGCGGCGTTTTGACCGAAATGCTCTACCCTGCGGATAAAGTAGCTGCTGACCGCAGCCTGCGCCAGCCCGGTTGCATCGACGGCTACCGCGGCAGGATCCTTCGGCAAGCTCAGGGCAGGCTATCGCCACCTCCCAGGCACCCGCCGCGCAGTACAGCTCTGCTCGGGAAATGGTAAATCAAAATAATGGTAGTATATAGAGCAAGTGGATGTAAGGCTTTGTCTACCTTTAGCTTGTGGAGCCACGAGTGATCGGTAAATCTGGTTTGGGGAAAACTGGGCGCACGCCAAGCCGGCTGAACGTCGCTAAGGAATCGTTATACAACCGAGCCTACCAACAGATTCACGATGAAATTCTCAGGGGAGAGTTGTCGATAGGAGACGTCCTGTCGCGGAGGAGGCTAGCCAAGCGGCTTAACATGAGCTTCTTGCCTATCACCGAGGCTCTAAAATGCCTGGAGGCGGAGGGGCTGGTTGAATGTCGCCCCCGGATTGGAACGCGGGTACGCATACCCAGTGAACAAGACATTCGCGACAGTAATCTCATTCGCGAGGCTTTGGAATCGCAGGCCGCAAGGCTGTGCGCGCAGAACATCACTGACGAGGAGAAAAAGCAGCTTCGCACCAGCGCCCAGCGCCTGGATGAACTGCATAAGAAGTGCTCGCTGGAACCGGAGAACTCACGATTCCTGTTCTCTGAACATACTCAACATATGCAATTTCATATGCGGATTGCGGAACTGGCTTGCTGCCCAGGGCTGCGCCGAGCCATTGAGAAAGAGAATGTGCTGATCTTCAACTGGCTCTATGATATGGCCGCTAACCGGCGTACCCAGCCGGAGGAATTCCACTCGACCTTAGCTGAAGCGTTGTGCAGCGGTGATCCGCTGGTCGCCGACACTGCCATGCGAGCGCACGTCCGGTATGGCCTCGACCAGGTGTTGGAGCGTCTCGCGCACTACGATAATGGGGGCTCCTGGCGGCTGAAGAGCAAGGTTCCTAAGGAAAATGGCAAGAAGTCGGGGAATGTCTTGGGCAGTCAGGGCACGTAATCTCAATGTGCGGAAGTAAATGTATATTCCGCCGTATTTCTGCAAGCGAAATGGTGGGGCCGGCAGGTTGGTCTGAGCAAGCGGCAGTTTGGGCCGCGTACGGAATCAGTCTGAACTGGTTGCATGCAAGCCCGGGAAGCACGCCTGCACGAATCCGAAGACGCGCTTCAGGATGCGGTAAGGGTGCTTGATCTTGGCCCGCACCTTGGCCCGGACCCGGTTTTTTCGCCGCTCAAACTCGTCCACCATCGTGCCTGCGCCGATGCGGCGGCTATCCAGTGAGAGGTTGACCGCGTCCGGCATTGCGCGCGCGGTTCGTGCCGTTCCGGCAGATGGTGAAAGTTCGGGATAGCCGTCTCGTCCGGAGACGAGCGCGTTAGCGTCACGCAAATTTCTGATATATCATATATTCGGCTGCGGTCAATGAAATTGATGATCCTGGATCGAAGTCTGACCAAGAGCCAGCTAGGCTCTTATTCTTTGGACTGCTGCCCAAGCTACAAGGAGAATCCATGAAGGCGCTCGTTCTCTCTGAATACAAGCGGCTAGACCTCGTCGATATGGCGAAACCCAAACCTGGTGAAGATGACCTGCTCATCCGCGTTCAGGCGTGCGGCATCTGCGGGAGCGATGTGCATGGATACGATGGAAGTACAGGACGGCGTCTTCCCCCCATCGTGATGGGGCATGAAGCCGCTGGAATCGTCGAGGCTGTCGGCGGCGCGGTGACTGGCTTCCAGCCCGGCGACCGCGTCACGTTCGACTCGACCGTCTTTTGCGGCAAGTGCTTCTACTGCCGCAGAGGCCAGGTGAATCTGTGCGATAACCGCGAAATCATCGGAGTTTCCACGCCCGATTTCCGCCGCATGGGCGCATTTGCCGAATACGTCACCGTCCCCGCGCGCATCGCGTATCCACTGCCGGACATCATGCCGTTTGCGAACGCGGCTCTCATTGAAGCCGTCTCGATCGCGGTTCACGCCGTGTCCCTTACCCCAATCGCTCTGGACGATACGGTCGTCGTCGTCGGAGCCGGCATGATCGGCCTCCTGACGTTGCAGGCCGCGTTGCTCGCAGGTGCCGGTAGGGTCTTCGTTTGCGACGTGGACGATAGTCGCCTCGAAATGGCGCGCAGCCTCGGCGCAACCGCCACGTTCAACTCCGGGAACGCCAATCCCATCCCCGAGATTCAGCAGCTCACCTCGGGCCGGGGCGCGGATGTCGCGCTGGAGTGCGTCGGCATCTCGCCAACCGTGAAGCTTGCCATCGATGCTGTGCGCAAAGGGGCAGCGGTCACGCTGGTTGGCAATGTTGCTCCCACGGTTGAACTCGGTCTTCAGTCCATCGTGACGCGCCAAATTCGCTTGCAGGGATCCTGCGCGTCTTCCGGCGAGTATCCCGCGTGCATTTCGCTGATCTCTCGGGGGGCGATCCGAGTCGAGCCGCTCCTCTCCGCTGTGGCTCCGCTCGAAGAGGGGGCAGCGTGGTTCAGCCGTCTCTATGCGCGTGAGCCCGGCCTGCTGAAAGTCGTGCTTCAACCATAAGATCAATACGAGAACAGTCATGACGGACTCTCTGTTTGATTTATCGGGCAGGGTCGCACTGGTCACTGGAACCAGCCGCGGCCTGGGGCAGTACTTCGCCCGTGCACTGGCACGCGCGGGCGCGGATATCGCCCTCACAAGCCGCGATGTGCAGTCGCTCCCGGCCTTTGCCGACGAGGTTCACGCATTCGGGCGGCAAAGCTTCTCCGTCGCGCTCGATGTCCGCGACTACAACAGCATCCAGAGCGCTGTCGCTGCCATCGAAGCGCACTTTGGCCACATCGATATATTGGTCAACAACGCAGGCTGCAATATCCGCAAACTCGCCCTGGACGTAACCTGGGAGGATTGGAACACGGTGCTCGACACCAACCTGCGCGGCTCGTTCTTTGTGGCGCAGGCTGTAGCGCGGGGCATGATCCAACGCGGCTATGGGCGCATCATTAACGTTGGATCGGTGACCTGCGTCGCGGGATATGCCGGTCTGGGGCCCTACGGCGCCAGCCGCGGCGGCATCAAGCAACTCACCATGAGCCTGGCCGACGACTGGGGAAAATACGGGATCACCGTCAACTGCCTTGCGCCTGGCTGGTTTCGCACCCAGCAAAATGAGGTCATGTACCAGAATGCGGAGTGGGTGGAATACCTGACGGATCGGATTCCCGCGAAGCGGCCAGGAAGGCCCGACGATCTTGATGGAGCCGTCGTCTTTCTGGCCTCCGAATCCAGCCGTTATGTAACCGGCCAGACTCTTCTCGTCGATGGCGGTATCTCGACCGGCGCTGTAGTGTCTCACTTTGAGTAGAGATGCGGAATTCAAACTGAGACACACCACCGGCGCTACCGATTTGACATATCAGTATCGTGGAGTATAGTCTGGTCCGTCTGGAGGATGGTGGGTAATGTCTATGATCGCACTCGTTAACTACGCTAAGGAGCCCGGCTCCGTAGAGCTACGTGAGCTTCCTGTTCCGGAAATCGGTGAGGACGATGTGCTGCTCAAGGTGGAAGCAGCGGCCATCTGTGGCAGCGACCTGCACCAATTTGCCGGCAAACAGAGCTGGAAGGTGAATTATCCAGTCGTCCTTGGCCATGAATTCGCCGGCATTGTTGCCAAATCTGGCGCCCGCGTGAAGGTCTTCAAGGAGGGCGACCGAGTAGTGAGCGAAACCGCCGCGCAACTTCCTCCGGATTCCGCATTCATTCGCCGCGGCCTATACAATCTGGACCCCAAGAGGCTTGGCTTCGGGTATGGCGTGGACGGCGCCATGGCGTCTTTTGTCAAAGTTCCGGCACGTTGTCTGCATCACGTTCCTGGATCCCTGGCCCTGGAAAAAGCTGCACTGACTGAGCCGTGCTGTGTTGCTTATAACGCGGTTTGTGGGAACTCCCACCCGCGCCCGGGGGACACGATTGCAGTGATCGGGCCGGGGCCAATCGGTCTGCTTTGTGCGGCGATGGCCAAGCTCGCTGGGGCTGGGCATCTCATCGTAATTGGGATTCCTGCCGATGCCGCGCGGCTTGAAACCGCAAAACGGATTGGTGCGGACACAGTTCTAGGCGCCCACGGCGAAGATATTATCGAATGGGTTAAGAACTTAGGCGACGGCCTCGGCGTCGACTTGGTTATCGATGCCGCGGGCGTCTCTGCGACACTCAAGCTGGCGCTCGACATTATCCGCCCGGCGGGACAGATTACAAAAGTGGGCTGGGGGCCGCAGCCTTTAAACTTCTCGCTCGATCAACTTGTTCAGAAAGCCGTCACTCTTCAGGGCAGCTTTTCTCACAATTGGCCAATATGGGAAAAAGTTCTCTCACTTCTTGCCAGCGGAAAGCTTGACGTCGATCTGATCCTCAATCGAGTCGCGCCTCTCTCCGAATGGCGCGATGTGTTTGAAGGAATGGGTTCAGGCAAGCTTGTCAAGGGAGTCCTGAAACCAGAGTGAATCGCCGCTTCCATGCAGTGAATTGATCGCGGGCTCAACCCAAAGGCATTAACGAGATCATGTACAAGAATGCGGCACGGGTGGAGTGCCGCACGGAACGCATACCCAAGAAGAGGCCAGGAAGGACCGGCGATCTTGACGGAGCCGTCGTCTTTCTGGCCTCCGAATCCAGCCGTTACGTAACCGGCCAGACGCTTCTCGACGATGGCGGTATCCCGTTCGGCGCTACCAAAGCCATTGTGTAAGCAGTGGCAAAGGCGCTCGCTTCGATCCAGACCCTGGAGCTCGATTCCGGAAGCTCCCAGAGTTAGCCCTGCTATCGCTGTCGAGTTGCCGGAGGTGAGCCGTCACTTTGCTCCAATTACTGCGGTCCGCGAGAAGTGCCGGCGCATGGTCAGAGCAGCGAGAATCTGTTGGCACAGGGTTGAGACAGTTCAGTGCGCGGCAAGGGAACAGTAAATCCCGACAGCAAATCGTTGTCTCTAATTGATTTCATTGGCTGCCCCCCAGGGATTCGAACCCCGATATGCTGATCCAGAGTCAGCTGTCCTGCCGTTGAACGAGGGGGCACCCATGCGCGTCCGGTTGGTTTCGCTGCCGTTTGGCATGATGCCATTGCGCATATGCAAAGCAACTTACTTCATCTTACGGGGCATTCCCGGCCGCGGTCAATGCGGCTAAGGCGATGGAGACTTGAGGCCGCGGCAGATTAACGAAGGCACCGCCGCAACTGTGCAGCAATTCCCCAGTTAGGGAAAAGCGTGAAAGATTATGAATCCTTTAAACAATCCCAACCCTCAGCTTATGAGTTTGCGTCCGAACGAATGCCATAGTATTCCTTGTCGACGATCATTCCTAATGTAGAATTGATACGTGGAATGGAGCTAACACTCAATCTCGGTTGGGCATGCGTAGCAGTGTGGATGCTTTGCTTGTGGCTGCGGATGGCGCCAGGCAAGCTCCGGGACCGGCGTGTGCAGCTTGTGGCTCTGGCGGTCGTCATTCTGATTCTGTTGCCGGCCATCTCCATGACCGACGACTTGATCGCGGCCCAAAATCCCGCCGAGGCTGACTGCTGCGTGCGCCGCGACCATGATTGTTCCGGCCCGCATTCGATCGCGCCTGCGACCACGGCGCTCCCGCTGCCAACCTTCGCGGGAATAGCGATCGCTGTTGTGCGCCTGAGTGCCCCCAGCAATCTTCCCGATCCCTTTGTCGAAAACTCCGCCCTGGCCTCGGTTCAGAACCGCCCTCCTCCAGCCGCCTGATCGCTTCTTTCCACTCTTTCTTCGAAATTAGATTAACCTTCAACTTCCCTGTGTCTGCCGTGCAGACCGCGGCGCAGAGGTTCTGTATGAAGAGGATATTCCCTTCCGTTGCCGTTGGGGCAACGGCTGTGATCCTTGCTCTGGCGCCAGATGCTGTTTTGGCTCAGCAGGGTCTGACCTGGGAACAGGTCAAAGCAAGGTTTGAAGCCAGCAACCCGGCGTTGAAGGCCGACGCCGACAGCGTGGACGAGATGCGGGCCGAAGAGATTACGGCCTATCTGCGGCCCAATCCGCAGCTGAGCGTGACTGCGGATGGAACCCAGTTCGCTCCCAACAAGGGAATCTGGGAGCCGCTGGCCGGCACCTTTGTCGTGCCCGGCGTGAGCTACCTGCATGAGCGCGACCATAAACGCGAGCTGCGTCTGGAAAGCGCCCAGGAAGGCACGCGCATTTCGGAATCGGAGCACGAGGACTTGAAACGCACCCTGGAATTCACCTTGCGCACGGCGTTTGTGCAGACGCTGGAAGCCAAAACGGTACTGGATTTGGCCAGGTCGGACCTTGATTACTACGACAAGATTATCGACATCAGCCGCGAACGGTTGAAGGCCGGCGACATCGCGCAGATCGATTTCGATCGCATTGAGCTGCTGCGCGTGCAATACGAATCGGAGCTGCAGACGGCGGTCGTGAACCTGCGCACGGCCAAGATCCAGTTGCTGCAATTGCTGAACGATCGCACACCGGTGGACAAGTTCGACGTGACCGGAACATTCGATTTCTCCGATGCGCTGCAGCCGCTCGACGACTTCCGCCAGATTGCGCTGCAGACGCGGCCCGACCTGCAGGCGGCTCTCGAAACGGTTCAGCAATCGGAGACGAACCATAAACTGGCCGTCTCCAATGGCTCCACTGACCCGACGTATAGCGCGTGGTACACATGGAACGCGTCGAACAATAATCCCGACGCGACGCAAACGCTGGGCGCCAGCGTGAGCATTCCGCTACGCGTCTTCGACCGCAACCAGGGCGAGAAGAAGCGCACGCAGATCGACATTGAGCGCGCCCAGCAGGCCAGCGAAGCCACGCGCGCGCAGGTCTTCAGTGACGTGGACACGGCTTACGAGCTAGTGCACAGCAACATCAAGCTGCTGAAGCCATACAAGGCTAAATACAACGACGAGGCGCTGAGAGTGCGCGACAACGTGAGCTACGCCTATTTCCATGGCGGAGCTTCGCTGATGGATTTCCTGAACGCGCAGAGCGACTATCGTCAGGTGCAACTGGCTTATGCGCAGCTCATCGGCGCCTATCTGACAGCCGCTGGACAACTGAATCTTGCCGTCGGACGAGAGGTGATCCCATGACGAACAGTTCCCTTTTGAAAATCGCTTGCTGCCTGGCTGCATTGTTTGCGATGGCGGGCTGTGGAAAGAAGTTCAATCCGGCCAGCGGCGCTGCCTCTCCGGCGCAGGTGGTTGAAACCGGAAATGGAGGTCTGATTACGGTGGATCATCCCGAGCAGTTTCCGCTGGTGGCGGCGGGCCGGATTGAGCAACCGGACAAGCTGAACGTGACCGGATCGGTGTTTCCCGACATCTCGCGCGAGATTCCGGTGATCTCGATGGCCAACGGCCGCGTCGTCGATATTAAGGCGCGGCTCGACGACAACGTGAAGAAGGGGCAGTTGCTGTTCAGCGTACAGAGTCTGGACATCAGCAACGCCTTCGATACGTATGTGAAGGCGTCGGCCGACGAACAGCTCGCAAACAAGGCTTACCTTCGCGCACAGGACCTCTACCAGCACGGAGCCATCTCGCAGGCTATGCTCGAGCAGGCCGAAGATACGGAAAAGGACGCCAAGGCCGACCTCGTGGCGGCAGATGAGCAGTTGAAGATCTTCGGTGTCAACAAGGAACATCCCAGTCCCATAGTGAACGTGTTCGCGCCGACCTCCGGCGTGATTGTGGCGCAGAACATTACCAATGATGCCGCCGCAGGCGTAACTCTCTCGGGAACGGCAACCGCGTTTACCATCGCCGACCTAAGCGAGGTGTGGATCCTTTGCGATGTGTATGAAAATGACCTGCCCAAGGTCCGTCTGGGTCAGGAAGCGCAGATCAATCTGGCCGCGTATCCCGGCAATCTGCTGACCGGCCGCGTGAGCGATATCGGACCGGTTCTCGATCCCACCATTCGCACCGCGAAGGTGCGCATTGAAGTGGCGAACCCGGGCATCCTTCGCCTGGGAATGTTTGTGACCGCGACGCTCTTGAGCCGCACCGCGACGACGCATGCCACCGTGCCAGCCACCGCCATTCTGCACCTCCATGACAGGGAGTGGGTCTACGTGCCGGAGGGCCAGGGGCAATTCAAACGGGTGGAAGTGGACGCAGGCGACATGCTGCCCGGCGGCCAACAGGTTATTCTGTCGGGCTTGGCGCCGGACGACCAGGTGGTGAAGGATGTTTTGAATCTTGAAGCCACGGTGGAGGCTCAATGATCCGCAAGCTGGTCGATTTCGCGCTTCAGAACCGTCTCCTCGTCCTGGCTATCGGCATTTTGCTGTTCGCGTGGGGCATCGTCTCCTTTCATCGCCTTCCCGTGGAGGCCTATCCCGATGTGGCCAACAACTATGTCGACGTAATCGCGCAGTGGCCGGGAATCTCTGCTGAGCAAATTGAGCAGCAGGTCACCATCCCCATCGAAACGGTCATGAATGGCATTCCTGGCGTGGCCCACGTACGTTCCTGGTCCATCTTTGGACTATCGACAGTGGAAATGGTTTTCGGAGAGGATACGACCGATTTCGAGAATCGCGAACGTGTGCTGGAACGGCTATCGCAGGTCTCGCTGCCCGCCGGGGTGGTGCCGCAAATGGGCACCGATTGGAGCCCCGTCGGCCAGATCTATTTCTATACCCTTCGTAGCACGAACCCCGAGTACGACGTGATGAACCTGAAGACGCTGGAAACCTGGGTGATTGAAAAAAATCTGAAATCCGTTCCCGGCGTCGTGGACATCAATCCCTTTGGAGGGCCGACCCGCGAGTATCAGGTCCGTCTCGATCCCGATAAGCTCATCGGCTACGGGCTCAGCATTGCCCAAGTGGAGCAACAGCTCGCCAATAACAACGCCAATGGCGGCGGCAGCTTCATCCAGGAGGGCCAGCAAGAGGTCAACGTACGAGAAGTTGGGCTGGTCCGTGACATCCAGGACATCGGGAACACGGTCATTACCACGAAAGGCGGCACTCCGGTTCGCGTAAAGGATCTTGGTGTCGTGGAACAGGGCCCGATGATTCGCCTCGGACAGTTCGGCGACGCCTACCACCGTAGCGACGGAAAACTGGCCGATAATGACGATGTGGTCGAGGGCATCGTCGCCTTGCAGAAGGGCGCCAACGCCCAACCTACCCTCGACGGGGTCCACGCGAGGGTCAAGCAACTGAACGAGCAAATCCTTCCCAAAGGCGTAACCATCGTTCCCTTCATCGACCGCAGCCAGTTGCTCCATTTCACGACACACACCGTTCTCGACAACCTCAGCATGGGCATGATCCTGGTTGCGGTCATTCTCTTTTTCTTCCTCGGCAATGTGCGCGGCGCAACCATCGTCGTCCTCACGATTCCGTTCTCTCTGTTGTTTGCCGCCACGTGCCTCGACCTGCGCCACATCCCGGCTAACCTGCTTTCCCTTGGCGCGCTGGATTTTGGCATGGTGGTCGACGGCGCGGTCGTCATGGTGGAAAACATTGTCCGCCATCTTTCTCACAATGACGACACCCGCACACCACCGCAGAAGATTCGCGATGCCGCTCATGAAGTGCAAAGGCCGGTGTTTTATGCCATCGCCATCATCATCACCGCGTATCTGCCCATCTTCACGCTGCAGGCCGTGGAAGGCCGGCTGTTCCGTCCTATGGCGTGGACGGTGGCATTTGCGCTGCTGGGCGCGCTGACGTTTTCCATCATTCTGGCTCCCGTATTGGCCAGCATGCTGCTCAGCAAAGGCGCGAAGGAATGGAGAAATCCGGTGATGGAGTATTTGCGGGAGCGCTACCGCAATGGCGTCACCTGGGCCATTCATCACCATCGCGTGGTGTTGAGCGGGGGCGTGATAGCGCTCATCATGGGCGTCTTTCTGGCGTTCAGCGGCGTCATTGGCTCCGAGTTTCTTCCTCATCTCGATGAAGGCTCGCTGTGGGTGCGCGGCACGCTGGAACAAAGTGTCGGACCCGATGAGTCCATTCGCGTTGCCAATCAGGCGCGGCTGATCCTCTGCTCGTTTCCTGAAACAACCGAGTGCACTAGCCAGACGGGCCGCCCTGACGACGGAACCGACCATACCGGATTCTTTAATACCGAGTACTTCGTGGGGTTGAAGCCGAAAGAGGAGTGGCGGCCTGTCTTCCAAGAGAACAAAGACAACCTGATCGCCGCGATGCAGGATGAGCTCGATAAGAAATTCCCCGGCATGATCTGGGGCTTTTCGCAGCCCATCGAGGACAACATGGAGGAAGCTGTCAGCGGGGTAAAGGGCGAGTTGGCGACCAAAGTCTATGGGAGCGACCTGCATACGCTCGAAGATCTAGCTGGCCAGGTCGCTGCCGTAATGAGTGGCGTGCGGGGCATTACGGATCTGGGAGTGCTGCAGGTCACCGGACAGCCTGACCTGGATATTACCGTCGATCGCGCTAAAGCGGCGCGCTGGCAGATCAACGTTTCCGACGTTCAGGATGCCATCCAGACGGCCGTAGGAGGCACGGCGCTTACGCAGGTATTGAGGGGCGAAGAGGTATATAACCTCACGCTGCGCTACTTGCCCCGGTTCAGGGATACGCGGGAAGCAATTGAGAATATCCGTCTGTTGTCGCCGTCGGGCGAACGCGTCTCGCTCGCCCAGCTTTGCGATGTGCGCGAGGCCGACGAGGGTTCTGAAATTTATCGCGAAAACAACGAGCGCTATGTAGCTATCAAGTACAGTGTCCGCGACCGCGCGTTGGGCGATGCCGTCCGCGAAGCCATCCAACGAGTGAACCAACAGGTGGAGCTTCCGCGCGGCTATCATATTGCATGGGAAGGCGAGTACCAGAGCGAGGTTCGCGCCGAGGCGCGGATGGTCATCATCGTGCCCCTCACCGTGCTGCTGATCTTCATTATTCTCTACTCCATGTACAAGTCGTTCAAATGGGCATTGCTGATTCTCGCCACGGTGGCCATGGCCAGCATCGGCGGCCTGCTGGTGCTGCTCATTACTGGCACTAACTTCAGCGTCTCGTCGGAGGTCGGATTCCTTGCCCTGTTCGGCGTCTCCGTACAGACCGGCGTGATCATGCTGGAGTACATCAATCAACTGCGCTCGCGCGGCAATACCATTGAGGAAGCAGCCATCGAGGGCGCCATCCTGCGCCTGCGCCCCATTATGATGACCATGCTGGTGGCCACTCTGGGGCTGCTGCCCGCCGCCCTCTCGCACGGCATCGGCTCCGATTCCCAACGGCCGTTCGCGATCGTGATTGTGGGCGGACTGATGACCAATCTGCTAATGAGCGTCTTTCTGCTGCCGACGCTGTATGTGTGGGTAGCGCGCGAGGACGATGACCCAGCCTTCCGTGCGGGCCATTCTTAATGGCCGGCCACACCTTGCGCCCCATCTCAGGGTGTCTGCTAGGTTGCGCTCGTGCGTCCGGCCCGTGGGCCGTTGCGGACTCCATTCAAGGGCCATCAGAGCGGCGCTGCGAATGACTTTTTACGTTTTGAAGGAATCAAAGGCCATCCACAATCCGGAGAAGCGTAAAGCAAAGTCGCCTATTGGCTGCGGCTGTTAGCGCGTTCATGGCAAGAACGGCCTGCGTAAAGGCCTGTTGCCGCAGCTTGGAGCCGAAGACATATACAAGATCGTCACCGCGAGAGATGTCCTTGGTGAAGTTGAGTTGTGGAAGCATCTGCGTGCGATCTCCTAGCAGTTAAGGCTGTTCCCTAAGGTGCACCCCAAAGCTCCGAACCCAGGGTTTCTATGCGAATGAAAACACGGCATGTTCTGGCCAGATGGAATTTTGGCGAGGAACAGGCCCGGAAATCTCCACCGAAAGTTTGATGTCAGGCGTCTCGCTGAGCGGCTAAGATTCTGGTGCGGATCAGAAGTGAGGTCGATTGGAGGTCTCTGATCTGCGCGGCCATACCAATCTTTTTGAGAGTTAGGAATAAGCGTCAATGAGACGATTCCTGATAGCAGGGGTTCTTGGCCTTGCAGGGAGCGCACTGTATTTGTTTGCGTTTCCGTCGGCCACCATCTTCTACGAGTGCATGGTTCTGCTCCATATTCTCCTTGGGGCAATCTTCCTTGTCGTCGGCGTGCCGTGGATCGCTCGGCTGATGCGCGGCCGCAGCCTGTGGGAGAAAATCGGCTGGGCAGTACTGCTGCTCGGCGGAGCAGCCGGCGCCGCCATCCTGTTTACTGGCGCGCGCCGCAACATGTGGCCCGTGCTGTACGCCCACGAGTTTGTTTCCATTGCCGGCTGTGCGGTACTGCTGTTTGTGTGGAGCGGGCGCCAGGGGTGGTTCCGGCGCTTCAGCGGCGGCAAACTGCGCGAAGCGGTCCGGCTGGCTTGCTGCCTCGCCATCTCGGCAGGCATAGCTGCCGGAGCCTGGTGGGTGAGGACCGTGCCGCGGCAGCGTGCGTACAGAATTCAAAATCCCTCCATTGCGCCAGCCTCCATGGATAGCGAAGGCGCGGGGCCGAAGAGCCAGTTCTTCCCCAGCTCGGCAGAGACCTACTCGGGGGAAACAGTTCCCGAGGATTACTTCGTCGATTCGGCGGCCTGCAAACAGTGCCATGGTGACATCTACAACGAGTGGGAAAGCTCTGCCCACCACCTCTCGTCTTTCAATAACCAGTGGTATCGCCAGTCCATCGTCTACATGCAAGACGTCAACAGCGTTCAGTCGTCCAAATGGTGTGCGGGGTGCCACGATGCGGCGCTCTTCTTTCCCGGCAACTTCAATACGCCCATCAAAGACCGCATCAACACGCGTGCCGCGCAGGCGGGCATCGGCTGCATGGTTTGCCACTCCATCCGCAACGTACACAGCACCATGGGCAACGGCAGCTACACCATCGAGTACCCGGCCCTCTTCAAGCTGGTCGATACCAAGAATCCCGTTCTCCGCAAGGTCATCGACTTTCTCATCGAGGAAGATCCGGAGCCGCACCGCCGAACCTTCCTAAAGCCATTCATGAAGATCAACCCGGCGGATTTCTGCTCCGCATGCCACAAGGTTCACCTCGACGTACCCGTGAATCACTACCGTTGGGTGCGCGGCTTCAACGACTACGACAACTGGCAGGCCAGCGGCGTTTCAGGATTCGGCGCCCGTTCGTTTTACTACCCGCCTCATTCGCAAAACTGCGTTGACTGCCACATGGGGCAGGTCCGCTCCAACGATGCGGGCAACATCGGCGGGTTCATTCATTCGCACCGTTTTATTGGCGCAAACACGGCGCTGCCGTTTGTGAACAAGGATCAGACCCAGCTCGACGACACGGAGCGCTTCCTGCAGGATCACAAGGTCAGCGTCGATATCTTTGCCCTCTCGCCTGAAACCAGCGGGAACCGCATCGTACAGGCCTTGGGTGCGTCGCCCATGCAGGCGGAGACAACATTCGCCGTCGGCGAAGAAGCCGAGCACGAGACAATGGGCATGACCGGCGAGGCGAACGTCTCTCCCGTGACGGCGCCGCTCAATCGTGTTGAGGGAGCTGTCGTTCCTGGCGAAATCGCGCGGGTGGATGTAGTCGTCCGCACTCTCGGCGTCGGCCATTTCTTCCCGGGGGGCACGGTGGATGCCTTCGACTGCTGGCTGGAGCTGAAGGCCACCGACGACAGCGGCAAGGTCCTTTTCTGGAGCGGCATGGCCCAGGATCATGGGAAAGGCCCCGTCGATCCGGGCGCTGAGTTCTACCGCTCGCTCTCCA
>Ga0181524_10004021_pt1 | contig 13893 bp, 14 predicted proteins | sample PEATcosm2014_Bin_34_FD_119761 | JGI IMG/M metagenome (GOLD analysis project Ga0181524, IMG submission 119761) | Peatland microbial communities from MTU Mesocosm Facility, Houghton, MI, USA - PEATcosm2014_Bin05_60_metaG | ecosystem: Environmental > Terrestrial > Soil > Wetlands > Peat | place...
ATCAGCCGCCGGTCTGGGCTGCGTGACGCCTTATGGGGGTGCGTTTCAGGCGAGACTGCGTGAATGTGGAAAGCCATTGGCTTGGCGGGAAAACCGCACAGAACTCCTGCACGAAGGAGAAACGATCATGAACATACAAACGGAGTTGAGCAATCCACCGGAACCGGTGCAAGAAAAATGGCTAACCTCGCCGGTGAGGCGGGTCACAGGGAAGTTGTCGGAGATCCGTCAACAGATCCCCGAATTCGAGCGACGAGATTTCAGTTTGCCGGAGGTGCCGGGAGAAAGTCCGCGCGCGAATGTGCGACTTGATGCAATCGTCCGCCGACCTTTCGGAGACGACAAGACCTTCGTGCCAGTGGGAACGGTCTCGAAGGATTACACTCTAGTAACCCATGTGGCGGTGCTGGATTCTGTCCGCAAGGCGCTCAAGGAAGCGGCTGTGAGTGCCGAGGAAACGAATGCGGCCCTACAGATCACCGAATACGGGGAACGAATGCGGCTGAGCGTGTGGCTGCCGGACCAATACGCATTCGACCCAGGCGATGGGGAAAAGATGGGGATGCGTTTTGAGTGCCTCAACTCGGTGGATGGCAGCACCCGATTCCGCGCGCTCATGGGGTGGTTTCGATTTGTGTGCAGCAACGGGCTAGTGGTGGGGGTGACGCAATCGGACCTACGGCGGCGTCACATTGGTGATTTGGCTCCGGAGGACGTGGGACGGGTGATCGCGTCGGGGTTGGCGCAGGCAGAGACGGAGAAGGAGAATTTTCGGAAGTGGCGCCAGCGCGCGGTGGACCCGAGGGCCGTCACGGCATGGGTTGACAAGGATGTGCGCGAGGTGTGGGGTTTCAAGGCGGCGACACGGGCCTATTGTATCACGCGGAGCGGGCACGATGCCAAAATTGTGGGCCAATACAAGGGGCGCATACCGACGACCATCGAAACGGTGAAGTTGCGACGCGTGCCTGGGACGCCGACGCAAAGCAGAAATCTGTTTGAGGTGAGCCAGGTGCTGGCGTGGCTGGCAAAGGAACGGCGGGACGTGCAAGAGCAAGTGGATTGGCGCGAGCAGATACCGGGGTTGCTGGAAAGGATGAAGAAGTAAAAATCCCCGCTAAAAGGCGGGGATTGCGGCCGCGGCCTCCATAGGAGGCCACTGTTGCTACCACACCCTGCCTGGGCCGTTCGAGATTCGAACACGGCCAATGCCTTTCAACATTTCCAGAATCCTGCCCTGATCAAAAATCATTGAGCAACAGTTGTCCTGATCCGACACCATTGTTTTGATGGTTCGTTCCCGCATGGCTCTGTTTCTAACCCCGTTCAGAGAAGGGGCTTCCCTGTTCAGCAGTCAATGTATTCTAAAATCATACACAATTACAAGGTCTTTTGCCTGGCAATCCACTTTGTAATCATATAGGCTACATAGGACTCCTGCCTCCAACCCATTACAAAGTCTCGTATGAATGTTGCAACATGCTCAACGGTGATCTTATTCGAAAGTCCTGGCCGCCGCGCCGTCCTTGTCAGGAATATGAGGTTGCAACAAGAGTACTCCTGAATATAATCTTGTAAGAAGCACAACCGCACCAAACAAATTACATCATGTGGACCTACTTGAAGCGGAACTCCGAAGGCGACTGGCTGCCGGGCGAGAAAGAAAAGCTCCCGCCAGACGGCACGTCATACTTGGCCATCGACTCCCTGCGATGGAAGGTCGTCTTGGGCTACACCGAGAGGGGCGGATTCTCATCGATACTCACCCCGAATGTGACCGACGACTGCAACGTGATAGCCTTTGCTCCCCTGAGCGAGACCACGGACCCGGATTTGGGGCAGATCGCCGCAAGCTGCCCCTGGACAGGTCCAGCTTATCAGGCGCCGAGGATGTCAAGCTCCTGCGGGGCGGCTAACCAAATGTTTATGCATTGTCGACTGCAACCACCGCCTCAACATCCTTTCCCGAGCGGCGCAGGAAGATGAGGCCGCTCCGTCCCCGGGTCCGGCTTCCAAAGCAAAAGATGAAAGGCAGTCAAAACAAAGTATGCAGGCGCAGGTTGGGCTTCTAACCTTGCCATGTCCTGCAGTCAGAGGCTAAAATTAAAATATGAGTCAATTGCCCATCAGCGCCCATCTTTCGGAGGTGTTCCTTAAACTTCCGAAGGGCGTGGACCCTATAGTCGCGGTCTTTTTAGTGCTCTCGCTCGAGGATGGCGCGCGGGAGGCTGCCCCGCCGGCCGAGGAAAAATGGTTCGCTCAGATCAGGGCCAAGTACTATCTGGACGATGGGGAAGCAGTGAAGAAGTTTTTCGGAAACCGCTTCACGCACATGCTGCCAGACGGGAAGAAGTCGTCATTTGGCAAGTACTATTCCCCCACGGGAGCGATTCATCTCTTGCGAGATCTGCTCGATCCCATTCTGCGGCCTGCGGATTTGCTCTTGGACCTCTGCGTCGGGATCGGGGCTTTCGCGTTCGAGTTCACCGGCAACGAGTTTTGCGGGTTCGATATTGATCCGATTGCCATACAAATCCTAAAGAAGATGGGGTTCAAGTTCATGGTGGAGATGGATACGCTGTCATTTGTGGACCGAGCCCGCTATAACATCCCCGCTAACCGCCGTACGGTGGTCGTTGGAAACCCGCCGTACAATGACTGGACCTCAAAAAACCGCCGCGCATCAAAAATCCAGGTTCAGGCGCCGATGGATCCGCGGATCAAGAACCGCGATTCGGGCATCGCATTCATGCGCGCCTACTTTCTCGTGAAGCCGCGCGCTGTAGCCATTCTGCATCCCATGAGCTACCTGGTTAAGCCTACGATCTACGACAGGCTGGTCAATTTCGGGTACCGGCTTGAAAACTGCGTGATCTTTTCCAGCCGAGCTTTCGCAACTCACGGCAGTAATGCATTTCCCTACGTGGCCGCACTTTGGGTTCCCAGAGATCTTGCAGCCTTCGAGGCAGGGAAAGACCAGCCGAAGCTGACCAAGGAGGAGATCGCACAGGAGTTTCAGCAGATACAAGACCGGCATTTCAGGGTGGTCGAAATTGTGGAGGACAAGGTGACGGATTTCGAGAAACCATTTCGAGCCGCCGACTACCGAACCATCGACCATCCCAGCTGTCGCATCAACAAGAACGCCAACGACAAGGTCTCGGACATTGGCCTCTACCAGTTTAATTTCCGCGACTTGAACTCGCTGATCTCCAACGGGAACCTTACTAACAAGCTGCGCGACACCACCCCGGTCAACCTGGGTACCGATGGCGAGGACCTGTTCAAATATGCCGCCGTAAACGCGATCAAACGCTACTGGAAGTGCTCCAAGAAGCCATTCGACTTCATCCTGGGAAACCTGTCCCCCATCTATCCCAAGGATCTGATTGAGACGCCTCTCAAGTTCGCGTGCCTTATCAACACCTTCTTTGCCCACGAGATGAAGTTCCAGCCAGGGTTGGCCAAGCTGCGCCCTTGGGTGTACCAGCTGGCAAAGAACAACCCGGACAACGATTTGCTCAGGCGCTTCGCCCTGGTGATCCTGTGCGATCCTGTCCTGAGTGAGGGCGATCCGGGACGGGAAGCCCTCAAGACGGAGTGCGCAGAGTTGGTTCGCGAGGCGGTCGACAAGCTTCGTTGAAAAAAATACTTCTTCGACGGTGGGGGGAAGCTTTAGGGAGCAGCCTCAAACAGCTCAATACCCCCCGCTTTCTTCAAAATGTCATATAATGGTACCAAGACGAGGGGTGAAAAATCTGCTCATTTGTCAGCCAGCTGCAAAATATTCAAAAGCTGGCCGAACTAAACGCAAGATCATGAGACCTGAACCTGTTTCCGCCATCGTGCGAGACGAGATGACCATCGAAGTGTCGTCTCCAACGCTGGGGACCCATGTGTTGTTGATCGATGAGCTCATCGAAATCATGGACAAGGCCACCGAGGCCGTGGAGAGATTCGAGACGCCAAGCCGGAAAGTACTCGATCAAACTGAAAAGCCCATGAGCAAACAAACCAAGAACGCAGTTCCGACGACCAAACCTGCACTGACCTACCGCGGCATCATCTTCCAGGTGATGCGTGAGGCGACGGGTCCAATCACCATCCAGGAAGCCTGTCATGCCGCCAAACCCCTCGTGGAGCAAATGGGAGCCTCAGGCAAGACGCCCATGGGCAGCTTCAAATCAAAGTTCTACATCGCGGCCAAAAAAGGCGAGCTGGTGAGAACCGGCGGAAAGTTTTCGCTGCCGGCGGCCGCTCCTGCTGCGGCGGTTGCCCGATAAGCTGGGCGCCGCGCGCCGCATCGCAAGGCTCTCCTCCAGAAAAGAACCGTCCGGGAAAGAGGCAAGGTTCAATCAGTTCAGAAACTGGCTGGACTCCAAAGCTCAAATACACCAAGATTCTCGAACGGGCCATGCTTACGAAGCCAGCAAAAGAACTGATCTTGAAGCCCTCGAAGTGGGGGCAGCGCAACCGCTGGTTTACAATCGGGCCCCTGCGAAACACCACCCGCTGCATCGAGGCCGCTGAGCATCAGTGCCTGGATGTGGCGTGGATTGACGTCGTAGACAAAGGAAAAGGTCACTTTACCCGCTTCCTCACGGAGCTGGAGAAGGTCATTGACGAGAATCGGCCATCAATTTCGATCTACGTGGAGAACGCCCTTGAGCTGCGGTTCCAGGGATTCCTCCGTCGCAAGCCAAATTACGTCCCATGCAATCCGCCGGACGTCTGCTTCATCCGGCGGTCTCCAGAAAGCCGCCAGCTCCGTTGGCACCGGAGCAAAAGCCGCGAAACGAATTGATATGAGTACCAGAAAAAAGACAGCAAAAAGCTCCCGCGAGGCGAAGAAAAACGCCTTCCGCGGAAACGTCGCTTTTGAATTTCCAGCCCTGAACGGGGGAAAGAATCCGAAGAGGATCGTCCTGCGGGCCGAGCCGAGCGGAGATCGCGGCATCTACCAGGAAATCGCCGTCCGGGCTCTCCGGAATGGCAAAGCCATCGGAGATGTGCTGGTAGGGCTGGATGACAAGGGAAACCTCCGGGTTCTCGTGACAGCCGACGGTGATGGCGATGCTGACCACGCTCTGGCGCTGTTTCCGGAACGAGGGGCCGCTGACACGGTGGAGAGACTTTGAATTTGCCGGCGTATCGTGCGCCGCCAAACACAACATATGGACAAGCCCAAGCTTATCGCCAACGCGCTGGAAGCTGCCGGAGTGCAGCCGGAAGATCCCATAGCCAAAATTATTACAGCTGCATTCGATGAAGCAGAGCAGCCGATCGACGCGTGGAACGAGCTCGAGTCGGTCCTCAACTGCATCCAGCGCGCCCAGAAGACGCTCGCGTAATTGCGGGGCGCCACCTCCTGAAAGGCGCTGCTGGAATGCGGTCGCAGTTTTTGTGATCCAACCGTAAAAATCCGCGAAGAATAGAGCTTATGAGCACCGCAAAAGAGAGCAACGTCACCGCCCAGGAACTCGCCGACTTCATGAATACCGGATGGCCCCAGCCTGAAGCCGACTGGTACTATGACGACAAGAACGATGACCTCTGGGAGCAGACGCTGCAAATGGACCCGGCAAACCCGGAGCGCCATGTGGCCGTCGAACCCGCGAAGCTGATCAACCTCAACGATTTCGAAGCGAGCATCCTGTACCAGGGCCAGGGCGAAGATCCGACGCACGGCGAAGGATACAGCCTGGTTGCAATGTTCAGCAAGTGGCGCTCGCAGAGGAGCGTCCACACTGCTGTCGTGGAAGTTCCAAAGGGCAGGCTGGATGACTTGGCTGCCTTCCTCGTCACAGTCAAAGGCAAAATTGTCTCATTAAGCTGAGGCAGTTCCCTTCCCAACCCACTTTATGAGCACAAATAAATGTTGGGCCGCCGCCGAAGAAGCATTTCGCAAGGGAAATCGCTCCTGGTTCCCCTGCCCCGCTGAGTTTTACACCGACATGCTCGAAGTTGTTCCCCCTGCCATCATGGATGTTCATCCGGCCTTCGGCTGCTACTTTGCAAATGGCGAGGCTTGGACCCATGCTGCCGGCGGGGCAGTGTACCTGTTCTTCAAAGAGAAGCCACAGCCAGCCTGTCGAATGGCAACCTTGCAAGAGTTCATCGCGGAGCTGGAAGCCGCTCCGGAAGCATCTGCGTTGGCCGGATCATGAGCAAGCACAAGAGAGATCGTTGGGATTGGACTTGATTCGGACGGCCACAAGCGCATCGCGACAGGCCCAAACTTCAAGCTCGCAGGCGGAACGCAGGACACCCACGAGGAGACGACCGAAAAAGCCATCAGAATCAAAGAGAAGCTCCAGCGAAGAGGGAAGACCCTCGACGAAGTTGAGCCCCGCAAGTTCGATGACATCGCCCAGTCGGCCGGCTTGCGCAGGGGAGAAAAGCCCAGCAAGCAGTCCTGAAAGTGAAGTCTGAGCCGCAATCGTCACTGTGAACACACGCAACATCAATCTTCTGGAAAAGCGTCAGCTTTACGAGAAGGCCCGGCTCCAGCTACAGGAGTGGTACGGTGCGGAGCAGGCCGATCTTGGCTCGTGCCTCTACTGGGGCCAGGTAACGATGAAGATATTGACGCAAGCCGGACTCCGACCTGTCCTGCAGGCTGGCACCATGCAATGGAGGATGGTCCCACCAGCGCTCGATGATGGTATAAGCCCTACGCACTTTTCGTACGTCTGGACCCCCGGATCACCTGAAAGCAGGGCAGCCGTAGCTGCCGGACACCTGCCGGAGATGCATGTCTGGGTGGGCCTTCCCGATAGCAGCGAGCTCGTCGATTTCTCCACTGGCACATTCCGCAAGCTGGCTCGGGAGCGTTTTGGGCTGAAGTGGCTGGGTCCGGACCCGCCAGCATTCATATGGGGGGTACCACCTGTCGGGACCATCTACGAGCCGCATAAAGAGGCTGTCGAGTTCGCGCTCAAGGCCCTCATTAGGGGTACCTGCTACTGAATCTGCGGTAGTATAACTCTCCCATCGACGAGGATATGATCCCTGACGCAGGCGATCTTTGCTTTGTGTCTGCCGTCTTTGTTTGTTGAGGCCGTCGTTCATATAACTACAAAAGGACCAAAACTGTTCCGCGGAAAAACACGCAAAAAATACGAATGAACAGGGGTGTTTTTGGCTGTTTGCCCGTCTCAGGCCGGGGAAAAGGCCGTAGAATACGAGGGAATGCTTACAAATGCAAAAACGATTGCAGCCGGCTGAACTTAAAGCCGAAATAAATGCACGTTTAGCCGTACGCTCTACAATGGAGGCTATTACCGTTATTGAAAACGAGTTTATTTGAACCAGATCGACCAAACAAAGAATGCGATGAACTTCTACACCATCCAGCAGTTTACCGAAGACAGCCAGGTCATCCGCACCGAACTTGGCGCACAAAGCAAAGAAGGCCCTGCGGTATCCAACGCCTTTACTAACCGTCATCTTGGCGAGTCTCCTGAATGGATACAGGCGTTTGGTACGGCGGCCACAATGGCAATAGTCGACTTGAGTCAAAACCACGCCATTTATCACCCCGGAGAACCTGTCCTTGCATCGTCCAGATCTCCCGTGCTGGTGGCCCTTTACAACTTCTATATCAAGGATGTAACTCTTCCAATGGGAGCCGAGGATGTTGGCAGGCAGCGCACAGCCAGGATACTCCTGGACCGGGTGCGCGTCGGGGAGCCCACGTCCCTAGATTGTGGCATTTACGATGGGTTTTTGAACTGCGCCAAAAGCCAGTTGCTGGACCGAAGGACTACGGCCCGGCTCATCGTTGGACAATATGGAGCAGGGAAGAGCCACATGCTGAATCAGATCGTCGAGATGGCCAAGGCCGAGCCGAAAACGCTTCTGAGCATCCTGACCTTCACGACCGATACCCGGGTGCGTGATCCCCAAATCGGTTACAGCATGATCGTTGACGGGATGCGGCGGAACAACCAGTTCTTCTGGGATGTGTTTGCCGAGACCAACCGACCTGAAAAACTACCGATGCTGGGCCACATCTGGGACACGCTTCAGGATTTCCCGGGCAATGATACCCATAACCTCACCCAGGAATGGCTGAGCGGAAGGGCCTGCGGCACCATAAAGATTCTCGTCCGACAGGCGACCGGGCAGACCTACACAGGCCTGCGCACCGGCGAAGAGGCCGTGGCGGTTTACCGGGCGGCATTTGCTCATCTGAAGGAGCAGGGCTTCCAGTGCGTGGTTCTCATCGATGAGATCGAAAATCTTGCCTACAACGGGCACAGGTATCAGGACGAGGAATCGGAGTGGCTGCGGGAGCTGGTTGCCGATAGCGCGCACATTCATGTGTTCCTCGGCACCACCCGCACATATGTGGATCAGGTGCTGGCAAAATATCCCGCCCTCTATGATCGTCTGTGGGTGGACGAAAGCAAGGCCTCTCCCGAGAGCGCAACCTGGCATTTGGACGCAAAGGTGGAAGAGCGGTCTGACAAGCTCTGGCAGTACCTGGTGGCGCTTCACAGGGAGGCTTATCCCGGAGGCACCACCGAAGCGGCCATCAAGGTTGTTGAAACGGATATCCTGGCGGAAGTTCGGGCGGAACGGGCGCCGCCTCGCGGATTCCTTCGCGATGCATGCAATCTGCTGGACCAAGGAAGGCACAACATGGATGCCCTTCAAAAGCGGATCGCCGAGATCAAAGCGGCGGCGGCACCAGAAGTCGAGGAAGCAGTTGCGGACGTCAAAGAGGAATCGTCGACTGCAAGCCAGGATGAGGTCAACTGCCAGGCCGTCAACTGGACCGGGGCAGCGACTCTGGAAGGAACGCGCAACAAGCAAATCATCACCGCTTGCACGGCCTTGCGCAACAAGGGATGGGACATTGTTGCCCGTGATAAGGAACCAAAGCTCTCAACAGGCTGGGAGAGAGTCAAGGTGGGACTGCGGGGAACTCCCGGCATCGTAAACAGAGCCAAAAAATCGCTCGAACTCTGGGTGCCCCATGTCACAGACAAGATTACTTGGTTAAACAAGTTTCAATCTCTCCTCACATGGCGCATACGAAACGCTGAAAAGCGCCTCACCGCATTCCGTAAGAGCCTGTACAGGATCATGATTGAGGAAGGACTCTGGCTGGACTGCAGCGCCACGGCCGACCAGACAGTCCTGGCTCAACTCACCGCAGTCAGTTGGCATGCGAGACGAATCCGCAAGAATGGCATCGCGCTCATCGTCCAGGAGTCGACTGGGTTCGTCCTGCAGTGGGTAGCGGACACACGGTAATAGCCATCCCCTGCCAAACATTACTATGAATACACCAACCTGCACATACCGCATTTTGCTCAACCAACTGCTCCAGACGGACGAGTCCGACAAGCTCCTTGCCCTTCACGAGCGCTTCCGTCAACTCGTCTCCAATCATCTGGTGGGGAACGACCATTTCGAGCTGAATGCCGATGACTTGGCCAGAACAAAGTCCGCCAAGGAACAAGGCAAGCTCCCCAAGGACATTTGGGCTGTCTTCGCCCTGCGATCGCTGGGCCCTCGTGAGATGGCGCAGTGGATCGAAAGCGTCCGCCCGTCAATCCCAGAGGTGATACAAGCCTGCGGCGGCACCTGGAACGGAGCCCTGATGCCCCTTTATCTCGTGGAAGGGGAAGCCGAATATGCGCGCATCGAGCTGGTCGAAAAGCTCACCTCCAATATCCAGCTCCCCGCATGCGCAGTGGAGGAGATGACGAAGGCGTTAACGCCGTGGATCAAGCGAGATCACAGCGCCGCGGACCCGGCCGTATGGGGAGTTTATGCGCGAGCATGGCCCGAGCTCATGGCAGGCGCAGGGCGTGCATGCACGGACCACCCGGCGATGCAGATCATGTATCTCGCCACCATTTGTCACCTGTCCTACCAAATCAAGGATCAGAAAAGCAAGCATGAGCAGGGTCTGTTCAATCTGCTTCGGCCAGCGGGGCAGCCCAACCAGAGGGTGCCGGTTGAGTCTCTGGCAGAGATGCTGGCCATGGGAGCCTTGACAAGGAAGGCGGTGGGGGATTGGTGCAAGTTCTGGAACCTGCCTGCACATGACAAGAAGCCGTGGAAAGTGGCCGAAGCTGAAGAGGCGAAAAAGTGGCCGAAGCTGGAGTTCCACAAGGACTTCGTCCAACCTGGCGCTACGACCGAGCCGCAAGCGCAATTGCTGCGGTGGGGGCCAGAAAAGGGGATCCTCATCGCCGATATAAGAGTTGGCAATGCCGAACTGGCCTCGCTCTGGGAGTGGATACTGGCCACCGATCTGGACGTCGGCGTGCTCACGCGCGGAGCGACAAACTATCGAATCTTGGGAAGCGATTCGCTCACGAAATGGCGTGCAAATGATGGATGTCCAGCCTTCGATGCTTGCGTTTCTGCTTGCATATCGCTGCTCCTGCCTCAGAAGGATGACGGACCGTCCGCAACCGCTCGGCGTCTCAAATGCGCTGCTGAACTGCTTGACGGCGCCGATCCCGCATTGAAGGAACATCTGCGTCCCTTTGTGGGTCAAGCCATTGCCTACACATTCATGGAATTGGAGTGGGCCGAATCTGCCGGCGCAATTATTGCAGACCTGACGCCCGTTTGTGATGCAGCGCTCCAACTGGCTGAAGCTGTTCAATTAAGCCAAAAGCAGGCAGAGTCATCCTTGGCGGGAGAGTACAGCCAGTCCGGGTAACTTTATCCCCTGCGCTTTCCCGTTGTTCGGATTATAATGACCTGTGTATCGAACGACGAAACTGGAGAACGGCTTGGTCGTAGTGACAGTTGAGGTACCCCTGCTGCCAGCGTGAGCTTTGGCATCTTCGTCAAGGTCGGGTCCCGGCACGAGGCGCCTGTGGAGGGCAGGATCAGCCACTTCATCGAGCCCCTGTTGTTCAAAGGGACGAGGCAGAGGATGGCCTGCCAGATTGCCCAGCAGTCTGAACGGATGGGCGATCAAATCAACGCCTGCACGTCGGAGGAGTTCCCCTGCTACGAGGGGAGGGTGCTGCTGCAAAACTTCGATGACGCGCAGCCCACCTTTCCGCTATGGAAGAGGCAATCGCCAGCATCCAGCCAGCCGAATGGTCCGCCTAAGCTGCTTGGCGCCTTTGGGACGACGACGGCTTTTCAACGGAGAGCTGTTCAAGGTCAAGGGAGCGCAGCAGCTCGCGGTGAATTCGGGTGACCCGTTCAACCTGGCCTTTGGCTGCAAATCGCTCGTAGAAGCCTTCACTGCGAAATTCCCGGGACCTGCTGGTCCACGGAACCAGCAGATTCACCCAGCGTTCGAGCCTTCCCTCCTCTGGATCTGCATCTTTCGCGGCCACGTCTGCGGCCACTCGCACCAGAGCCTTCAGGGTCACGGGCTTGGTCACCATATAGTTTTCCTTACCCCAGACCTCGTCGAAGGTCAGCGCAGACGCCTTGAGGAAGTCCCGGAGGATGCCGTAGTAGTGAAAAGCGCATGGCTGGTCGGTTCCCTGCTTCTCTATCGCCGGCCACGCTTGCTTCACCCACCGGTGGACCTCGTTGAAAAGTTCGGCCTGCAAAATCCACTTTTCCTTGCCGCTGCGGCCTCCCAGACGATTGATGCGATACTGCAGCGGGCTGTCCTTTTGGCTGTACAGCAGCTCGACGATGCGCGCCGCAAAACGCCTGTCGGGCTCGGCCCAGGAGACCCGCTCGTAGAGGTCGATCAGGTGGCTCTTGTTGATGCGCGTCGGCGTCGAGTTGATGATCACGAACATCTCGGTTGCAAAGTCGTCGCTGCGCCCGTCGAAGATGATGCAGGGCACGTAAATGGACTTGGCCTCATCAGGGTGGGTTTTCTCGAAAAACTTCAACGCCGCGAGCCGGTGCTGGCCGTCGATGATGAGAAACCGCTCAGTCGGGTCCGTGAGGTTCCCCACAGTGCCGTTGGCATAAAGAGGCTCAAAGCTGAGTTGCTCCGGGGTGAACAGGAGCACTGTCCCCGGAATCGGAGGCTGCGAGATGGCCGTTTCGTAAAAGTTGCGAATCTCTTTCACCTTCTTCTTGGAAATCGCCCGTTGAAACGCCTTGTCCTTTTTCTCCACGCTGGCGATGAACTGGGCCACGTCATCGTTTGCCGGCAGTTCCTCCGGTTTGATTTGCTCGCCCTCGCCATAGAAGCGGCTGATAAATCGGACTTTGGTGAGCAAATCCTCGGAAGGAAAGGCCACAGAGTAAAAGACGGCGTCTTTCTGCCTTATTTGGGTCGCAATCATAATATATAAAGTTTAGTGCTCAGTGCTACAACTTTTCCTGTGTAAGGGTCAAGCTTTTTCCGCAATATTCTGCAAATAAATCGTTGGTACCCCAAGCCATGCGTCAAGTACTGGCATTCCGCCTCACGCTGGATGAAAATCGGCGGGCAAGTACTTGTTACTTGTTGCTTGTTCCTGGCACGCACGTTGATGCTGGAGAACAAGCAGGACGGCGCAATCGCAACGTTCCGCACTGGACTCAAGCTCAAACCCGGCATGACGGTCGCGAGGTGCGACCTGGCAGCCGCCCTGTATTCCACGGGCAGATGCCGTGAGGCTGAGACCGAACTGGAAACCGGCCTGGCCCACGATGCGACCGAGCCAGAACTGCACTGCCCTCTGGCCATGCAAGGCCAGCACCTCCGGGCCGGGCAACAGTGCGCCGAAGCGCTGCGCCTTGCTCCTGATTTTCCCTCCGTCCACGTAGAGTTGGCGGAGATTCTCACCGCGCAGCGCAAGACGGCTGGGCGATCTCCGAGTACCTCAGGGACCTCAAACTCCGGCCCGACCTTCCCGACGCCTGAACAACTTGGGGTGGGTACTCGCCACCAGCGGGGACCCCCAGTTCCGCAACGGCGCCGAGGCCGCGAGCATGGCCGCCTGCGCCTGCGAGCTGACCCGTAACCGGGAGGCGTCAGGAACCTTCGCCGCTGCCTGTGCGGAAGCCGGCCCCATTGATCAAGCCGTCTCCCCAGCGCAGCGGGCGCCTGACGCCACTGTGGCGCACGGAGACACGAACGCAGCCGTGCGAGATTTGGAGCTTGTGAGAATTTACCGAGACCGCGAGCCCTTCTTACGACCGCGACCCCCTGCCCTCACCTTCGGGGTACTCGCCCCACCCTTCCACGCAATTCCCCGATGGTTCGCATCCTTCCGGGCCAGTTTAACCGCAGAATCCGCGTCCGGTCCAGCAGGCGGGCCGTTTTCTCAAGAAGGAGCCATAAATATGGAACCGGCCATATAATGGCCTATGAATGTTATAAGGAAACCCTTCATTTTCGCAGCAGCTCTCTTTGGCACGACGCTAACTCAAAAGGTTCACGCTCAGGCAACCGCCCCAAGCATACCCAGCATCCTCAGCATCGTCAGTTCCAATAACAACATGGATCTCACGATTTACGGGTGTTCCGGGGTCACTTACTCCGTCAACGCATCCACAAATCTGTCCACATGGCAACCGATAGGCACAGTCGGGCTGGCCTTGTCAGGCAACTACACTCCCGGGTACATGGCGTTTCAAGATACAAATGCTCCTCTATTCAGGAGCCGCTTTTACATTGTTTCCGGCACGAATCCACCACCGGCCACCACTACAAACCCCACCGTGACGGTTGTCGTTACCAATCAAGTTGCCTCCTACTATTTGCCGACAACGCTCACGGTCGTTGCTCAGAACTTTGGAAACGGGGTCTCCAGCGTGAGCCTTTATGATGGAATCTACCCAGTCGCCGCGGTTGGAGCCCCGCAGGCAACCAACAGTTTCATGTGGTCGTCCATCGTGCCGGGGCTTCATGTGTTCTATGCTGTGGCCACAGACCCGGAAGGCAACACCACCTGGTCTGGACCAACGTATGTAACAGTAACCCCGGATCCGGGAGCAGCCGTTGTGCTG
>Ga0181524_10004025_pt1 | contig 13881 bp, 11 predicted proteins | sample PEATcosm2014_Bin_34_FD_119761 | JGI IMG/M metagenome (GOLD analysis project Ga0181524, IMG submission 119761) | Peatland microbial communities from MTU Mesocosm Facility, Houghton, MI, USA - PEATcosm2014_Bin05_60_metaG | ecosystem: Environmental > Terrestrial > Soil > Wetlands > Peat | place...
GCAGAATGCTGCCCTGGGGGATGGCGATGGTGGCGCCCACGCGCACGGGCTCCAGCAACACGGCCTGGAAAGTTTGGCCCTGATGGTTCTTGGCCGCGCTGAGGCCCTCGAGCAGAACCAGGGACATCCGCGTCCCGTCGGCGATGGTGCAAGGCTCCGGGCAGGCCGCCGGAGCGCCTGCGTCCTTTCCTGCGCGCGCCTCAGCCAGCGCCGGAAAAGTTGTGCCCTCAGGCTCGACTTGCAATGTTAGTACCCAGGGAGGGACAGGTTCCTGTTGCTTCGATTTCGGTGCGGGCCCGCTTGCATCTGCCGCCTTCCCCCCCTTGGCCGCAGGCTTCTCTGTTTCCGCCCTCAGCTCAGCGCGTTGCGTCAGGGCGATGAACGTCGCCCGCAGCGGAACCTGACCCCCTCCCGGCATCAACACGTTCACCGACCGGAATCGCGCCACTACATCGTGCCGGGGCGCAAAAAGGCGAATCACAAAGGGCCGGTCGTCCACCGCGTAAGGTTTCTTTCGCGACTCGATCTGATCCACCACCAGCCGGACCGTGCTGCCCTTGGGAAAAACCTCCGTACCCCGCCAATAAACGCTGCGCGCGAGCTTGCCCTCCAGCGTGGTTCCCGGCGCAGTTTTTTTGAGCTGGGTACGGCCCTCCATGGCAATCCAAATTACCGGAGCCTGACCGTCAGCGCTTTGCGAATACGCGCCGGAAACCGCCGCCCAGGCGATAAGTGCAATGCACACAAACTTCATCGTGAGTCGAGTTCGCAAGGTACCATGTCCGCCATTGGTGCGTTGCCGAGCTGCGATGATATCACCGGTCGCTGTGCTGCACGACGCTTGGTCCACCACGCTTTCGAAATGGCCGAATGGGAACATTCGTTTTCACTCGGCTGTTCGGCAGAATGACACCCTGGGTTCCATTGCCTTTGAGTCAAAATCGTTTCTAGACTCCTGGTGAAGTTCTCCATGGGCTGACTTATATTGACTTGCCAAAAGCATTCGTTCTGGTTATCGGCGGAGACAACTTTAAAGTTGAGACCATCTTGGCGAATTCGGTGGGCGCTTCTCTCATCAAAGGGTGTGTTGCAGATCGGTTCAAGCCACGCAGAGGAGAACGCCACCGCCTGTCATTCTGATCCCGCCCTGCGGGAGAAGAATCCCCGCATTTGTAAGCTCAAACAGTCCGGAAAAATGCCGGGATGCTTCGTCCGCCGCGGCGGACTCAGCATGACAGACCTGAAAGTAGTATGAGAAGAGAAGTGGGGATGGATTTCATCAACTGCTACGAGGATGTCAGTCGTGCCGACGCGTACGCCACACTCGAGTTCGCCAACACCTATTACCTCGCCTACCGCGATCTTCCGGCGATCATGTCAGAGCATGTGACCGGTACAAAGGCGCTTGATTTCGGTTGTGGCACCGGCCGGTCAACGCGCTTCCTGCGGGAACTTGGGTTCAATGTGACTGGCGTCGACATCTCGGAGGACATGCTGCGTATCGCACGCGCTCTGGATCCTGCGGGCGATTACCGCATTGTGCCTCGGGACAATTTGAGCGAGTTCGCGCCAGAAACCTTTGACCTGATCGTTTCACTTTTCACCTTTGACAACGTTCCGAGTGCAGCGAAGGTCCGGATTTTTTCCGACCTCAGAAACCTTCTGCGTCCGGCCGGAACCCTCGTCAGCGTCGTCTCATCCCCAGAATGTACACGCATGAGTGGGCTTCGTTCACCACCAAAGACTTCCCGGAAAACGCCGCCGCTCGCAGCGGTGATGTGGTGCTCAACATCGTTACCGACCACCAAGATCGGAGGCCTGTCGAAGACATCCTCTGGACCGACGAATCGTATCGGGCGGTCTATAAAGAGGCGAGTCTGCAAGCGATCCAAGTCTTAAAGCCGCTGGCCAAAGGTGACGAGCCCTACGCGTGGGTGAACGAAACCAAGATCCCTCCCTGGGTGATTTACGTCTTGAGACGAGCGCTGTAGCTCTCCAGATACGGAGTTGTTGGATCTGAACACCCATTTCTTCGTGCAACGACCTCCTCACCTCTGCTACGATCACACTCATGCGACTTTACCTAGGCCTCTTTTTCCTCATCGCTCTAGCCGGTTCCGTCTGCGCCCAGGACCTCGAACCGGTTGCTGATCGCCTCGCCGCGCAGAACGCCCTCTTCGACGAGCAGTACGAGTCCGATCTCCGCAACTTCCCCGAGCGCGCAACCGCATTCGGCGACTATCGCTACAACGATAAGCTCCACGATAACTCACTCGCCGCCATCGCCCAGCGCCACGAAACCGACCGGACCTTCCTCAGCCGCCTTCAGGCCATAGCCACCAACGGCTTCGCCGACCAGGATCAGCTCTCCCACGACCTCCTGGTTCGTGTCCTCCAGCAGCGCATCGCCGACTTCGACCTGAAAGAATACGAGATGCCGATCAACCAGCAGGGCGGCATCCACACCAATCTCGCCGATCTGCCTCTCGCCGTTCCCCTCGACTCCGTGAAGCACTATGAAGACTATATCGCCCGGCTTCACCAGATCCCCCGTGTCCTCAGCGAGACCACGGAGGTCCTCCGCGCCGGCATGAAGGACAACCTCATGCCCGTGCGTTTCCTCCTCGAGAAACTCCCCGTTCAGTGCCAGGGCATCATAGATGCCGATCCCTTCCTCATTCCGACGAAGAGGTTTCCCGCCAGCATCTCCCCAGAAGAGCAGAAGCGTCTTACGCAGCAGATCACGGACGCCATTCGAACCGATGTCGTACCCGCCTACAAGAGCTTCGCTACCTTCCTTCGCACGGAATATGCCCCGCACGGCCGCACTGTCCTTGCCGTTACCTCTCTGCCCGACGGCGAGAAGCGCTATCAGAACGACATTTACGCCCGCACAACCACACACATGACGCCGGATGAGATCCACCAACTCGGTCTCCGCGAAATCGAACGCATCCAGGCCGAGATGACCGTCATCGCGAAAAGAGAGGGTTTCGCTGACCTCGCCTCTTTTCGCGCCTCCCTGAAAACCAATCCCAAATACATACCAGCATCCGCGGAGCAGATTCTCGACGACTTTCGCCACTACATCGCCCAGATGGAGCCCAAACTACCCGAGCTCTTCACCCTGCTTCCTAAGTCACCTGTCACTGTCGAGGCTATCCCCGCCTTTCAGTCTGCGGCTGCAACCCACTATGTCACCGGCACGCCGGACGGCAAGCGTCCCGGCCGCGTTGTTGTCGCCACCTCCAACTTCGCGGAGCGCTCACTGATCGACGACGAGGCGATCGCCTACCATGAAGGCGTCCCAGGCCACCACATGCAGCTATCCGTGCAGCAGCAGCTTACCGGCCTGCCCAAGTTCCGCCTCCATGGCCTCGGGTTCAACGCCTATATCGAAGGCTGGGCCCTTTACGCCGAGCAGCTTGGCAAAGAGGTTGGCTTCTATCAGGACCCCGTTTCGGACTACGGCCGACTTTCGTCCGAACTCTTCCGCGCCGTGCGGCTGGTTGTCGACACCGGAATCCACTCCAAAGGTTGGACCCGCGATCAGGTGGTGGATTTCTTACGTAAGTCGGGTGCGGTCGACGAGCCCACTATCCAATCCGAAACCGACCGCTACATCGCCTGGCCCGCGCAGGCCCTCAGCTACAAGCTTGGCCAGCTCAAGTCCGCGAACTCCGCGATCGCGCCCGGAAAGAACTAGGAACTAAGTTCGACCTCCGCGCCTTCCACGATGAGATGCTCAACGGCGGAACCCTGCCCCTCGACCTGCTCGAAGCCCGCACCAACAAATGGATCGCCCAACAGAAATTAAAATGACGCTGTAAGTCGGGTAGTTGTAGCGCAGACCTCCGTCCCGCCCTGGCGGGAGGTCTGCTCTTCCTCAGATTCGCGCTTCCGAATCTCCGGTGCATTCGGGCACTTTCGTGAGAGGCCGGGAAGATGCTATGCTATTTGGCATTTCGCAGAGGTTCTTTGTGCCAACGCTCGATGCTGCCCCCAGAAGTACCGCAAAGCCCCTTTCTGTCCGACGCCACGTAGACCGCAAGATTCTCCGCTTCTCTCTATCGATTGGGGCGGTTGCAGCTCTTGTGACTGTGTTTGTGTACATGGCGTCAGCCTATCCTTCCGTCCGACGGTGGAAACGGAACAATTTGCGCGCGCTGTCTGAAATCAATTGCGCGGCCGAAACTTGCGACGCAAGCCGGTTCACAAGAGACTGGGAATTAGAGCAACCCGACTATGTGATTGACACGCACAGACTGTACTTTATCGCCTTCCCGATTTCGACAGAAGAAAACCCAGCCCATTTCGCACCCCTCGATTATATTGATACCGCCTTTATCAGGGAGTTCCGGCAACCCGCCCTTTATAACACGCCGGACGGAGAAGTCTGGCGTTTGTACTCGCGGCAAGCGAATGTGGGCGAAAACAACGTCGAAATACTTATAGGCTACGCAGTGAAGGCCCCTTGGAGAATAGTAGAAACGCTGCCGTCGCAAATTGGCACGGTGGACGCCACCCTAAAGCGCGAGGCCGATGAGATCGCTGCGAACCCTCCAACGCAGAAAGCATCAGCCCGAGGGTCAAGGCTTGGCCCTTCGGCTGACGGATTCGTAGTTGTCGATGCGAACACCAACCATGTTGAAGTGTGGGGGCCTTGGCTCCCCGCACTCTTGCCTAACGATACGAGCCTACCGGCCCCCGGTTATCAGTTTTGTATCCACGACGGCAAACTCTACGTTATCGAAACGGACACGGAGGGACGACTTCTGGCAACCTCGTCCATCGACATTGGAAGTCTCTGGTGGCTTGCGACTCTTTGCTGCATCGCGTTCCTGAGCGTGAGTGTTTTGGCACGCGCCCTCAGTCGGCGATTCTTGCGGAGCTACTTCGCTCTGGCGGGAATCCGATCGCCAACACTTGAGGAAGCCCAGCGAACTGGTGAGGGGCAGCGCGTGGAGTTTAAACGGGGCCTTTCCGACGACGAAACAAGGACCGGCAGCGTCGACAATGAGCTGCTGAAGTCAATAGCGGCGTTCGCGAACACAAACGATGGTGTGATCTTTATTGGGGTCGACGATGCGGGTCACCTGAAAGGGCTGGAGCTCGACTTTGGACAACGGGACCGCTTAGAAAGGAAAATCCGCCAGCTTGTACGAAGCCGTATAAAGCCCACTCCGCCTGTCCAGGTCGTTTTCGAGGACGTGCGAGGTCTGACAATCGCCAAGATTTCCGTCGCGCGCGGTGAGGCACCAGTGTACATGACTGGTGGCGTCATTTACTTGCGTTACGGGTCTGAGGACGTTCAGGCCCAACCAGAAGACCTCAGGAGGCTCGTTGCCGAATTCGCGTTTTGACCCATTACGGACTGTCTTAGTGTTTCTCGGAAAGGACACATACGAAGGAATAAGCGGGTAGCTGGTAGCCACGGTCAGGGCAGTCCTGACCGTGGGCCCGCTCTACCCAGTTGACCCGCCACGTGGTAAGATGCGCGAACCATGCGAGCCCCGAATCCTACGTCCGCTGGATGAACGAGAACATCGGCTTTAATCCGAGAGCGCAGCAAAACTCCAACGCACTATCGGAGTTCGTAGTCGCCGACCTTGTTACCTCATGCCCGGCGATTCGAACGGCAATTCAGTCTGAAGCCCTAACGCCCAAGAAAAACTCCGAGGTTAATACGGCCAGCGCCGTCAGGACCGTCGATCTCGTTCTTGTCGAGAAGCTTAAACTTCCCCTTATTTCTGTGCGGGTTTCAGTAGAAAACAAAACGATCATGACCGCTCACGGAAAGGCCAGAAAGAACAGGTACGGCGACATCATCGCGTATTCAAACCACATGCACAACCATCGAAGAGAGTGCGTCGCCGGCGCAATCGTGGTTGTCAACGTCTCGCCGGAGTATGAGAACCCGGACAAATTTGCCAAGGGATTGGTGAGACCAAATTTCGATATGGATAAGATCGTAGCGGACACGATCAATATCTTCCGCAGAATCCCACTGAGAAATGGGCCTCGAGATCCCAGCGACCGGCCAGAGGCCCTCGCTGTAATTGTCGTGGATTACGATGGGGAGTCGGCAGCAAAGCTCGTGACGGGATCGCTCGCCCCTCAGCCTGGAGAGAGCATCCATTACGAGAGTTTTGTTGGAAGGATTGGAAGTCTGTACGAACGGCGATTCAGCGGACGATAACGGAAGGCCCGTCCTGATCGAAAAGCGTACTTAGTTCCTTCTCCAGCCTTGCTTTTGCCATTTTCGTGTAGGAGTGGTCGATCTCAACCCCAATACTGTTCCGGCCACATTTGGCAGCGGCCAACAGCGTGGTTCCTGTGCCCATAAAGGGGTCAAGAACCGTATCGCCAACAAAGGAAAACATCCTCACCAGCCGGTGAGCTAATTCTTCAGGATACGGCGCGGGGTGATACCTTGTAGATTCCCCCATCAGGCCATTCCACACCTGCCGGAACCATTCTTGGTATTCTTCCTTCGTCAGCTTGGAAGCTTCGCGCTGCTCGTCAGTCGGTTGACGATAACCCCCAGGCTTCCTAAGCATCAGGATAGATTCCACATCGTTCTTGATAATGGCGTTCGGCTCGTATGGCTTCCCAAGGAAGCTGGAACCGTTCTCAACCTCGTAGCTCGCGTTGGCAATTTTGTACCAAAAAATAGGGCTTAGGTTATCGAAGCCGATCTTCCGAGCCCTAACTACAATGTCAGCGTGCAGGGGCATTACTGAGTGCTTGCCGTGGCGACGACGGGAGAGGCAAACATCTCCCACTACACAGACGAGGCGACCTCCAGGGACTAGAACTCGAAAAGCATGCTTCCACACTTTGTCGAGCTCATCGTGAAAAGCCTCATAATCTTCTATGATCCCAAGCTGGCTTTTTTGGCGGGGGTACTCTTTAAGTGTCCAATAGGGAGGGGAGGTAAGGACGAGGTGGACAGACCCCGGCGGAATCCAGTCCATTTCCCTGGAGTCTCCGCAACATAATGTTAAAGTCGCCTTAGTGAGCGTGGCTTCCATCAATCCAGATTGTATCAGAGGTGAACCAGCGCGCAAAGGGAGCGGGTCGCACTCAATCGTTTCCGTCTTGCCCGAGATGGGTAGAGTTGCCGTCCAGCGAGCGACTTCGAAGTTTCCCAGCTTGAATTGCTCCAGCATCAATAATACTATCGGCTGCTCCCCACCTCCGCAGTATGGTTTCTTAGGATATTAAGCGGGTACCCCGAGTTATCTCGGTTGCGAGAACGAAAAAGAGCGCAGGAATTGTTGCGGTTATTTCCTGACAGGCCCTTACCCTGGCATTCCACATCCTGACGGATTGACCTGACTCGCCGTGGGTTGTGAGTCTCCGAACAAACTCGCCGTCGTGGGGGGTGCGGGGTGTGCATGCCTCTTGACAAATGGGGCAGGATAGGCTAGCATTGTAGCAGGAGTCAGGATTCGGGATTCAGGAGTCAGGATTCGGCAGATGGAAGAGCAGGGACGGGCGATAAGGGGAATTCTGAATGGTGAATGGCGAATTTCTTTCTTCCTCCTCGCGTTCGCGGACTGCTTACTCCCTTTGAAGTGCCGCAGGTCCCCCGGCAGGCCGGGGCAAGCTCCGAGCGGGACCTGCGCTACCCCTGCTTTCTGCCTACTGAATTTGAGGGAGGCGGGATGGAGAGGGCTCTTGGCAGGCATGGCAGCCCTGGACAAGATGTCACCGCCGACAGGGAAAGAAAGAACCAGTCACGTTGAAAATCGAACGAGCAATGCTGGAATGTCCATGAAAACAAAGGGTCGGTTTTCCACAGGCGGCAGAGAAGCCGGAATGTTGCACAAAATAAAGGTAGTTACGCGTCGAAAGCGGGAATGTTGTTGAAAGGAAAGGTAGTTAGTGCCTCGTATGTGGTAGGTGCGGAAGAGCATGTTCCAGGTGTCGGGTGCCAGGTGCCAAATGGGGTCCGCGGTTCTTCCTCAGATTCGCGCTTTCGAGTCCAACGGCAAACTGGCAATCGGCAACCCGCAGCGGCGCGTTTGTTGCGCCGCGTTCATGCCGGAACACTCGTTCACGCGGGAGCATTGCGAAGCAGCGCTTGACTTCCACGACGAGGTGTACGGTAATAGTGGGGAGACCCTTCCGGGAGGCGCTTGATGAGGCAGAATTTTCCAGGTCGCGTTTTCCGCACTCTAGCCACCACGGCGCTGGCGACGGCGCTGTGCGTCCCGCTGGTGAAGGCGCAGGCTGCCGGCGAGTACACGATGGGCGTTTCGAGGTCGGCTGCGGGCGCTGTGGGATTCGGCAATACATTGAGCCGCAGGATGTCGAAGGCCGCCGACGAGCTTTCCGATAAGCTCAAGACGCAGATTCATGAGAGCCCTGCGCAAGTGATGAAGGAGAACCGCGCCGCATTCGCAAAAGCGGCGGGCGAAGGCGGGGGAACGTTGCGCTTCGCTTCCGACCCCAGTGATGCCGCGGTCTTTGTGGATGGCCACCTGGTCGCGCGGACACCGGCAGAAATCACAGTTCCGCAGGGCAAGCATGCGATTGAGGTCACCCGGCCTGACCGCGACCAGTGGTTCGAGCAGGCCACCGTCGCCAAGGGGCAAACCTTGGATATCAGCGCCAAGCTGGTGAATCCGTATCCCTCCGTTATCACACTCAGCTTCAACGACACTACGAAAAACAAGGGGCAAACCGTGGATATCAGCGCCAAGCCGGTGAATACGAACCCCTCCGTCATCACGCTCAGCTTCGACGACGCTAAGAAATAATCACGCCTGGGAACGCCAGACGCATGTAGTGGGATTCAGTCTAACAGGGATTGAACAAGACCCCACAGGCGGAATTGCGCGGCTCTAACTCCCCCCTCGGTTGCTTAAAGTTTCAGTTCGAGACCGATATCAAAACCACGCTCGGAGGATTCTGCCTCGCGCACCCACACCACGCGGTAGACCTTGACGTCGTCTGGGGTACTTTCCAAAATGGCCTTGACCTCCATTCCCCTGCGAAGCGGAGCGTGCTGGCGCACGCACAAGCCACGCTCGGACATATCGATGGTGGAGGCCTTTACTTCCCCGGAGTCCTTCCATCCAAATCGCAACCGCAGGGGCAAGCCAACGCGGATTCGTGGGCCAGTGCGCCGATCCAAAAATCCGGAGGATTTCATCGCCTCGCCTCCCCAACCACCGAACACCCGTGTTTGAGTATTGCACAACTGAGCTTTCCTTCCAATTACAGAGTGAACTATGCCTGGCTTTGAAAGGGAGGCAAGGGTGTATTCGGAAGGTTTCGAGAGTGGCCAACCGTGGCCAAGCTACCTGACGCTGAGCGGAACGGATTCAGAATCCCTGGCGATGAACCGCGGGCGGGGTGATCCTGCTGAGGATGTCCGAATTCGTCTCTGCGACCCGTTCAGGTGCTTGGGAAGAAGCATCCGGGCGACTCCGATTCGAAGTGTGGCTTTTTGACAACCAGTCTTGAATGTTCCGCACTGCCTTGGCGCGCTGCCGGCTGGCAACCAATTCCCAGGCCAACACGGCGCCCAGGACGATTGCCAGACCCCAGCCCACTACGTGCCAAACAATTTCCAGAGTGACTGCCAGAGAGAACATCGCATCAGCCATTTGAAGTTCATCCTCTTCTTCCGCGGCTGGCCTCGAGCGATTACCTAATTCCCTGCTCGGCCGCAGCCAGATCTAGGCCCCCTTCGGAAGAGCTAAAGGGACCGCCCTACACCCCTGCTCCTATCACAACAGCTTGCAAGCTCCTAGAGTACAGGGGTACTGGTACCATGCAGTAAGTCGTGTCATTCCAATATATTAGAGCTTTCTTAACTAGAGAAGCTTACCCCTTTACTGACGGCTGGCATGCTCGCCACTGCTTACTGCGTACTGCATTTGAGGGAGGCGGGGGGGAGAGGGCTCTTCGGAGCCGCACTCACTGGCGGGACTGCCTTGGACCTTCCTCCATCACGCGGAGCCAGGCCGGACGACGGCGAAGAATTGAGCGTGACAGGGCACTACCGGGATGCGGCCTGGGGCAGTCCACTCAGGGCTTCGCGCACTTTCTTATCCAGTGTTTCGACGAAGCTGCTTAAAACCAAACCTTCCTGGCGAAAGACCACGCGCCCCTTGCGATCGAAGATCACCAGCGTGGGGAGCGCCTGCACGCCGAGGAGCCGGTCGAGTCCCTGGGCGTAGGCCACCTGGGTAGTCCACTGCACTTCCTTGAGGAATGCCGGCACGCCGGCCCGGTCCTCGTCCACGTTCACGGCCAGGAACACGGCGGCGGGCTCGTTGCGGAAGTTCTCCACCACGCGCTCGAGCAGCTTTCCCTCCAGCCGGCAAGGGCCGCACCAGGTGGCCCAGAACTCCAGGACCAGAACTTTGCCGCGGTAATCGGCGAGCCGCAGCGGCGAGCCGTCGGTGCGCTTGAGCACATAAGCGAAGGGGTCAAGAAGATTGGCGTTGGGCTGGCGCGAGTCCTGGAATCGCGGAGCGAGCGCGCGTACAAGCTCGTCGTAGCGGGCCAGGACCATATCGCCCAGGCCTTTCTCGGATTGGTGGAGCGCCACGTAACAACTGCCCAGTTTCCGGCGGACCTCCTCGCGGTGCGACGGGTCAAGGCCGGGACCGGGGAAGGCGAACGCCGTCGCATACTCATTCAGGGCTCGTTCAAGGTCGTTCTTCTTGGCCGCCAAGTCACCCAGCCGCTCCGCAAGCTGCTGCGAGGGATAGGCGGCATAGCTCTTTGCGTAATCCGCCATGGCCTTGTCCGTCTCGCCGGACTTGGCGTAAAGCTTCCCGCGCATCACGTAGGCCGCGGCCAGCATGATGCTGGGCGATTCGGGGGACTTGTCCTTGCCCGCCGCAGACGGGGCTGATTCATTGACCTCCTTTTCCGCGCGCTCGACGAACTTCATCGCGTATTGAAGGGCTTTGACGCGGCTGGAAGCGTCGTCCTTCCGGTCGAAGAGGTCCACCAGCGAAGAAAGAAGCGCGGGATCGTCCGGCTTCAGTTCCAGCAGTTTTTCGCCATACTTGATAGCGGTTTGAGGATCGTTGGCCCGAAGGGCGGATTTGTAAATGAACTGGAGGATCTCCTCGCGTCGCGCACTCGCGGGGAAGCGCTCGAGAAAAGCCTCCAGGTTCTTGATAAGCACCTGGGGATTGCCCTCGGAGGAGCGGACCGCATCCTGAAGCGCCTGCGATTCCTGCGCCTCCGGAGAGGGCTTCTCGGCAGTCTGCGTCGGCGCAGCGGATTGGGGCGCCGGCTTTTGAGCCGCTTGGATGGGCCACAGAGAACCAGGATTCAACAACAGCAGCAGGCCCAAAAGCGCGGCGGCGAAAAAGCAGTGACAAGTGACGAGTGGCGAGTGACGAGCAGAAAGACGCAGAGCAGAATTCCCGGTGCGGAAAGCAGCATGCAGCAGGTCCGCGCAGTCTAGAATGCAAAACCCAAAACCCGCAATTGCCCTGCTCCCTAGCCGCCTTCTTCCAGCGGACAACGGACCACTGACAACTGACGACTGACAACTGACAACTGCCCTTAGGACGACATGTTTTTTCGGCATCCTTCTAAATTTAAGGAGAAGCGCAGAGCCGGTCAAGGCAGAAAAAGCAGTGACGAGTGATGAGTGACCAGTGACAAGCAAACAGACACCGACCGGAGGTCGTAAAGCAGGCCCTGAGGACTGAGCACCGACTACTGGCGACTAACTGGCCACTAACGACTGACAACTGACCACTGACGACTGCTATAATGCTGGGCTCTTAAGGAGCTGAAATGAGTCCCAGACGAATACGCGCCGTCTTCCTGGACGCAGGCAACACACTGGTGTTCCCGCGACTCGAGGATCTCATCGCGGACTTGAAGGAACATGGCCATTCGGCCACGCCGGATGACTTTTACGCTGCGGAGCGTGTGGCCAAACAAAAACTGGATGATTGGCTGTGGCCGCAGATCCGACGCGGTAAGTTGCCAAAGCAAATTGACTATTACTATTGGTCGGAGTATTTGCACGAGTTCACGAGAAGGCTCGGCGTAGCGGAGAGCGAGCTGGGGGAGCTTACTAAGCGCTTGGTCAAAAGCTTCCAGAACCTTCAGCTCTGGTCCCGCGTGATGCCCGATACGCCTGCCTTTCTTGAAGGGCTTGTGGCCCAGGGCTACTTCCTGGGAGTGATTTCAAATTCCACCGGAACTCTGGAAGGCCAACTCATCCGTTTGGGCCTGGCACGCTATTTCCAGGCTATCTTGGATTCGGCTATCGTAGGCATTCAAAAACCACACCCGGGAATCTTCAAGCTGGCGCTTCAGCGCGCGGGCGTGGAGGGTTCGGAAGCCGTGTTTGTGGGCGACACCTATGCGACGGACGTAGGCGGCGCGCAGCTTGCGGGGTTGACGGGTGTCCTTATGGATGGTGTGGGAGCTTACCCTGACGCCGCGTGCCCCAGAATCTCATCGCTTCCGGAACTGGCGAGAATCCTTGAAGGCTAGTAGTAGGGGGACGGCTTGCCGTCCCCTGTGTGTTATCTCCTTCATCGACCAGGGTAGGGCAAGCCCTACCCCTACAGCGCTCCGGCGTGCTACCATTTTCACGATGTCAAAAGACCTGTTAGGGGGTGTGCTATGGAAGTTCGGAAACATCATCGCAAGAAAGAGGACTACAGTCTGCGTACTCACATGATCCACGGGGCCTTCGACAGCAAGAACTGGGATTTCAACCACCACGTTGTCCCGCCGGTTTCCCAGTCCACGGCTTTCCGCCTGACTTCTCTGGAGCGGGGCGCCAAGGGGTTCGTGCAATTTGCCTCCGCCGACGAAGCGTTGAGCGGCCACATTCCGATCTACATCTACGACCGGCTGGACGAACCCACCCGGGCCATGCTGGAAGAAAACCTGGCCTATGCCGAGGGCGGCGACATCTGCGTGACATTTGCCAGCGGCATGGCGGCGATCAGCGGGGTTCTGGGTTCGGCGCTTCGCCAGGGGCAGGAAGTTCTGGCGCATCAAGTTTTATACGGCTGCACGTACAGTCTGATGACCAATTGGCTGCCCAGGTTCGGCATGCAGGTCCGCTTTACCAACTTCCTGAAGACTGAATCCCTTTTCGATCAAGTAACACCTGCCACCCGCGTCCTCTACTTTGAGACCCCGACCAATCCCACCATGGAATTGATTGACATCACAGCGCTACGCCGCGTCGCTGACCAGGTGAATGTGAGCCGCGAGGAGCGTGAGCGAGTCCTGGTGATCGTGGACAACACCTTCGCCACGCCGCACTGCCAGCGGCCTTTGAAACTCGGAGCCGACATCGTTGTGGAAAGCCTGACCAAGGGACTGGGCGGGTTTGGAACGGACATGGGGGGAGCCGTGATCGCCCCGGCGGAGTGGTACAACCACCTCATGCTCTTCCGCAAGGATTTCGGGGGAGTGCTTTCTCCGCGCAGCGCCTGGGGCATCCTGGTTTACGGCCTGCCCACGCTGGCCACTCGCATGTCCAATATGCAGAAGACGGCGCAGCGCGTGGCGGAGTTCCTCAGCAAGCATCCTAAAGTGGCGAGCGTCCTGTATCCCGGCACGGAGTGCTTTCCGCAGAAGGCGTTGGCTCATCGGCAAATGCTCAGCCCGGATGGAAAGTTTGCTCCCGGCAGCATGCTCTATTTCGTTCTTAAGGGAAGCGACTCCAAACAAAGCCAGGCTGAGAAGCTGGTGGATTACCTTGCCGAGCACGCTTATTCCATCACGCTGGCCGTCAGCCTGGGGCAGATCAAGACTCTGATCGAGCATCCCTTCTCGATGACGCATTCAGCGCTGCCCGACGACCAGAAACGCGCTTTCGGCATGCATCCCGAGGGCATCCGGATTTCCCTTGGCCTCGAGGAC
>Ga0181524_10004029_pt1 | contig 13866 bp, 10 predicted proteins | sample PEATcosm2014_Bin_34_FD_119761 | JGI IMG/M metagenome (GOLD analysis project Ga0181524, IMG submission 119761) | Peatland microbial communities from MTU Mesocosm Facility, Houghton, MI, USA - PEATcosm2014_Bin05_60_metaG | ecosystem: Environmental > Terrestrial > Soil > Wetlands > Peat | place...
ACATCAGGTCCGTCACGCCCAGCCGCGTTCCCACCCAGCTCTCTGCAGATGAATCTTCATTGCGGTAATCGCGGTCGGCCATGAATCCCGTGGAGAAATTGCGCTCCGCGGTTACGCGCCCGCTCCATCGCCCGCGTGTAGCCCCCGCCAGCAGCGTCTCCTCGTTCGATTCGAAGCTGCCCTCGCCGCCGCGCAGAAAAATCGAATCGCGATCCGGCGCCGCCGTCAGAAAGTCCACCACCCCGCTCATCGCATCCACGCCGTGCAGCGTCGAACCCGCCCCTTCCAGCACCTGGATCGAGTCCATCGCCTCCAGCGGGACCGGCAGATCGAGATTGTGGTGCGATGTCTGCGCGTCGTTGATGCGAAATCCGTCGAGCAGCACCAGCGTCTGTTCAAAGCTGCCGCCGCGCAGCACCAGGTCCGCCTGCCCTCCGCCCGTGCCGCGCTCCTCAAGAAATACCGAGGAGTCCTGGCGCAAAAAATCCTGCGGCGACTCGGCGGCCAGCGATTCTCCCTTCACCGGCAGAATCTCCACCGACCGTTGCGACTCGGCCAGCGGCACCGGCGTCGCCGTCCCCAGCACCACCATGGTCTCCGTCTTGCCCTTCACAGTTGCTGTTGGCGGAGCCGGGGCATCCTGTGCGGCCGCGCACAGCGCTGCCACCAGCAGGAAAAGCCCCAAACCTCGGATCATTTGTCTAAGCTGCAATCGACGCATCGGCCTGCCCAGAACAAGCATGACCGGCAAAGAGCCGCTGTTCAACAACGATTTTGTATGATCTTGAATAGTTGAAGTGCTAAACTACCTTGGTTTCCGTATGCGCATCGACGCCTTTCTCCGCGAAAGCCCCATGTTCGCCGTCAACCGGTCGGCGAGGCGTTTTGAATCGTTCACGGCGCGCTTGCTCGCCGCCGATGGCCTCGGCTTTCTTGAAGCTCTCGTGCTGGCTGCGCTGTTCTTCGAGGCGCCGCGGCAGGTCAAGCCGTCGCAACTGGCGCAAACCTTTGCCACCACACGCGGCAACCTGAGCCACTGCCTTTCGTCTCTCGAAGCCAAGGGGCTGCTGCAGCGCAAGATCGATCCCGGCGACGCGCGCGCATACCTGCTCATGCTCAAGCCTCAGGGCAAGCGTAGCGCTCTGCGTGTCATCGCCGCCCTCGACCGCATGCAAAAGGAATTCGAGAGCGAGATCGGCAAAACGGCGCTCGCCGAGATGCTCAAGTCCCTCCGAAAGCTCGAAACGCTCGCCGCTGCGCTGTAAGTTGACGCTCAATGCGAAATTTTTACCAGGCTATGCCCCGAGAAGAAAATAAGATATTTATTATCAGTAACGTATGGAATATTTAGGCTACAACAGGATTGCACGGCAGCGCGGGCATTCCCAAAGCATATCGCTGCTTCAAAAACGGGACGATTCCCGTGAAAGGACCAGCTATTCCTTTCACATTTTTGCTTCTTTACTTTGCGGCGGGAGAGATGCTACTTTCCTAAGCATTCCAGGCCCCCAGGATAGGAGAATCGCCATGTTTTGCCGCCGATGCGGGATGGAGTTGCTTCCGGAGCACAAGTTTTGCAAGAACTGCGGGACGGCGGTCGGAACGGTGGGGAACGCGCAAAGCGTTCCGGCCGTCGCCGCGGCCCCAACGGCGCAGTACGGTGCGGCGCCGCAGCAACCGCCGCCGGGGATGGTAGCGGTGGTGTATCAGGCGTACCCCGGCGGTCCGCAACAGCTCTATTACATGCCGGCGTCGCAGGTGCATCCGCAGACCCATCAGTCGATGATGGCAGGCCTGACATCGCGCATCCGCAGTCTGGCCTCGACGGACAAGCTCGAGGGCTTTAGCCTGGGGCAGATGTTCAGCGAGGTGTTCCAGCGCCGGGGCGCCGACGAGTTGGAAGATTACTTCATGGTGGGCGCGAAGAATACCACGCCTTCCCTTGACCTTGTCGAGACTGGCTGGCCCAAGCCGTGGATGTTCTTCCGCGTCCTTGCGACCCTGGTGATCGCCTATGTGATCCTGGCCGTCATGTTCCACTTCACCACCAACCAAAACCTCGTGCCGGGGCTTTTGCTCCTGGGATCGTTCGCGACGCCGCTGGCCACGCTGACGCTTTTCTTCGAATTGAACTCGCCGCGGAACGTTTCGATGTACCTGGTGGGAAGGCTGTTCATAACCGGCGCGGTGGTTTCGTTGTGCGCGGCGCTTGTGCTCTATATGTTGCCGGTCTTCGATCTGCTGACCATGGAAGCGGGCATCGTGGAGGAATGCGCCAAGCTGTTCGCCGTGATCGTTGTGGTTCGCAGGGTGCGCTTCAAATACCAACTGAACGGAATCCTGTTTGGCGCCACGGTGGGGGCCGGTTTTTCAGCCTTTGAGACCATGGGGTACGGGCTCCAGAGTTTCCTCCCGGCCTTCATTCAGGGGCTCCAGCAAGCCGGAACATCGCAAGCGGGACAGAATCAAGCGTTGAGCGCAGCCACTGCGGCGATGATGGGCGAATTGTTCCTGCGCATGTTCACTGCCGCGCCGCTGGGGCACATGGTGTGGACGGCGATTTCGGCGGGCGCCTTCTGGCGGGTCAAGCAGGACCGGCCGTTCAGCGCCGGGATGCTTCTGGATAAGCGCTTCTTGAAACTGTTTGCCGTTCCAGTGGTGTTGCACGCCATATGGGACGCGCCGATTCAGTTGCCGTTCCTTGGCAACGAGATTGTCGCGGGCGTGATTGGGTGGTACGTGCTGTTCACTCTGGTCCAGCAGGGACTTCAGCAGGTGAAGCAAGAGCAGGTTATGCATCTGCAGAGTGCACTGGCCAACGTGGAAGCGACGCTGGTGCAGGGGACAATAAGGCAGCCTCAAAGTACGGCGCCGGTGGCCTAGACGCAGCGGACCGCGAGGGCTGGAATGCGCTGAGGCGGGTTGAAGCGCTGCAGCAGGCCGTGCAGGCCGGAAACAGGCAGGCGCGCCGGGCAGCGGAGATTGGGCTGGCAGCAAGAGCAGCATGCGGAAGCATGGCGAGGAGAAGGAAAGCGTATGGCATTCTGCGGCAAGTGTGGCGCACAGTTGGAAGGCAATGAGCGCTTCTGCGTGAAGTGCGGAAACGATTTGAGCGCGGCGGACGCGCCGGCGTTCACGCCAGTTACTGCTGCTGCGGCAGCTCCGGCGGCGGCGCCTCCGGTTGTACCTCCTCCGGCGGCTCCGCCTGCGTTTGCACCACCTCTGGCGGCGCCGCCATTCGCGCCCGTTCAGCAGGGCTTTCCCGGGCAAGGGCCGATCCCCATCGTGACCATGCCGCAGCCGGTGCCCAAGAGCCATGGCTGGATCTGGGGCGTGATCATCGTCGTCGGGATACTGGCCGGGCTCTATTACATCGGCGAGCACAATCAGCAGAACCAGCAGCAGGGGCAGAATCCCACACAGCAGCCGGGAACAGCCCCCGGCCAGCAGCCGGTTCAAGGGCAGCCCGGGGCACCGGACCAGCAACCGGGTCAGGACCAGCAACCTAACCAGGGCCAGCAGCCGGGGGTTGGCCAGCAGCCCTATCAGGGCCAGCAGCAGGAGCAGGGCGGCAATTCGGAGCTGGTCCAACTGCAGAAATTCACCGGGCGATGGGACAACATAAGCGGGATCGTCCAGATATCGAACGCGCTTTGGCGGAACAACTCGAATGCCACCATCCAGTCGGCGACGCTGGAGTGTGCGCAGTTCGCCGCCAATGGGACGATGATCACGCACGCGCAGATCACGCTGAACGGGCCGCTTCAGTCCGGCGGGGCAGATAGCTTCAAGCCGTTCACGATGGGAGCAATCCAGCCGGGCCTGGCCAAGGTGGACTGCGGCATTGTGGGCGTGACCCCGGCGCAATAGCGAGGCCGCTCGCACCCCCCCGCCGGGAACGGCGCCAACGGGATACCCGGCCGCCCCGGGGCAGTCGGCGGCAGGCCGATTCCGTGCCGGCGTCACACGTGGCGGGAACTGGGCTGGCAGGCGGAGCAACATGCACGAGTCTGGCGAAGAGAAGAGGTAAGTATGGCGTTCTGCGGCAAGTGCGGCGCACAGTTGGAAGGCAATGAGCGCTTTTGCAGGCAATGCGGGCACGATTTAAGCGATGCAGGAGCCGCGGCGGCTCCTGTGGCAGCTCCGTTTGCACCCTATCCGGCAGCGCCGTTCGTGGCGCCTCCCCCGCAGTTCTATCCGGTGCCGGGACAGATCCCGATCGTGACCATGCCGCAGCCGGTGCCCAAGAGCCATGGCTGGCTCTGGGGCGCGATCATCGTCGTCGGGATTCTGGCCGGGCTCTACTACATCGGCAAGAACGATCAGAACCAGACGCAGCCTGGAACGGCGCCGCAGCCGGCGGGTACACAGCCGGGCGGGCCGAATGCCGCGCTGCTGCGGCAGCAGATCTTCACTTCGCAGTGGCGCGTGACGAGCGGAGATGTCCAGATCTACAACCAGAAATGGGATAACCGGTCGAACGTGGCCATAAAATCGGCGAGCGCCGAGTGCGACCAGATTGACCAGAACGGCTCCGTTCTGGCGCAGAAGTCCATCGACCTGAAAGACGAAACCGATCCGGCGCTTCAACCCGGATATATGGAAGAATTCAACGACTTCGATATAGGACAGGCCGTGCAGGGCCTGTCCAAAGTGAATTGCGGGATTGTGGCCGTGACGCCAGCGCAGTGACGAAGCCGCGAGGCAGATGCATCCGGACGGACGCCTGAACAATCTTGCTGTGCCCTCGAACCTTGCGGCGGCCTTTACGCCCGCAGGGTTTGCTTTGCCTATTCGTAGCGCAGGGCCTCGATGGGATCGAGGTTGGCGGCACGGATGGCTGGGATCATCCCGCTCACCAGCCCCGTGACAATCAGAATCGCGGTAGCGACGATGAGCGAGGCGGGCGTAATGATGAGGCGGATGTCGGCGTCCGAAGCGTTCTGGGCGATCACGCTGTAAAACGGGATGCGGCCGACCGTAAAAGAGATCAGGAAGGCGATCGCGATACCGCACACTCCGCCGATGCCGGTAATGGTGAGCGCTTCCGCCAGGAACTGCACGAGGATCTGGTTGCGGCGCGCACCCAGCGCTTTTTCAATGCCGATTTCACGCGTGCGCTGCTGCACGCTGACGAGCATAATATTCATCAGGCCGATACCGGCGATGCCCAGGGTGAGCGCGCCCACGATGGAGAGAAACGCCTGCAACACGATCGACAAAATGCGGAACTGCGACAACTGCGTCATCAGGTTGGCCACAAACATGGCATCGTGGTCGGTGGGCCTGAAGTGATGCGCGGCGGCCATGGTTGCGCGCAACGACTTCTCGATCTGCTGGTGGTCGCCGCGATAGCTGAACCAGACGCCGTCGAGATAATGCGTGTCTTTGAAGTCGCTCATCGTGCTGAATGGGATATAGATGATGCGATTGCGGTTGTCGTCGCCGCCCTCCTGCATCTTGGGGCTGAGCACGCCAACCACGGTGAAGATCACGCCATTCAGGCGAATGCTTTCACCCACCGCCCACTCGCCGGAGAAGAGCCTCGTCTTGGCCTCGGAGCCGATGACGCAGACGTGCCCGCGCTGCTCTTCCTCTTCGCCGCTGAAAAAGCGGCCGGCATCGGTGTCGAGCTTGAAGATGTCCTGAAACGCAGGGCGCACGCCGTCGACCTCCCAGGTGTAGGTGTGCAGGTCGTTCTGCACCGTTACATCCTGATACTCGGCGGGCGAGATGTGGATGATCTCGGGGAGGGCCGCGGTGACGCGGTCCACATCGTCGAGGGTGAAGCGCACCTGTGCGCCGGCCTTGTCGCCGCCTGCCTGCTGGCTGGTGCGGCCGGGAAAGAAACCGATGGTTTCAGTGCCCCACTGCGCAAAGATGGCCTCGATAGCTCTGCTGAATCCGGCGCCATAGCCCAGAAGTACCACCACGGTGGCGATGCCCCAGGCCATGCCCACCATGGTGATGGCGGTGCGGCGGATGTTATGGAGCATTGCTTCCCAGGCTTGCGCGAGTATGTCTTTCAGCATCGCATCACTCCTTGCGCAGTGCCTCAATCGGATCGAGGGCCGCGGCTTTGCTGGCCGGATAGAGCCCCGCTACGATGCCGCAGATGGCCAGCGACCCGACGGCCAGCGCGGCGGACCACGGCACCAGGCGCGGGGGATCCCAGCCAGGCATCTTGCCCGTCAACAGAACCTGCAGCGGAAACATCAATGCCTCAGACAAGGCCACGCCGATGAGGCCGCTGATGCCGGTGAGCAACAGTCCTTCCCAGAAAAACTGCGCCAGGATGCTGCTCCGCGTGGCTCCCACCGCCTTCATCACGCCGATCTCATGCGTTCTCTCCGTGACCGAGACCAGCATGATGTTGATGATTCCCACTGCGCCCAGGCCCAGCGTCACGAGGCCCACGCTGCCGAGAAAAACATCCATGGCGTCGAAAATGGCGGCAATCATCTGCTCGGCATGAATGGTGTTCCACTCTTCGAATGCATCGTTGAGCGAGGGATCGAAGCCGTGGCGCTCTGCAATCACGCGATGCGCCGCCGCCACAGCGGCCGTCACATCGCCTCTGGTGGCCGGCTGATACTGGATGGAGCTGAGCGCATCGCGCGCCACGTTGTCGCCCTTCATGGCGAACAGTTCCATCATCGTAGTCAGCGGAACGTAGATCTTCTGATTCTCGCTGTCGTTGTTGCCGTGGCTCACGGGCGCTGCCCGCCCCACCACCGTAAAGGCGATGTCGTTGATGGTGATGGTCTCGCCTAGCAACGGGTGGCCGGGAAACAACAGCGAAGCATTCTTCGACCCGAGGAAGACAACGCGCCGCCGCTCGGCGAGATCGCTCGCGTCAACGAAGCGCCCTTCAGCGACGGGTAAAAACCGCACCTGGGAATAATTCGGCTCCACGCCCAGCACCTGCCCCGACGTGTTCGAATAGGCACTGACCTGGTAGAGATCGTTGCGGTTCAGGTAGCCGGTGACGGCGCGCAACTCAGCCAACTGGCGCATGGCGGCTTCATCGCCCATGGTGAGTTGATAGGGCCGCATGCCGATGTGCTGGTTGGGCAACGCGGGAATGGTTCCGTTGAACATCATCACCAGGTCGTTGCCGAACGTGGCCAACTGCTTGTGCTGGCCGCTGCGGAAGCCTTCGCCCAGCCCCACCAGCACCAGCAGCGACCCCACGCCCCAGGCAATCCCGAACATGGTGAGAAAGCTGCGCAGCTTGTTGGCCATGATGGCGCGGAAGACCTGCCCGAGCGTGTCAGAAAAGCTGCGCATGAGAATAAGACGGCAACGGGCCGTCTTTGCTTGTTCCTTTGATTGAAGAATACGCGCGCTGCGGCGGTGCGGTTCCCGCGGACGGGAGAGGCCGCGGGGACGGAATGCCGGGCCATCCCGCAAGCGGCGCGGCTGGGCCTGCGAACGATTCGGTGGGGCCCACTGCGGGAGTGATATGCCTCACAACACCGTGGAACCAGCATGCGCCGCTTTGCGTAGTACCGGACAGTGCATTACAACGGTGCTTAGTCACCGTCTGAACCTGTAGATCATTTCCTGTTCCGGCAGGGTCGGCATGGAGAGCTGCGCTCTCCTTGCGATTTTGGGGGAAACTGTGGCAGCGCCGCGCAAAAATAAGAAGCTCTGGATCATTGTGGGCACGTTGGCTGCCCTTGTACTGGTTGTGGTGGGCATCGGACTTGTGCGTCTCGCCAAGGGAGATCCGATCGATCCCAACAAACTAGCCAAGGTGACTCGCGGCGATGTGGCGAAATCCGTGGTGGCGACGGGCCAGATCCAGCCCATCACCAAGGTCGAGGTGAAGAGCAAGGCGTCGGGGATCGTCGAAAAGCTCTACGTGGACATCAACGACAGAGTGCACAAGGGCCAGGAACTGGCGCAGCTCGATCGGCAGGAGATCGAAGCGCAAGTGGACGCGGCGCGCGCGCAACTGGCGAGCGCCGAAGCCAATGTGACGACGTACCAGGCGAACATCGAGCAGGACAAAGTGAATGCCGCGGCGCCCGACCTGCCGATGTATAAGGCGACGCTCGACCGCAACATCCAGATGAACAACGACGGGATCGTAAGCCGGCAGACGCTGGATGACGCCAATCGCGACTACCTGGCGGCGCTGACAAAACGCGATTCGGCGCAGGCGCAGATTGGCGTGGACGCGGCCAAGCTGAAGCAGGCGCGCGCGCAGGTGATGCAAAGTCAGGCCAGCCTGAAACAGCTCGAGGAAGAGCTTTCGTACACAACCATCGTGGCCCCGATGGATGGAGTGATCCTGTCGCGGGACGTGGAGATCGGCGACGCGGTGAGCTCGATCCTGGTGCTGGGCTCGACGGCCACGCTGGTGATGACCGAGGGCGACACGAGCGAGGTTTACGTGCAAGGCAAGGTGGACGAGGCGGACATCGCGCATGTGTACATGGGGCAGCCCGCGCGCATCAAGGTGGAGAGCTTCCGCGACCGCCTGTTTCAGGGCAAGGTGACGAAGATTGCGCCCATGGGAGTGGAGAAGGACAACGTGACAACCTTCGAGGTCCGCGTCTCGATCAACAATCCCGGCGGCGAGCTGAAGGCCAACATGACGGCCAACGCGGAGATCCTGCTGGATGAGCACAAGGGCGTGCTGACGGTGCCGGAAGACGCGGTGATCTACGACAATCAGAAGAATGCGTCGGTGCAGGCGCCTGACAAGAATCAAAAGAACGGCTGGCGCAAGGTTCCCGTGACGGTTGGTCTTTCGAATGGATCCGTCACAGAAATCACGAGCGGCCTGAAGGAAGGCGACCAGGTGGTGCTGCAGCAGTAAGAAGCGCGGCCTGAGGCGGGACCATTTGGAGCATCCGCCCAAACGGCAGCAATAATCCTCAACACATAGACAACTTTTTACGCGGATGAGCGCAGGCGGAACCTCGCGTTTTGGGGAGTGCCTTGTGGGACCGGTGCGCCCTGGCGCAGCGATCGCCGTGTTCAGCGGGCGAGGAAGTTTTCGTTGGCGAGGATGCGGTAGAGCGTGGAGCGGCTGATGGCGAGCTGACGGGCGGTGCGGAGCTTGTTGCCGCGATTGAGGTCGAGGACGTACTGGACGTGGCGGCGGATGACAGCATCGAGAGAGAGGCTGGAGGCATGGACGGCCGATTGCGGGCTGAAGCTCACGGCGAGGTTCGGCGCGGGATTGGCCCAAGGATTGGCGGCGAACTGCGAGTCAAAGGACGGCGGAGGGTCATCGGGCAAGGCGAGGTCGGCAGGTTGGATGACGCCGCTGTCGGCTGCGAGCAGAGCGTTTTCGAGGACGCTCAAGAGCTCGCGCACGTTGCCCGGCCAGGAGTGCCGGAGGAGACGGGCGAGGACGCCGGGCCCGAGAACGACAGGGCGCTGCTGGTAGCGGCTGCAAATGCGCTCGAGGAGAAACTGGGTGAGCGGGGCGATGTCTTCGCGGCGCTGGCGCAGCGGTGGGATAGCGAAGCGGATGGGGGTGAGGCGAAAGGCGAGGTCGGGAAGCAGAAGTCCTTGGCCGGCCATCTGGCGAAGAGGGGTTTGCGAGGAGGCGAGGATAGCTGCGCGGCCTGGCGGACGGTCCTGAAGGGTCTTGAGAATGCCGAGCAGCAGGCCCTGTCCGGGAGTGGCGAGGAGGTCAACGCGATCGAGATAGGTGAAGCCGGCGAGGGTGGAAGGATCGGCGTCGGTGGCGAGCCACTCGCGGGCGTCGCGGCGCTGAAACGTGGAAGAGACGAGGGGCGAGCGGCTGAAGAGATAGCGGGCAAGAGTGTGCTTGCCGGTACCATGCTCACCCTCGATGGCGGCGACTTGCAGGTGGGGCGCGGCCATCTCGGCCTGCATGAGCAACTTGCGCCATGCGGCGCTGACGCCGACAACCTGAATGGAGGCAGTGGAGGAATCCAACTCCACAAGCGCAAGGCCGGAGGCGGAAGGCTGCGAGTGGAAATGAGCGGAGTTCTGCATGGTTCTCAACGTGCCTCGCCTCCGTGGCAAAGGTCATGTACCAAAGCGACACTGGCTTCATCGGCGGGGCGGGTAAAAACATGAATGGCAGGGAGCGAGGGAACCGGCGTCAGAACGGCACACGCACTGTGGCGGTGACGGCGTGGTTGTACTGATGGAAGTGCGTAGCGGCGATCTGGAAGCCGGCGCCGGCGACGAATGCGACGCGACGATGGATGGGGAAGCGGCCGAAGATGAGTCCCGGAGTGAGGAAGGTCTGCTTTTTGCCGTCGTTGGCGCCTCCCTTCCAAAATGTGGAGTTGATTTCGGCCTCGGGCCAGAGGCGCTTGAGTACGTGAATTTGGAATGCGGTATTGGAAGCGATGGCGCGGCCCAGGATATTGACGCTGTTGACGGGCAGCGTGCCGGCAAGGGTGGATTGGACGCTGAATTTGCCCCAACCTTTGCCCCCGGCGAGCGTTGGCGTGACGATGGCGCTGGACGATCCGTTCTTATAGGTTCCTGTGGGAATGCTGCCGCCCAGAAAGGCGGTGAGGATAGCGTTACCTTTCTGTTCGTTGCGAGCGTAGAAACGGTACTTTATGGTGAAGGAAACGTCGCCGGGGCCGTCGCGCACATCCGGGTTCTCGTGGAAGAGCCAGGGCGGCAGGTTGATGAGCAGTTCGGTGCGGCTGGAGGGAATCAGTTCGAGGCCCTTGCCGTTGTCAATATTGGTGACGTCGCCGGTGGGCGTGACTTCGTGGAGAACGTCGAAGCGGAACTCTTGCTCGAGACGAGGCGTGACGGTGGCAAGGGGCGTCATCCAGTGGGGCTGCGAAGCCTGGGTTGCGGAGACGCGGCTGAGCCAGCGGCCGGTCCAGGATGGGTCTTGCACGGGAGCCGGCGGCGGATTCTGGGCGGCAATAGCGGTCGAGGACGCGAGCAAAAGAGAGAGCAGAAGAGAAGGTTTTGGGGACGGCAACCGATTCTCCTGGGGAACAAGATCGATTTCAGGTCGATTCTACACAAAGAATCGTATTTATTCGTATTAATTTAACCAGAAATGATCGCTCTGGAGGGTTTTCGGGCGCCGAGCGTGGTATTAGCGGCTGAGCGGTGACGGCTGGCTGATGAGTCACGGCCGGATGATCATCACTTCGGTGGCTTTGATGAGGGCGATGGCCGAGTCTCCGGGCTTGAGGGCAAGCTCGCGGACAGCATCGGCGGTGATGATGGCTGTGACGCGCTGGTCAGCTATGGAAAGAACGACCTTGGCCAGCAGACCCTCGATGACGACCTGGATAACTTTTCCCTGCAATTGATTGCGGCCGCTGATGCGAGAAGAGCCCGGACGCGGCTGCGATGAGGACAGAAACTGGCCGAGGGCCTCAAGCGGAATGCGATGGTGGCCGCCGGGTGTTTTGACGGTTTGGATGCGGCCGGCGAGGATCCAGTGCTTGAGCGCGGGATAGCTGATGCCGAGCTTCTCCGCGGCCTGGCGCGGTGTGAGCAGTGTTGGAGAGTTCATTGGGAAGCGCGAATCCCTTTATGACGAGAGTATTACAGGACCATCAATGCCATGTTGGGAATTTGTGTTCGACGCTGTTCTGGAGTGTGGATGATCCGTGACAGCAGTCACTCGACAGAGGTATACCCGGATGATAGCCTGCCGGAGGCTGTTCCCCTAAAATGTTTGCGAGGTCCGTTCAGGGGCCGTCCGTCATACGGCTTCAGAACCTTAAGTATGGAGGAGATGTGACTGCACTGGGTTGGGTGTACTTGTTTTTGGGTGTGAGCGTGCTCTCGCCTATCGTAGCTTTTCTGAAGCGGCAGATGAAGACCGTGGCGGTTCTTCTGGGTCTTCTGCTTCCCGCCTTCGCCAACGCGCAGTCGGAATCGACGGGCGGAGACGAAGCCAGCTTAAGGGTGCCGGATTTGTCGACCGTGAATTTTCTCGGCATGAACGGACATGCCCTGCTGACGATCGGATTGCTGTTCTGCGCCGGCGGCCTGTTGTTTGGCCTGGTGATTTTTGTGCAATTGAAGAACCTGCCGGTTCACCGCACCATGCGCGAGATGTCGGAACTGATCTACGAGACGTGCAAAACGTATCTGATCACGCAGGGCAAGTTTATTCTTCTGCTCTGGGCATTTATCGCGGTCATTATCTCGCTGTACTTCGGCTATCTGGCGCCGGTCCCGGGGAAATCGATTGCGGTTACGCTGCCTATCATCTTATTGTTCTCGCTCATCGGCATCGCGGGCAGCTACGGCGTGGCGTGGTTCGGAATTCGTGTCAACACCTTCGCGAACTCACGGACTGCATTCGCGGGATTGCGCGGGAAACCATATCCGTGTTTTGCGATTCCGCTGAAGGCGGGTATGAGCATCGGCATGATGCTGATCTCGGTCGAGCTGTTGATCATGCTGTTTATTCTCTTGTTCATCCCGGGCGACTATGCGGGACCATGCTTTATCGGCTTTGCCATTGGCGAATCGCTGGGCGCCGCGGCGCTGCGTATTGCCGGCGGCATCTTCACCAAGATTGCCGACATCGGTTCCGACCTGATGAAGATCGTATTCAAGATCAAGGAAGACGATGCGCGCAACCCGGGCGTGATCGCGGACTGCACGGGCGACAACGCGGGCGACTCGGTGGGCCCGAGCGCCGACGGTTTTGAAACCTACGGCGTGACTGGCGTGGCCTTGATCACATTCATCCTGCTGGCGGTGCCGAACCCCACGACACAAGTGCAACTGCTGGTGTGGATCTTCGTGATGCGCGTGGCCATGCTGGTCTCCAGCTCGGCTGCTTACTTCCTGAATGGCGCGATCGCTCGCGCGAGATATGGAACTGCGGACAAGATGGACTTTGAGGCGCCGCTGACCTCGCTGGTGTGGATCACGTCCATCGTTTCCATCATCCTGACCTACATCGTTACGTACCTGATGATCCCCGCTCTGGGCGACGGAACGCTGTGGTGGAAGCTGGCTTCCATCATCTCGTGCGGAACGCTGGCGGGCGCGATCATCCCCGAATTGGTGAAGGTTTTCACGTCAACCAACTCCAGCCACGTGAAGGAAGTGGTGAAATCGGCGCAGGAAGGCGGAGCTTCCCTGGGAATCCTTTCGGGATTTGTGGCCGGAAACTTTTCAGCTTACTGGCTGGGACTCAGCATGGTGGCCCTCATGAGTCTGGGGTATTACTTCAGCACGGGCCAGTCCATGGCGGTCCTGATGCTGGCTCCGGCAGTCTTCGCGTTTGGCCTGGTCGCATTCGGCTTCCTGGGCATGGGGCCGGTGACGATAGCCGTGGATTCCTACGGGCCGGTTACCGACAATGCGCAATCGATTTATGAATTGTCGCTGATCGAGAACGTTCCCGGCATCGAAGCCGAGTTGAAGAAGGACTACAACATCGACGTGAAGTTTGAACGCGCGAAAGACCTGCTGGAAGCCAACGATGGAGCCGGCAACACGTTCAAGGCTTCGGCAAAGCCGGTGCTGATCGGCACCGCCGTGGTGGGCGCAACCACGATGATTTTCTCGATCATCATGGCCCTGACCGGCGGACTGACGCATGACGTCGCGAGCCTTTCTCTGCTACATGCGCCATTTCTGCTGGGGTTGATCACCGGTGGGGCCATGATCTACTGGTTCACTGGCGCTTCAACGCAGGCGGTTACCACCGGCGCTTACCGCGCGGTGGAGTTCATCAAGGCGAACATCAAACTGGAAGGCGTGGAGAAGGCGTCGGTCACGGACAGCAAGAAGGTGGTCGAGATCTGCACGAAGTATGCGCAGAAGGGCATGTTTAACATCTTTCTTGCGGTCTTCTTCGCCACGCTTGCGTTCGCGTTCATTGAGCCGTTCTTCTTTATCGGCTATCTGATCTCGATTGCG
>Ga0181524_10004035_pt1 | contig 13861 bp, 6 predicted proteins | sample PEATcosm2014_Bin_34_FD_119761 | JGI IMG/M metagenome (GOLD analysis project Ga0181524, IMG submission 119761) | Peatland microbial communities from MTU Mesocosm Facility, Houghton, MI, USA - PEATcosm2014_Bin05_60_metaG | ecosystem: Environmental > Terrestrial > Soil > Wetlands > Peat | place...
CACCGTGCCATGTGGGGCATGATCTCGCCGCAGTGGAGTAGAATGATTCGCATGCTTCGCGCCAAACGCCTCTTGATGGTATTGGCTCTGGCCACACTGTTCGCTCGCTGCGCGGCTGCGCAGGGGTCCAATTACAATGTTGTGCTGATTACGCTCGACACGCTTCGTGCCGATCACCTGCGGTGCTACGGATACGACGCGATCGAAACGCCCAATATCGATCGGATTGCCGCGCAGGGCGCCCGCTTCACGCAGGCTTTTACGCCCGTGCCCATCACTTTGCCGGCGCACACATCTCTCCTTACCGGAATGTATCCGCTCGCAACCGGGGTGCACGATTTTGTGGGCAATCGAGTGGCATCGGGCGCTGCCACGCTGGCCCGAATTCTGCACGATCACGGTTACTCGACCGCGGCTTTTCTTGGCGCGCCCGTGCTGGATTCGCGTTTCGGCCTGAACCAGGGCTTTGACACTTACTTCGACCACTTTAAACTGGCGGGCGCCGAAGAAGTGCACTTGGATGCCATGAAGCGCCCAGGCGACCAAGTGGTGGACGAGGCGCAGCGTTGGCTGAACCGCCATCCTCCCCAACCTATGTTTCTGTGGGTTCACCTCTACGATGCCCACAGCCCCTACCGTCCCCCGACGCCCTATGCGGAGCGCTACCGCGGCCGTCCCTACGACGGGGAAATCGCTTTTGCCGACGCCCAGATCGGGCGACTCATGACTGCGCTGACGCGAGCGGGACTGCTGGAAAAGTCTGTGGTGGTGGTGGTGAGCGATCACGGAGAAAGCCTCGGGGAGCACGGCGAAAAAACGCACGGGTTCTTTGTTTATAACTCGACCCTGCATGTCGTCTGCATCATCAAAGTGCCGGGCGACGCACCGCGAGTGGTTCCGGACGAGGTCTCGCTGGTGGATGTGATGCCCACGGTTTTGCAGGCGCTCGGAATCCCCATCCCGGCCGGCGTGCAGGGACGAAGTTTGCTGAGCCTGGTGGCGGGCCGCACCGGCGAAGGCGTTTCGAATCTTTATGGGGAGAGTTATCCTCCCCTGCTTCACTTCGGGTGGAACTCGCTGCGTTGCGTGCAATCCCGTGGCTGGAAGTACATCGAGACGACGCGCCCTGAACTCTACGACACACATACCGACCCGAAGGAGTTGAACAACCTCGTTTCTGCCCGCGCGGATTTGGCCCAGGACATGAGAAACCGCCTGCGCAAGCTGGTCAGCCGCTACACGCCTTCGACCAGCGGACCGGCCAACGAGAATGCGCCGGCTGATCCTGCGCTGATGAAGAGCCTGCGCTCCCTGGGATACTTGGCAGTTTCTACGGGAACTTTCGCGGACGCGAGCGGGAGGACTCTGCCCGACCCCAAGGATCACATACAGGATTATGAACTGGTCTCCGCGGCGCTCATCGACGAGGAACAAAAGCACTACGCGGAGTCTCTCCGCAAACTCCAGCAGGCGGAAAAGGCCGGAACTCATTCAGGCACCATCCGTTTTTTCATGGCGGGTGAGTACTTTCATTTGAACGACTTCCCCCATGCCGCTGAATATTACCAGGCGGCGCTGGAATTGGACCCCAAGAACTCCGTCGCCGCGTATTACCTGGGTGTTTCGCGATTGGAGACGGGCGATTTGGAAGCCGCGGAGCGCGCCTTCCAGCGAACGCTCGAACTCGATCCGAAGAACTTCTCGGCTGCTTTTAATCTGGGAGTCGTATATTCCCGCCGCCAACAAGCGCAGCCCGCAATCCAGGCATTTGAACAAGCGATCAAAATCCTTCCTAATTACGCTGAGGCGCATGAAGCGTTGGGAGAACTCTATCTCTATCTGAACCGCCCGCAAGATGCGGCGCGCGAGTTGGAAAGAGCGGTGGCCGTTGCGCCCCATATGGCCAAAGCCCACTCCGCATTGGGGCAAGCCTATTCGGCCTTGGGGCTTCACGACAAGGCGCAACAGGAGTTGGAGCGCGCCAAGGCGGTGCAGTAGGTAATGGGCAGTAGGCGCAGCCTCACGGGCAGCGTACCTGAAAACCGGTTCACGGATTTCAAACTTACGCGGGCTTGCTACGTGGGGGGGTGCGAAGGGACCTGCACCGAGAACAGCAGCTTTTCCATCGGGAAGGGCGGCGTTTGATCGGCGGTGGGATGGGCCTGCTTGACGCCGAGGATTTCCTTGAGCTCCGCGGCGGACTTCTCTTTTTCGCCCAGAGCCCGATAAACTGCCGCCAAGGTTTCATGCGCTTCCGTCATTTCGGGCCACATACGCACCGCTGCGTTGAGGTGCTCCAAGGCAGAGGGATAGTCCTTTCGCAGGTAGTCGATTTTCCCTGCCAGTGACTGAACGTATACATCGTCCGGGCTCATTTGCAGTGCCTTTGCAATGGCCTGGTGGGCTTCCTCGACTCTCTCGGGGTTGCTGTTTACGATGACCAAAGCCAGATAATAATTGGCAGTACCGTCATCGGCGCCCAGGGCGATGGCGTTCTTGAGCACCGGTTCGGCCTCCGCCGAGCGCAAACGGATGGCGAGCGTGATGCCCTGGATCATATAGGGCAGAGCCCACTCAGGCCAGCGCGACTCGATGCGCGTCAGGATATGCATGGTGGTTTCGTGGTCGCGAACCAGTTCATGAGCCATGGCCTGGAGCAGTTGCAGTTCGGGCGCGTCCGCGATGGCCTGGTTGGCTTGATCGAGCAATGCGATGGCCTGCTTATAGTGTTCGTGTTTGATGAGGAATAGGGCAGCCTGGTAATAGAGGTCCGGTCGCGTGGGCGCAGTGGCAAAGCCGCGAGCCAGGTCTTGAGCGGCTTCCTCCGGCTTGTTCATGCTATCCAGGATTTGAGCGCGCAGCAGGAAGTAGTCCCCCTTGCGCTGTGCCGGGGGCGTCTGGTCCAAAGCATTTAGCCCGGCCTCGGGCCCGGCGGAGTTGAATACCGCGATGGCAAGATCCAAGCATAACTCGGCTTCCGCGGGCTTCGCGGCCGCAGCGCGTTCCAGGAATTCCCGCGCGGCGGAGTACTGCCCGTCGGCAAGCAGCGCTTTTCCGCAGGAGGCAAGGATCTCAGGGTCGGAGGTCATCTTGCCGGCGGCACGAAAAGTTTCGATGGCCTGTTCGGGTTTCCCTTGCTCGAGCTGCGCCTTGCCCAATTGTACCCGCACGTTGGGGTCGTTTGGCCGGAGGTCTATTTTTCTTTGGAGGTTTTCCATGTACTTCGCGTACTGCTGTTCTGGAGGGAGGTTGAGGTAATCGAACAGCCCCCGGTTAGGCCGCGGCCGCTGCTCGGAAGAGACGGTTCGAAAATCCGCCAGCACTTTCTCTGCTTCATCCTTCTGGCCCAGGCGCGTGAGGACGTGGGCGTAGTGGGTCAGAATCTTGGCGTCTTTGGGGGCGAGTTTGGCGGCGCGGTCGAGGACCTCGGCAGCCTCCCGGTAGCGCTCCAAGCGCGCGTAATCCTGGCCGAGGAGATCCAAGGCGCGGAAGTTATCCGGCTCCTTGGCCAGCAGAACCTTCAGGTCGGCCACTGAGTTTTCGGTCCGGCCCTTCTCGTAGTGGAGGACCGCGCGAGCGTATCGGGCGGCACTCAACTGGGGATCGATGGCCAGTGCCTGGTTGAAGTGCTGAAGAGCCTCCTCGGGCTGGCGCACCGTTTCGCCAATGGCCAGTTCGTAGAGTCCCCGAGCATCCTTGGGATGTTTCTGGGCGTACCAGCGGAGGTCCTCGAGGCCCTGGTCGAGGCTGATGGAACGGATCAGGCAGAATCCTCTTTCCCGGCGAGCGATGTCATCGTGGGGTTTCAATTTAAGATATTCGTCGATGGCTGAGGCCGCATCGCCGTAAAAGCCTATTTCCTGGCTTGCCTGCGCGAGAGCCGAGAGAATCTCCGGGCGCTCGGGAGCAGATTTGTGGGCTTGCACCAGGGGGATAATCGCTTCGTCGGGGTGGCCCGTCTGAGTATAGATGGCCGCCAGGCCGAAGAGGCAGTCAGCGTCATTCGGGCGTCGTTGGAGCGCGATCCGATAAACCTCCTGAGCGCGCGCCAGATCACCGGCATTTTGCGCTGCGAGGCCAAGATTGTAGAGAATGTCGAAGTTTGCCGGATCCGCGTCCAGCGCGCGTGTGAAAGCAGTCTCGGCGTCCTTGTAACGGCGCCACCCGGCAAAGGTCACGCCAACGGAGAAGGCTACATCCGGGTCGTCTGCGGCTTTAGTCGCGACTTTGCCGAGGAGATCTTCGGCGGCCTTGTCCTGACCAGTCAATTTCAATGCCTGGGCGCGCAGGATCGTTACAGAAGGCGCAGCCTGGTTTTCCGCCGGCAGCCGGTCGAGATATTTGAGCGCGGCGGCGCCTTGTTTGGAAGCAACACTGAGGTGCGCTAGTTGCAGATTAGCGTTGGCGTGGCGAGGATCGCCCACAACCACCTTCAGAAATGCGGCGCGTGCTTGGTCGGTCTTGCCCTGCGCAAGGTAGTGATTACCCAGATTGTTCAGAATCCCCGGCGAGCCTGGGACCGCCGCGAGGGCTTGCCGGAAAGCGGACTCGGCCTCGTCGTAGCGCTGCTGGGCATCCAGGATGACGCCCAGTAAACTCAGCGCGGAGGGGTCGCGGGGCGCTTGCTGGAGAGCTGCGCGCAGGCTCCGTTCGGCCTCCGGGATCTTCCCATCTTGGAACTCTACCGCGATTTGGTGCAGCACGCTGGAGGGAACCTGGTCGCGTGGGGATTGTGCCGCCCCTAGGGAGATGAAGAGCAAGGACGCGAAAGAAAGGATCAACAGTTGACGCATATTATCGTTCAAATGCGAGGGGCCGGCCAAGAGGTAAGAGCCATTCTACCTCACCATCGGCATCTTGGGTAACATTCACCAAAGAAAAAAGGGAGGGGCGCTGGCCCCTCCCTGGTGACTTACTGCCAGACGGGATCAGAAGTAGAGTTGTAGACCCATCTGGACATTACGAGGCGAATTCACCTGGCTAGTGACATCCCCGAAGTTTCCGTTGCCGAAGGTCGTCTGAATGCCGCCAAAGATCGGGTGGTTGAGAGCGTTGAAAGCTTCCGCCCGGATTTGCAGTCTCGCGCCTTCTCGCATCTTAGTTAACGGGATATCTTTGAACAGAGCCAGAGTTGCGTTGTTGGTTCCCGGCACGCGAAGGTTGGGCTGCTCGCGAGGTGCGTTGCCGACGGTGAAGTTGGGCGGCACGTAAAGTGCTGCCTTAGCATTGGCGAAGTAGCCGTTGGTAAACCATTCTGACTTGGGATTAGCCTGCAAACGGCCGCTCATGTCAGGATACGAAGCCGCGTAACCCCACGGGGCTTGGGCGCCAGTAACACCAATGCTGATGGGTTGGCCATTGTCAAAGCGCCACATGCCGCTGGTTTGCCAACCGCCCAGAATGTAATCCAGGACGGCAGGTACATTGCTGCCAAACTGTCTGCCTCTTCCGTAGGGGACTTGCCAGATGTAGCTGAACGCGAACACTTGTGGGATGTTCCATTCGGAGAGGGACCGTTCCTCTTTCAGGTCGTTAGGATCGCGCAGTGACTGGAATCCGCCGATCCAGGTGGTGCTGGTGGAAACCGACGCATCGTCGATGGACTTGGAATTCGTGTAGGACGCCAGTACGCTCAGTCCATGCGACATACGCTTCTCGATCTTCAACTGGAAGGCGTTATAGATCGAGTTGGCAACAGGCAGATCCGTCTCGGAGGCACCATTAAACTGCGGGAAGGGCTGCATGAGGTGGCCGGCCTGAATGGTTGGCGCGCATATCGAACAACCGGGCGAGTTGATTACCCCGTAATACGGATTCGGGACGTACGTACTCAGCGCCGTTACCAAAGCCGGATTGGTGGCCTCCTGTTCTACCCAGCTCCCCAGAGTCGACAGAGAACCCGAGCCGTAGAAGTAGAGGTGGGTTCCTTTGGTGCCGAGGTAGTTGGCGTCAATCAGCCAGCCTCCACGAAGTTCATATTGGAAGCCTGCGCTCCAGGTCTGCGTATAGGGCGGGATATTTTCATTACGCAGCGGTTCGCTAACACCGAGGCCCAGGTTGGTCGCGCCTCCGAGTGAAGAGCCCGTGGGGTAGAGCAGACCACCCGGGTAAGGATTGGAGACGCGTCCCCAAGGCGTCGAGCCATCATTGTTCATGGTGAGGATGGGACTCGTGATTGCCTCGAAACCCTCGTTGCCCGTCACGCCGGCGCCTTGCGTGCCGAACGTGGTGGGATTGTAGAACAGGCCGTAACCGGTACGAAGCACCAGTTTCTCGTGTAACCGATAGGCAATGCCCAAGCGCGGCCCGAAATCGTGCCAGGCCGTATTCACGATATGGCGCTGCGCATTGCTGGCATACACCAGACCCCCCATCGGCGAGGTCACATCGGGCGGAGCACCAAGTACACTCGGCCACGACGAGGCTTGGATTGCCGCGGGCTTGATGGATTGGGGCAGGGTTGGATCGAACCAGGCTTCCTTGTTGTACCGCTCGGTGCGCGGAATCTCCAGGTCATAGCGCATCCCCACGTTAACCGTGAGCTTCTTGGTCGCCTTGAAGTTGTCCTGCGCGAATCCTCCCCAGCGGTAGTTCTGGGTGCTGAAGTGAGGCGATATCTCGTACTCACCCCATGTGGAGGGGTCGGGTACACCGGTAAGGAAGCTAGCCATGGCATCGCCACCGCCTGACCATGGGTACTCAGAGGTGCCATACTGCTGTTCGATCTGAACACCTCCCGGAGCGCCATCCTGGAACCAGTTCTGCTGCTGCACGCGCCACTCGCCCCCGAACTTCAGCTCGTGCCGTCCGCGGACGTGCGTGAGAGTTGCGAGCAGGTGGTAGACCTGGTTGCCGTTCTTGTACACGGACCAGGGCTGGGCGCCGATTGATTCAGATCCGTTTGGGCTGACGTATCCCCCGTACATATAGAAGTTCGGCGAGGAGATCGTTCCATCGGTGGTGATGTAAGAAGGAAGACCAAGGCCGCTGACGGGACTGAAACTGGGGAAGTCCTTGGCGATTCCTTTGGTATCCGACAAGCCGCGCGTGAATCCCAACGAAACGCTCAACACTGTCGTCGGGCTGATCGTGTAGTTCGTGTTCAGTGCGACCTGCCGCGATCCGCCGACTCCCGGCCCTTGCGTGCAAGGATCGAGAGCATTCCCGTAACAATTGAGTCCGTGATAGGGGCCCGAGCTCATCGAGTAGCGGGCATTGAAATTGAGTTTTTCGCTGAAGCGCTGGTCAATGCGGAGGTCCCATTGGTTGTTGCCGTCGGTGTCGACGCCCGAAACGGCCCAGTTGTTGTAAGGGTTGTAGTTCGCGTTTCCGACGTTGACGTTGGGCATCGGGTAGTACGACATCATCTTCGAAGCCACAGGGTCAATGAGGTTGCCGGCGACGGCAGGAATTTGATATTGTGCGGGCAGATTCGGATTGCCGGCGCTCATGAATGTGGCCATGTTATTGTTTGGAATTGGGACTGTCAGGACGCGTCCGGGCTGTGAAGCACTATAGTAGCCTGAATAGGGATCCCACAATTGGTAGTTCGGGTTATTACAGATGCCCTGAGCGTTAAAGGTCGAGTTACCTTGTTTGGGGCTGGTGCAAATTTCACCAAAATCGCCAGCTCGTTCGGCGACGGAAGGAACACCGCCCGCGCGCTGGTCACCGCTGGCCTCGCGGACACCGTCATAGTCGAAGAAGAAGAATGTCTTATCCTTTCGGATCGGGCCGCCGATGCTGCCGCCAAACTGGTTCCGCCGCAGCGAGGGAAGCGGGGCGCCTGCCTCGTTGGCGAAGAAATTCTGCGAGTCCAGATCCTTGTTGCGCAAGAACTCGTAAACGTCGCCGTGGAAAGAGTCGGTTCCTGAGCGCATCACCATGTTGATGTAGGTGTTGCCTGAAAAGCCTTCCTCCGCCGAGTAGTTGTTCTGCATGATCTTGAATTCTTGCACGGAGTCCACATTCGGCTGGAAGAGGGGCGTGTAGATGGCGGTATTCGGCTCATAACTGGTCGAGGCAATGCCGTCGACCAGAAGCTCAGACGTGTCGTTGCGACCGCCGTTCGAGACGAAGTTCATTCCGGTGCCAAAACCGTACGGGGACCCTGGCACCTGAATGACGCCTGGAGACAGAAACGCCAGATCGAGGATGTTACGGTCGACGAGCGGAAGGTCGTTGATCTCGGATCGGTCAACTTCCTGGCCGGTCACTGCGTCCTGAGTGGAAAGTACAGGAGCCGAGCCAACCACTTCGACGGCTTGACTCGTGGCTCCGATTTGCAGGTGGACGTCAAGGGCCAGCTTGGCCGCAACTTCCAAGATGATCCCGTCTTGCGTGGAAGTCTTGAATCCTGCTGCCGTTACCTTGACCCTGTAAGTGCCGGCAGTAAGGTTAGAGACATCGTAACGTCCTACAGAGTCGGTAACTGCATTGTAGTTATAACCTTTGTTTACATCAGTTAATAAAACCGCGGCGCCCGGCACCACGGCTCCCGTGGGGTCGCTCACGACACCCGAAATGGAGCCGACGATGACCTGCGCCATGGCCGTACCCGATAGGCAAGCACACAGGCAAACGAGTGCCAGGATTGGCCCCAGCCAGCGTGAGCCGCTGCGGCCAACCTTCTCTATGTTTGATTGCATCTTTACAGCCTCCTCTTTAACAAGGCCCGACGCTTGGTAGCAAAAAGCAGTTCAATCTTGCAGGGTAGAAGACGGTCTAATCAAGGACCGTGAATCAACTCTCACCGTGAGAAATCTTGGTCGTCGTTCCTTCCATCAGTGGGATATGACTACGCGAAGGCTTATACACCTCGACATTACGCCTGTCAAGTGAAAATAATCAGAAAATTATTAAAAGATTGTTAGTTGAGGGTATTAATTCAGCTATAGGGTTCATAACGCTGGTGTTAGCGACTTCTTGTCTTGGTGGCCTGACAGTGACGTTTTCCTCAGAAGTCCGCCATTCTTATTGGCGGACGACGAAGGATATCTGCCGCTAGCGGGTGCCGGCTGGCCTCTCCAAGAATCAGCAGAGATTCTTCAGCCCCCGAAGACCGGCGGCGCCAGAATGCCGACTCCCCGGAATTGCACATCTACTACTGGCGCGACAAAACTACGGGGCATCCTCCATCGAGTCCCGATAAGGCTGGCGCGCCTCGTACAATTTGATTCTGGATTTCAAGCCTTCCTCAAGCTGGCCGCGATGCTGCTGAGCAGCCAAGTCGAGCGCCTTATGCTCGGCTGCGACGGCGTCGGGGAATTTTCCAACCTCGGCCTAGGCGGCCGCCAAGGTGTCGAGGTAGGCGGGATTCCGCGCGCCCGAAAGTTGCACCGCCCGCTCGGCGAGTTTCACCGCCTCCGCGCCATTGCGATCCGAAGCGTTGGGGCTGGCCGCCAGCGCGTGGGCGGCGTCGTTCATGGCGGGCACGAAATTCGGGTCAACGCGCAGCGCTTCGCGCCATTGAGCAAGTGCTTCCTGCGTGCGCCCCGAGGAAAAATACAGCGAGGCCCCAAGATAATAGTGGGCTTCCACCAAGTCGGGTTTGATGGCCAGCGCCTTCTTCAAATGAGGGATAGCCTGGTCGTATTGCCCTTCCACGGCCATAAGGCGGCCGAGTTCACTTTGGGCCTCTGCGAACTCCGGATTGATCTCGAGGGCTCTTTCAAAGTGAGGGACGGCTTGGTCAAGGCGGCCGGTCATCGCCAGGGCTCGGCCGAGGTTGCGGTGAGCGTCAGCATAGTTGGGATTGATCTCCAAAGCTTTGTTGAACTCCGCCATGGCTTCATCGAAACGCCCTTTGCTGGCTAGGGCCAGGCCCATATGGTCGTGAAGGTCCGGGGATTCGGGGTAATACTGCAAGCCTTTCTGGAAAGTGACCATCGCCTCGTCCGGCCTTCCTACCGCCAGCAGGGTGCGGCCGAGATTGTTGTAAATCGTGTGATATTGGGGGTTTAGTTCCAGGGCCTTTTCAAATTCCGGGATAGCCTCCGTGTATCGGCCGGTGCGGGTTAGGGCCGTCGCCAGGTTGTTGTGAATGCGGGAGTCATCGGGGTTTGTCGCCAGAAGTTCTTTCCACTCCGCAATGGCAGCCTCAAATTGACCTTTGTCGCCCAACTCCGTCGCGTGATCGAATTTCTTGTACATCTCGACAGCGGGCGTAGCGATAGCCATGATGCCGTCTTGAGGAATGTTCACGAATTCGGGAAGATTCACGGCACGATTTGCGGCGGTTGAGTTCTCAATCAAAATGGCGGGACTGTCGTTGCCCTGCTCGTCGATGTGGGTGAGATACATCTGCGTGTAAGGCGAGCGCGCTTTCGAGGAAAACACCAGCCACCGGCTGTTGGGCGAAAAACTGTGCCAGGAATTCATGAGCGGCGTGTTGCAGCGCATACGCCGCGCTTGCCCGCCACCCGCCGGCACGATCCAAAGCTGGCTGTCGGGACGCATGAGTTGGGCGTTGCGGCACTTCACGAAGACGATCCAGCGCCCGTCCGGCGAAACTTTCGGAAACGTGTTGCTCATTCCGTTGTCAGAAGCGCCCGCAACGGCGACCGCCTGCCCGCCTTTGCCGCGGTTAAAAGGAACGCGATATAGGTCATACTGAATCTGCACCTCGATCGGATCGTTGGCGTAGGCCGCCATTTTGCCGTCGGGGGGATAAGGCTCCTTCGCCTTGGCCCGTGCAAACACCAGATAGCCGCCATCGGGGCTCCAGACGCCGTCAGTTTGCACGAAGTCAGGATCATCCGCGCCCGGCAAAGGATCCCGCCGGCCGGTCTCGCGGCTGTACCAGGCGAGAATCCCGCGCGTGGGATAGAACACTTGCAGAAAGCGATAGTCTTTGAAATTGACAACGTAATAGTTGTTCTGCGGAGAGCGGTCGGAGGTATTGACCGTTGTCACCACATACTTCCCATCTGGTGAAACCTGCGACATGAACCCGACACGGTTCAGGCTCACCTTCGGGTCCTGCGAAGGGTTCCAGTTGACCATATCGCTGGCATTGATGGTCATCTGCGGCTGAACGGGAACCATCGCGTAGAGCCCCTTGTCGTTGGCGGGGCCATCCATGTCCATCCCCATCGTCTTGCCATCGCGCGAAAAGGAGTGGCAATTGGCGCAGGTGACCATGTCCTTCAGAACCACACGGCTCTCGGTTTTTCCGATGTCGCGCAGCCGCCATTGGATCAGCCGAGTAGCGCTCGGAGCCAGGGGTTTGATGATTCCCTTTTCAGTTTCGGAGGGCATCAAGGGCACGTCGCGATAGAAAATGGGCGCACCGACGGGATCTTTCGAGGTGGAGATCGTAACGCGGCCGCTGGAGATGGTATGTTTGGCATCTTGCGCGCTGAAGCCACTGATGGTCACGACCGCGGGGCCTGCCGATGAGTGCCGCTTAATCGCTTCCCAGACCTGGGCCGCGGGAATCCAGGTGTTCGCCGCAGCCTGCTCGGGTGTGAAACTCGGCAGTTGATTCGTGGCTGAAACGCAACGCTGGTCAATCTCGCCGATCGGCAGCGGCTCTCCGGCAGCTTCGAACCGCATTCTAGGCGAGCCGTCGGTGAACGCGATTTCGATTCGCCAATGAGTGGCATCCGCCGCGGTATCGTGCCAAATGAAAGTTGGGGGAGTAATCTCGGGAGCGAAAATCGAACCATCCAGGGGGTAGTCGACCGTAATGGAGGCTGGAGCCGGTCGCCCGCTCTTCGGTTGCGCTGCTGCGCTTTGGGCGGGGATCGACACAGCCACCGCGAGCGCGCCCAATGTGAGCAAGCGGGCAGCAGTCCGACTCAAAGTGCTTTCCATCTTGCCCTCGTCCAGATCGGGAATATGTCTATATTCACCAGTTGCGGTCTTTTGTCTTCCTGCCCACCCCGATTCTACCCCTAATCGCCTAAGCGCGTACAACAATCAAAGCAAGTCACTTGGTAACTGTTTCGCGGCCTTGCCTCGGTCTTACAGCGTTCCTGAGTTTTCTCTTCGCATGGCGTTGACTTCCCGAAATACTCGCCACGTGTAGTAAACGATGTTCACGGCAACGCCGGCAAGGAAGAGCCTGAGCTGCCGTGCGGGGACGAAGTGAGGGTACGAGGATGTTGCGGCATGGATCGTCTCCAGCACGAGGACGGAGAAAAGCAGACTTAGCAGCACGCTCATATTCCCCGTCATGTCAGCTAGCAAGAGCAGGATTTGATTGCATGGCTCCGTCGTAAAGTCACTGAGCTTCCTTAACCCCGCATGGACTGTGCCCGGAAAGCGTGTCGCCAAAATTGGGATCACTAGAAAAACCACGCCACCCAACACTTGAGCCAAGAGCAAAACCCAGAGGGAGTCGGGTCTCCCCATCCGTCCGGTTGCCCAGTTGCGTTGAAGTGCGTTGGGATGCGCCCCGGCAAGCGATGGATATTCGACTCAATCAGAAAGAACGAGTGAAGGGCCAGACCCGAAGTGATAAGGTGCTGCACACAATGCCTCCGCGTCGCATTGTGCAACCGCGAGCAGTTTGCACCGCACCACACCCGCTCCTCGTCACCGAGGAGGAGAATTGTCGTACGGTTGCTTTTTGTCCGCTTGCGGCAACCGACCTCTCGATTTGGGGCGAGGCAGTCTGCCCACAAACATCTGATTCTGGGCAGCGGAATCTGCTCAACCCGGCTCTTGCGAATCAATCGCTTGCGGTGAGCCGAAGGGAAGGGTTTTTGGGCAAGTGGTTCGTGGGAGGCGTTAGGGCGCCCAATCGGGCGCGGGTGGAAATCGCCATCTAATCTAGCAGGGATGTACCTGCGGGTCCGCCCTCCGAACATAGCGCGACGTCTGGCGGGCCACCGCGGCTCGCAACCGCAACCACTCTCCACCGTGTCTCTCACTTCACTGATAAGCCGGCAAACCGTCAAGGCGGTCGGTAAAGACCACGGTCAATGCTTGCTTGACCGTTGTCTCTGCTGGCGCCCAAGTATTCAATCGACTAAGGCGTGCCCACACGGCGAAAATGCGACCATCGTACGGCACAAGAGGCGCAACTGACTGTTCGGAAATCACCCCGCACTATAGATAAACCTGCGGGTGAGAACATCGTTGCGGCACGGTGGAAATACGCCCGAATCAACGCGCTCGCCAGACGCGCCGCAAGCCGTGCAACTTTCCCTTCCTGCTGGCGGCTCGATGGGTTCAGACTTGCCGATTCCGACACCGCCTCGTGATGCACCAGGGAGAGCGTTCCCCACGCATGGGGGCCCGCGTCGAATCACACCAATCTCCAATCGTGCAACCACTGGTAATTGGCGGGCAGGTTGTTCCACATTTGCGTGGTCAGATCCTGGTAGTGCGCGGCTTCGGCGGTTTCAAACTCCCGGCGCTCTTTCACGGCGGCTGTGGCGTTCTTCACTTGGTCAACGGTGATGAGACCGGGGATGGCGGCGCTCAGGATGTCACAGCAGAGCACGTAGCGAAGGGCCATACGGGCGCGCTGGTCGTCCTCGGCCTTGCTGTCGGAATCCGGCGTGCCGCGCGAAGCAAACAGGTTGCCGCTGGCGAACGGTTTGATGCCGATCATGCCCACATCGTGCTTGCGCAGGGCCTGGAACATACTACCCACGGGTTTCTCCTTGCTGCCCGCGCTGTAGGGCGTCACTACCACTTCGATTTGCGGATACCTGGCCACAGCCTCGGCGATCCAGGGGCGATGGTGGGTCGAGATGCCGGTGAATCGCGCTTTGCCCATCTTCTTCCCCCATTCGAGCGCCGCCATCACGTTTTCGATTTCCCGCTCTGAGTTCTTCGTGGTTTGCTCCATCATCGTGAGCCGCCACAAGTCGACGTACTCCAGTCCGGATTGCTTCAGGCCGTCGTC
>Ga0181524_10004037_pt1 | contig 13860 bp, 10 predicted proteins | sample PEATcosm2014_Bin_34_FD_119761 | JGI IMG/M metagenome (GOLD analysis project Ga0181524, IMG submission 119761) | Peatland microbial communities from MTU Mesocosm Facility, Houghton, MI, USA - PEATcosm2014_Bin05_60_metaG | ecosystem: Environmental > Terrestrial > Soil > Wetlands > Peat | place...
GGTCTGGCTCGGCAGGCGCGCGGCGCATGGCGCGTTCGAGCACACGGAGGACGAGCTGGCCGAGCAACGCCTTGTTGCGCACACGCAGGGCGTGGAAATAATTTTCCACCTTCACGTAGGCGGCGTTCCATTCATCCAACGGGCGGCCTGCCAGTTGGCCGGCGTCGTCGGTCAACGCACCGGCGCCGATTGCGGCGGACTCCACTGGTACGTCCATGTTTCGCTCAGGCTGTTGGTTCCCTTTTGCAGCGTGCACCGGAGATCCACCGGATCCGGGCTGCCGGGCTTGGGTTGCATTTTCAAAACGACACGCCAAGTGCCAAGAAACGGATTGCGATAGACGAGATTGTCCACAATCGCGGCATTGGAACTGCAATTGGCAATGGCCAGTGGCGGCTCATTTTCCGGGATGGCATCCAGTTTCGGCCCGTCAAAGTCAATGACGAACTGCCGGGCATTGGCGAAATGCGAGTCGAGGCCGACGCGCGTGGAGACGGCCCGGTTTTCGGAAAGCTTCACGTCCGCCTCGCCCGTTTCCCAGAAAAGCGTGTAGCCAAAGCGATAGGGTTGCAGGGGCGCGGATTTGTTTTTGGGATCCCAAAACGCGACGATATTGTCAAGGCCTTCGAAATTTGCGCTCAATTCGACGATGTGCAAATCGCCGTCGCCCCAGTTGCCGCGCGGCTCGACCCACATGCTTGGCGCCATTTGATAAAAGTTGAAAATATCCTGATACGCCGCAAACGAGCGCTCGCGCTGGAGCAGCCCGAAGCCGCGGATGTTCGGCGCGGAAAAAATCTGATGGCGCATCACCGGCGGATTGTCAAGCGGACGCCAGACTAATTCGCCGTTGTCCATGCGCATCAACAAGCCGTCGCTGTCATGGACTTCGGGGCGGTAATCGTCGAACTTGCGCTCCGAATTTTTGCCAAACCAAAACATGCTCGTCAACGGGGCCAGCCCGATGGTTTTGACGGGCAGCCGGTTCGTGTCCACGGCATGCACCTGTTCGGGCTGGCGGAAATACAACACGGCGTTCACGTCCACAATGGTCGTTTCACCGGGGCGTATGCGAAATTCATACGCTCCGGTGCAACTCACGCTGTCGAGGATGGCGAACAAGGTCAGTTCTTTGTCGTCCATTTGCGGCTTGCCCAGCCACCAATCGGTGAAAATGGGAAATTCCTCGGGGCGGTCCGGTCCACCGCAGTCCAATGCCAGTCCGCGCGCGGACGGGCCGTAACGCTGGTTCTTGCCGAGCAACCGGAAGTAACTCGCGCCGAGAAACGAGCCGATCTCGTCCCACTTGCCCGGTTCGTTCAGTTGGTTCAACAGACGAAAGCCCGCGTAGCCGGTGTCGGTCGGAATCTGATTTTGAATGTGCAAGGCCCGGTAATTGAAGAAGTCCTGCACAAACCGGATCGGTTGCACGTGCGTCGAGGTGAATTCATTCACATGCACCGGTTCCTGATACAAATACCCCGGATGGAAAAACTCGACCCGGAACGGCAATCCCTCAGCCGCCCACAGGGCCTTGTCGTGGCGGAACTCAATTTCCCGGTATTTGTCGTAGTCGAGATTTTCCTGCCGCAGCACTTCCGGCAAGTCCGCCCGGGGCGAATGAAAAGGCTTGTGCGCCCGCTCTTCGGCGCGTTTGGCAACATAGTCCAGGTTCACCTCGGCTGCCTCCGGGCCGGCCAACGCCCTGTCAGCCAGCGCCGTCCCGATGATTAAAATCAAGCAACACCGTCGCCACATTTCAGCTAAAGGAGAATCAAACTGGCGGCAAATTGCAAGTTCAGTTCGGAACCAACTGTGAATCAATAAATTACACAGGTCAATCCAGCGTCTGCCGGTAGCGTTTAATGCCGATGGCCAGCATCACGACCAAGAATAGCGCAATGGGCCAGAGGTCGGGCATCACTTCAACCAAGCCATTGCCCTTCAACAAAATTCCCCGCACGACGCGCAAGAAATGCGTCAGTGGCAGCATCTCGCCGACGTCCTGCGCCCAGCCGGGCATCCCGCGGAATGGAAACATGTAGCCGGACAGCAGCAGCGACGGCAGGAAAAAGAAAAACGCCATCTGCACCGCTTGAAGCTGGTTTTTGGCGATGGTCGAGAAGGTGATGCCCACCGCGAGGTTTGCCACAATGAACAGAAGCGCCAGCACCAGCAACAGCAGCACGCTGCCAATAATCGGCACGTTGAACAGAAACTTCGATGCCAGCAAAATCAGGAAGATTTGGACGTAGCCGACGGTGATGTAAGGCACAATCTTGCCGATGATGACCTCACCGGGATGCGCGGGCGTTGAAAGCAGGTTTTCCATCGTGCCGCGCTCGCGTTCGCGGGTGATGGCCAGTGCCGTAATGATAATCATCGTCATCGTCAGCATGACGCCCATCAAACCCGGCACGATGTTATACTGGGTGATGTTTTCCGGATTGTAATGCTGATGCACCACCAGATTGAACGGCGACGACGAGCCGCGCAGTCTCGTCAACGGCCCGGTGAGGTCGCGATTCAGCACGGTGGTGGTCAGCACGTTTATCGAGGCAATGGCGTAACCGACTGCCGAGGGATCAGTAGCGTCGGCTTCCAGCAGCAAATCCGGTTTTTCGCCGCGCAACAGCTTGCGGGAGAAATCCACCGGAATGTCCACGGCGAATTGAACTGTGCCCAAAGCGAGCATTTTTTGAATGTCCGCCTCGTTTTTCGGTTCGCGGGTGATGTCGAAGTAACTGCTGTTGCGCAAACCCCACACCAGCGTGCGCGAAAAGACGCTGTTGTCCGCCGAATAAACCGCCGTGGGCAGATGTTTGGGGTCGGAATTGATGGCATAGCCGAAAAGGATGAGTTGGAGCAGCGGGATGCCAATCATCATCGCAAACGTAACGCGATCGCGGCGCATCTGGATGTATTCCTTGCCGACAATCGCCCGGAACCGCCGCCAGTTGAATTCGTGCAGTTTCACGAAAAATTGTCCTTTGCGCTTTCCATCAGGCCGATGAACACGTCTTCTAGGCTGGACTCGACTTGTTCCCAGCGATATGCGCCGGTCATCCACGGGCTGATGCTGGCGCGCAATTTTGCCGCGTCCCGCCCGCTCACGTGCAGCGTACTGCCAAACGCGACGACCTGTTCGACGCCGGGTTGGCCGCGGATTTTGGCCGCGAGCGACGGAAGATTTTCTCCGGTCACTTCCCAAGTCGTCAGGCCGGCGGTCGTCACGACCTCTTCGACGCTGCCGCTGGCGAGCAAATTGCCGTAAGCAATGTAAGCGAGCCGGTGACAGCGTTCAGCTTCATCCATGTAATGCGTCGTGACGAGCGCGGTCAGGCCGCCGGCAGCGAGCTCGTGGATTTTCTCCCAAAAATCGCGGCGCGCCTTCGGGTCCACGCCCGCCGTCGGCTCGTCGAGCAGCAGCAATTGTGGCTCGTGAATCAGGCAGGCGGACAACGCCAACCGCTGTTTCCAGCCACCGGACAATTCACCGGCCAGTTGGCGGCGGCGTTCGGCCATGCCCAGGCGTTCCAGGCTTTTATCCACGGCGGCTTTGCGCTGCGGAACTTCGTAAAGCTTCGCGATGAAGTCCAGATTTTCCTCGATGGTCAGGTCTTCGTAAAAGCTGAAGCGCTGCGTCATGTAGCCGATGTGCTTCTTGATCTCGCCGGCCTCGGTGCGGATGTCGAAGCCGAGACAGCGCCCGCTGCCGCCGTCGGGCCGGAGCAAGCCGCAGAGCATCCGCAGAAAAGTCGTCTTGCCGCTGCCGTTCGGGCCGAGGAAACCGTAAATCTCGCCGCGCCGCACCTGCATGGGGATATTGTTCACGACCGTGCGGCTGCCGAACCGCTTTGTGATGCCCTGAACGTCAATGACGAGTTCGGACGAATTCATCGGATGGAAGAACATTCAACATTCAACATCCAACGCCCAACGCTTAACGAGTTCCGGCGTGCGAGCACATTGGATGTTCGGCGTTGAAGGTTAAATGTTGGATGTTTCATTTCACCCTCACATCCACCGGCTGGCCGGGACGAAGGTCCGCCGCGTCCGCCGTGGCGAATTTCGCCTCAATCATGTAAACCAGTTTGGTGCGGCTTTCGCGGCTGTAAATCACCGGCGGCGTGAACTCGGCCTGCGTGGAAAGGTAATTGACCGCGGCGGAATACGCGCGCCGCCCACCGTCAAAGGTCACGCTGACGGTCTGGCCGGTTTGGATGCGCGGCAGCACCGCTTGCGGAACGAAAAAGCGCACTTTGATGTTCGCTGGCGGCAACAGCTCCACCACCGGATTGCCCGCCGCCACCCATTCGCCGGCGCGATACAGCGTGTCCTGCACAATCGCATTTGTCGGCGCGAATTGCTCTTTCTGGTCGAATGACCAACGCGCCTTGTCGAGCGCTGCCTCCTGCGATTGAACGGTGGCCTCGGCAGCGCGGACAACATCCTCGCGACCGCCGAGCCGGGCCGTTTCCAAATCCGCCGTCAGTTGGTCCACCTGCGCCTGGTCGGCGTCGCGCTGGGCGCGGGCCTGATCCAATTCTTCCTTGGAAATCACGTCGGCGCCACCGAGTTGTTCGCGCCGGTCGAATTCGGCGGCGGCCAGTTTCAAATTGGCTTGTGCGCCCTCCAATTGCGCTTCCAGCGAGGCGATTTCCGTCGGACGCCTGCCCTTGTTCAAGTCGTCCAACTGGGCTTGGGCCTGGGCGAGATTTTTTTCCGCCTGCTGGAGGGCGGCGGTTTCGGAACCGCGCTCCAGTTCAAACAGCAATTGGCCGGCCTTGACCTCGTCTCCGCGCGCGACGGCGAGGTTGGTGAGCGCGCCGCCGAGCGGCGAGGCCACATAAACGTATTCGCCCTCGATGTAACCTTGAAAAACCTTCGACGAATCCGGAGCACAGCCCGCGATGAAAATCGTGGCCAGCGCCAGTCCACCGGTCAAAGCTGTGCCATTTCGCAGTTGCATCTTGGGATATGAACCAGAGTTGGGGGAAATTTGCAAGTTTGCACCGAGCCGGGCAAAACTGATAGGTTCAAGGCCGCATGAAGAAATTGCTTGTCTGCGCTTGGGCACTTGCTTGTTTTGCCGGAACCACCATCGCGCAAAATACGAACACCAATCTGCCCGGCTGGATTACCCGGCCATTGTCGCTGACCGACAGCCTGAACCTGGCGTTGCAGCAAAATGCCGCGATCCTCAAGGCCAAAAACGATCTGGAAGCGTCGCACGGCGTGGTGGTGCAGACGCGAGCTGTGGCGCTGCCACAGTTGCAGGCCACCGGCCAATACAAGGACACCGACCCAAACGCGGTTGAATCCATTCCGGCGCTTGGTGGATATACCCAGCCGCATCAGAATTGGAACGTGGGTGTGCAAATCATCCAATCCATTTACGAAGGCGGAAAACTGGTCGCCGCGTTGAAAGCAGCCGGTGCCACCAAACAGCAGGCGCTGGCGCAGTATCAGACCGCTGTAGCGGACACGCTGCTGGCCGTGCGCGTGGCGTATTATGACGTGCTGCTGGCGGCACAGCAAATCACCGTCCACGAAGCCTCAGTCAATCTGCTCCAAAACGAACTCGAAGACCAGCAACGCCGTTACAATGCCGGCACGGTGCCGCATTTCAACGTGCTGCGCGCCGAAGTCGCCGTGGCCAATGAACGCCCGAATTTGATTCAGGCGCGAAACAATTATCGCATCGCCAAAAACAATCTGTCCAACCTGCTCGGTTACAATCTGCCGCGCGAAATCTGGGAGGACATCCCGCTGAACCTGACTGACGCGCTGGACGCCTCGCCCTACCAGGTGGATTTGCCCGAAGCCATTCAACAGGCTTTGTCCCGGCGCACCGAACTCATCGCCTTGCGCAAAACGGCGGAGTTGCAGCGGCTCAACGTGGTGAACGCCAGGGCCGGTTACAAGCCGACGGTCCAGGCCTTTGCCGGTTACACCTGGAATAATTCGCAATTCATGGATCCCAACGATATTGGCTACACCTTGTATGGCTGGAATGTCGGGGGACAGGCGAGCTGGAACATTTTTGACGGGCTGCTGACGCGCGGCAAGGTCGTTCAAGCGAAGGCGCTTTACGAAAAATCCAAGACCGACGTGGAGGACACCGGACGCCAGATCGAACTCGAAGTCCGCACGGCCTATTCCCAATTCATCGAGGCCCGCGAAGTTCTCGAATCGCAGCAAAAAGTGCAGGAAGAGGCTGAAGAGGCTTTACGCGAGGCCGAGGCGCGCGCCGAAGCCGGCACTGGCACGCAATTGGACGTGCTTGATGCCCAGACTTCGCTGACGCAGGCGCGCACGACGGACATCCAGGCATTGCACGATTACGACACCGCCCGCGCCCGGCTCGAACGCGCCATTGGCACCGACATGGCCCCGGCGCCCGTGGCAAAATAAGCCGAGTCACTGCCCGGGACGGATATTTGCCGATTGACGGCGTTGGTGTCTCTGGTGGATTTTATCCGCCGATGAAAAAAATCCAACGGGCGTTGCTCTCGGTTTCCGACAAGACCGGCCTGGTGCCATTTGCGCAAATTCTCGCGGCGGCGGGCATCGAATTGATTTCCACCGGAGGCACGGCCAAAACGCTGCGCGAAGCCGGCCTCACGGTGAAGGACATCAGCGAACACACGGGCTTTCCCGAAATGCTCGATGGCCGCGTCAAAACGCTCCACCCGAAAGTCCATGGCGGTTTGCTTTTCATCCGCGGCAATGAAACGCACGAGGCGACGGTCAAAGCGCACGGCATTCTGCCGATTGATTTGGTGGTCGTGAATCTTTATCCGTTCGAGCAAACAGTGGCGAAGCCGAATGTGAGCCTGCATGACGCCATTGAAAACATTGACATTGGCGGTCCTTCCATGCTCCGCAGCGCGGCCAAAAACCATGACAGCGTAACGGTGGTGGTGGACCCTTTGGATTACGCGGAAGTGGCAAAACAAATTTCGGAGAACGGCAACACGACCCTGGAATTGCGCCGCGCGCTGGCGGCGAAAGTGTTCGCGCGAACGGCGGTTTATGACGGGGCCATCGCGTCGCACCTGGCCAAAACGTTCAAAACCCAAAACGATGATTTGCCAAACGCGCTGTTCGTCCACGCGCCGCTGGCGCAACCGCTGCGTTACGGCGAAAATCCGCACCAGGCAGCGGCACTATACGGCGCGTTCAAGGAATTTTTCCGGCAGCTCCACGGCAAGGAACTTTCCTACAACAACATTCTGGATTTGACGGCGGCAGCGGGTTTGATTTCGGAATTCACAAACGACCCGCCGACACTGGCGATTCTCAAGCACACGAATCCCTGCGGCGTCGGGCAGGGGAAAAATCTGCGTGAAGCGTGGGACAAGGCGTTTGCGACCGACCGGCAGGCGCCGTTCGGCGGCATCATCGCCGTCGACCAGCCGCTCGACGGCGCGTGCGCGGAGGCCATTGCGGGAATTTTCAGCGAAGTCATCGTTGCTCCGGAATTCACAAGCGACGCGCTGGGAATTCTGGAAAAGAAAAAAAACCTGCGGCTGATCAAGCTGTTGAAATCACCGCTCGCGGCGCAGTCATGGGACATGCGAAGTGTCGGGGCCAATTCGTTTCTGTTGCAGGAGCGCGACGTGAAGATGACGGCGGGTGCGGATTTGAAAATCGTGACGAAGCGGCAGCCGACGGAAGTGGAACGAAGGGCGATGTTGTTCGGCTGGCGCGTGGTGAAGCACGTAAAATCGAACGCCATTGTTTATGCGGCGCCGGATCGCACACTCGGCATCGGGGCGGGGCAGATGAGCCGTGTGGACGCAAGCCGCATTGCGGTCTGGAAGGCGGGGGAAGCCAAGCTTTCGCTCGAGGGCAGCGCGGTTTGCAGCGACGCGTTTTTCCCATTTGCAGATGGTTTGATGGCGGCAGCGGAAGCGGGCGCGACGGCGGCGATTCAACCGGGCGGTTCGGTGAAGGACGCGGAGGTGATTGCCGCGGCGGACAAACGCGGAATGGCGATGGCATTCACCGGCACGCGGCATTTCCGGCATTAAAATTTTCGGGCGAAGGGCGTTGGCTCGCGGAGACACTCGCCCTTCGGTTCAGTCAGGCCCACCCGGAGGTTCTCGTTTTAACGGATGAGCCAGTAAATCAGGGTGAATTGCGCGACGGTCACCGCAACCACGAGCGTCCACGCAAACAATTCGCTGGCGCGCAAGCCGCGCTGGCGGGAGGCGCCAAGCCAGAATTGGAGTTGAACGGAACCCAAGGTGATGAGATCGCCATTGTGGAGCACGGCGGTTTGAACGGGCTGGCGGTTGACCGAGACCAAGGCGTTTGACGCGGTGGTGAGTGTAAACCCTGCCTCGCGCTGCAATTCCAGAGTGAGGTGCTGGTCCCAAACACCGTCGTCGTCGAGTTGCAGTTCGTTTCCCGCTGCGCGTCCGATACGGAAAGGGAAACGGCGGGCAACCGTCTGGCAGCCCGCCTTTTTTCCTGAAAGGACGTTGAGTTGAATCATTACCAGATGCGGCGCAGCACCTGAATTTGGTCGTTGGGACAAACAGCCGGATCTTCGGCCTTGCCTTTCAGCACCTTGTCCACATTCACTTTGATGCGCTCGCCGTTGGCGCGTATGAGCCAAACCTTTTTATGATTGGCGAAGTCGGTAAAGTCGCCAGCGGCCACAATGGCTTTGGTGACGGTGGTTTCGCCGACGTAGAGTGCGCGTCCGGGACTTTTGACTTCGCCCATAACGTAGTAAAGGCGGTCACCGATGTTCACGGTGACGGTGAGGTGGGTGTAAAACCTGGGCACGAAGAGATCGTGAATCTCATTCTGCAATTCGCCTGCCGTTTTGCCCACGGCTTGAACCTTGCCAATTTCAGGCAAAGTGATGGTGCCGTCTTCTTTGATGAGCTCCGTGTGTGGCGGAACTTCTTCCGGCAGCCCGCTCAAGGTCACGGTAATGGGGTCGCTGACATGGAAACGGGCGGCATCCGCTGCAGCTCTGCCTGTCGTTGGCGAACCGGCCAACGCCGCTGTGTCAGGCATGTCGGAAAACAAGGACTCATTTGAGGACGAGGAGCAACTGGTGAAAATGAATCCCACAAGCGGGAACCCGCAGACAAGCAATCCCCGCACAATCTTCATGCAATGCGATTTCATGGGCATCAATCCTCGCAAAACTGGACGCGCAATCAATACTTTTGTTTGATTTCGGTTTGGCCGGTGTCGCCGGGAGTGGTTTGCCCTTGAGTGACGGCTGGTTGTTCGCCTTCGCGGTGTGAATTGTAGTAATCGTGGTAATAACCGCTGTAGTAGTAATAGCTTTCGTCTTGAGACATATTGATGTTGTTGAGGACGATGCCGGCGAAGTTACCGCCGACTTTTTCGATCATTTGCTTGCCGCGGACGTTCATCGGCTGGGGGTAGCGGCGGTATTCAATAACCTGCAACACCAAGTCCACTTCACTGGCCAGGATGGAGGCGTCGCTCACACCCAAAATCGGCGGCGAGTCGTAGAAGATGAAATCATACCGCTGCTTTAACTCGGCAATCATGTCCTTCATGGGGGATGATCCGAGAATGCCCATCGAACTGTTTGGCAGTTTGCCGCTGGCCATAAAGTGGAGCAGGGGCACGCTGGTGTTCTGAATCACCTCCGCGAGCGAGTTTTGCTTGAGCAAATAATTGGTCAGGCCAATGCTGTTGCTGACATGGAGCAATTTATGGAGTGTCGGACGGCGCAAATCCGAGTCCACCAGCAACACGCGCTGGCCGGTGTGGGCGAACACGGTGGCCAGATTCAAAGCCGTGGTGGTTTTTCCTTCGCCCGCACCGGCACTGACAACGACAACGCTGTTGAGTTTGTCATCCTTGCGTGAGAAGAGCAGATTGGTGCGCAGCACGCTGTAGGCTTCGGCGTGCTTGCTTTCAGAGCCTTCATCCACGAGAATGCCAACGTTTTGCGGAATGACGCCGAGCACGGGTGCTTGAAACGCGCGTTCAACATCGTCAATGGTCTTAACGCTGGTGTCCAGATATTCAATGAAGAAGGCCAGCCCGACGCCCATGATCAGACCAAAGACGAGACCGAGGGTAATATTTAAGGTTTTGTTGGGCTTGACGGGGTCCCTGCCGGGTTCCGCCGGGTCGGTGATTTGAACCATGGCGGTTTTGGGAATTTCGAGACTGAGTTTTTCCGATTCAATTTTGGCCGCCAGCGCCCTGTGAAAATCCAGCATTCTTCCCAGTTTGCGCTTTTCTTCCCAATAGGGCTGGCCCCTGATGGCTTCCTGTTGGTCTTTGGTTTTAGCGTCCTCGACTGCGGCGGTAAACGCATCCAGCGCGGCTTTCTGGGATTCCACCGAGGATTCGATACCGGCCATAACGCCGGCAACCCGGTCGTCAATTTGGCGATTCAACTCGTCAACGAGCGATTGCACGCGGGCGACCATCAGATTGGTCGGTGAATAGTCGTTCGTAAGAACGACGAGTTTCTGCTGGGCCTCATGCAATTTGGACAGCAAATCAGACAGGGCGCCATCCGCGGACACCGAGGGCAGGACATCTCTGAGTTTGTCCGTGCTCAAACCCTGCAATTCCGTCAACCGCGTTTCCAACTGCTTGTAGGTTTTTTCCCCTTCGATTTGCTGTTCGTGGTAGCGTTGCAACACTTCCTGCGTGAGGGTGGGGGTCGGATTGATGGAGTTCGCGTCGGAATCGTAGATGTTCAACACCCTGCGCAGTCTATCCACGTTGGTCTGAACATCCTGAATTTGCTCTTCGTCCTCCTGAAATTGTGTTTCCAAAACATCAATGCTTCTCGCTGTCAGTTCTTGTCGTTGTTTGAGCCGGTAATCCTGATAGGCCTCGGCAATGGCGTTGGCCAGCCGGGCGGCGGCGTTTTTGTCCTCGCTGTAAATGGTGATGGTGATGTATTTTGTATTCCGCACCGTGCTGAGGCTCAGCCGTTGCTTGAGAAGCCCGATGGACTCGGTGGTTTTGAGCGTTTGGCCGCTGAAGTATTTCTTTCCCCATTCGACGTTCAAATTCATCGCATTGACAACATTGCTCAAAACAACTTGGGATTGGATGAGTTCAAACGTGGTCTGAAGAAAGTAAGGATCGTAAGAGGCCTCTGATACCCCCCGCTCGCCGCTCAAGCCTGAGATGTCACTGATGTCAGAGTTGACAATAAGGCGAACAGTGCTGGCATAGGATTCCGGCAAGATGAACGTTACTGCCGTGGCAATGATGGCGGTGATCAAAAAAACCGTGATGATGATTGCCTTGCGGATGCGGACTATACGCCAGTAATCCAGGAAATGCAGCTTGGTTTCCTGCGGCGGGGGGGTCTTGAATGAATCCATATGTCAAAAACTATCGAAGTATTGGCTCACAACCTGGTTACTGTCTTGATGCACACGTTTATTGAATAAATTCCGGCTTAATAGGCGGCCCAGACATCTATGTAAACTTGATTGCGCGAGTAACCGCGCTGATAAATATTGGACTGCAAATCGTAAAAGTTGTAGCCGGCGGAAGCTGAAAAATGCGGGGAGAAGCTGTAGGACAGGTTCGCACTCAAAGTGTACGAGATGTCCGCTGCACCGCTGTATTCGCCTTCTTGAAACGTCGAATACTGCCAATTCCCGATGACCGTGCCCGACAATTTGGGCGTCAACCGATGGGTGATAGCGGCGAAAGCAACGGAACTTTCCTGATCCAGAGTAAGCTTGCCGCTCGTCGGATCGGGCGCGACCACATCCGTGGCGTTTAGCATCTGACTAAAGCCGATTTGCACATAGCTGCCGGGCCTGTAGGTATAGACCGCAGACATAACCGCATACGGTCCGATCGACGGCGAACTCAGGGGATCGTTGTAAGTTTCGCTGTATTGCGCCCCCGCTTTCGCTGAAATATTCAAATTTGGGAGCAAGCTGTGGGTAAAACCAATGTAAGCGGTATACGAACGGTTGTCGCGGTCGGAACTGTAGTAATATACGGGACCTAAACTGGGGTTGTTTTTACCGTACAGCAGATAGTATTCTTCGGCTGCCAGATTAAAGGCAACCGGTTCATCTGCAATATAGTTTACTTGCTCAAATTGAACACCGAAAAACGCCAAGGTTTCGGTCGCAAAAAGCCACTGGAAATCCAACGAAACCGATTGATCAACGCGATTGTTCACCCCGGCCAAACTGGGGCCATCTCCCTTTGCGCTGCCGACGAAAGGGTTAAGAATATACAGACCACCTCCTAACGGGAGCAGCGGACCAGTCGGTTGAAGATCGTCGAGGCCAGCCCCGCTGTTCTCGTAATCGGTAAGCGTATTATTATAAGTCAACGACGTGCTAAACCTTGGTGTCCAAACCGTGCTCAAATTGATTGAGGCGGTGTTAACAATGTTGTTTCCCGCAACCCGGTAAGGCTGTGTCACCGCGGGGTTAGGGTTTAGCAACGCCGGTTCCTGCCCCACAATAAATGTATCCCGCATTCTCACTTCCCACCGGGGGCTGAACGCGTGATCCAGCCACAAATCGAGGTCGTGACTTTGGTCAAACGCATTTACGCCGAGTTCCTCCCTTTGCTGGAAGTAATACAAGCCGTAAGTATAGCGCATGCCTAATTCGGTCTGTTGCATCGGCATGGTTAACTCAAGCTGGGGGGAAAATTCAAAACCGTAACTGCCTGTCTTGTTCGCTCCGGTTGTATAGTTATCATCGTAAAAACCCCGCAAGTCGGCTGAAATACTCCACATCTTGGTCGCTCCAAAAGACCCCAACTCAGGTGCGTAGGTGGCGTGCAAGCTCGCCGTTCCTGCCGCCGCCAGCCCCACAGAAACAAGAAATTTCTTCATATCACTTCTGGACGCTTCGTTTAGACCGCTGACACTCCCTCAACATTCAAAAAAAGTGCTCACAGCCGATGACGCCCCATTCTGCCAGTGGAGCCGCCCTCCCGTCAAAACAATTTTCACCTTTTATTCACGCCGCAAATTGGCGCTGCTGAGACGTTTACGTTTCAATTCCTTCAACAGCTCTTTCAACGGCCTGGCATTGACCACATCCGCCTTTTCCAGCCAGCCTTTGCGCGCCAGGCCCGCACCCAGGCGCAAAAACCCCGCATGCTCATTACGATGCGCGTCCGGGCTAATCGCGCATCGGACTCCTTTGCTTTTCGCGTAAGGCCAGAGCCGCCAGTCCAAATCGAGCCGATGCGGGTTGCAATTCAGTTCAACCCACGTGCCCGTTTCCGCGCAGGCGTCAATGACCGCCTGGACGTTGACCGGATACGGTTCGCGCTCCAACAGCAACCGCCCGGTCGGGTGGGCGATGATGTGAACAAACTTGTTCTCCGCCGCGCGAATCAACCGCTTGGTATTCTCCGCTTCATTGTTGGCCGGAACGTGCAGGCTGGCCACCACCACGTCCGATTCCGCCAGCAATTCGTCCTCGAAATCCAGCCGGTCGCGCAAAATATCCACTTCACAACCGGTAAGCAGCCGGAAATCGCTGCCGCGTTCGGCCAATTGCCCGTTGATTTTTTTGATTTCCTTGATTTGCTGCCGGACGCGCTTCGCGTCGAGACCGTTCGCCTGAAACGATGATTTCGAATGATCGGTGATCGCCCAATATTCAAGACCAAGGTTGTCCATGAACCCTGCGATTTCTTCGGGTGTATCATGCCCGTCGCTCCAGGTTGAATGGTTATGCAATGCGCCGCGCAAGTCCGTCCACTCGACGAGCCTGGGCAAAGCGTTTTTCCCGGCGGCGTCAAATTCGCCGTGATCCTCGCGTAATTCCGCCGGGATGAAAGGCAGACCCAGCTTGGCAAAAATTTCCACCTCGTCCCGGCAGGGCACGAGCA
>Ga0181524_10004038_pt1 | contig 13859 bp, 19 predicted proteins | sample PEATcosm2014_Bin_34_FD_119761 | JGI IMG/M metagenome (GOLD analysis project Ga0181524, IMG submission 119761) | Peatland microbial communities from MTU Mesocosm Facility, Houghton, MI, USA - PEATcosm2014_Bin05_60_metaG | ecosystem: Environmental > Terrestrial > Soil > Wetlands > Peat | place...
TACAAGGAGGCGGCCAAGAACTACGACAAGAAGGCCGGCGAGGCGTGGGCCGCCACCAAGGATCAGTTCGCCAAGACCTGGGAAGAGAAGAAAAAGAAAGAGGCCGCTCCGCCCAAGGCGCCCGGGCAGCCCTCCAGTATGCCGGTCAACTCGAAGCGGCCCACGGCCGGGGCCGCCCTGTGGGGCAGCCGCGAAGCCTATTCGGCGATCCTCCAGGCCGAGCTCGGCAAGGAAGATCCGGCCGTCGCCCAGGCCAAGAAGGGCGTGGCCCTGCTGCAGCAGATCCGCGATAACACGAACCCCGACGCCGCCGAGGCGCCCCAAGAGATCAACATGGTGTAGCGGAACTCGTGAGAGTTCCGGGGACTCGTGAGAGTTCCGGGGACCCGTGAGAGTTCCGGGGACGATTCCCCGGCATTCTCACGAATGCCGCTACCCGCCGCCCCCGACAGCTTATGTCCATCACCAGCTACACCGTCGCCAAAGCCGTCTGCTCTCGCCAGGGCAACGTCCGCACCTATACGATCGATTTCGTCGTGCGGACCGACTCGGCGAGCGACGGCCCCGTGCTGATTCTGGCCGACTCGCGGACGTTCGCCAAGGGAGCTCCCTACGATCTGAGCGCCTACGTCTGCGGCCGCAGCGCGCCTGCGGGCACCATGTCCGGCGAAAAGGACCTGCACTGCTTCTGCGACTCGGTGACCATCAATCCACGCGCTGACAAGAACCACATGGCCTGGACCGTTCAGGCCGTTTTTTCCAACGTGGATTTCGTTCCCAAGCTGAGCTGGTCCTTCCTCTCCGAAGAGCAAGTCGCCGAATACGCCTACGCCAACCAGGGCGAGGCGGCCTCGGGCAACGCGCCCTCGGCCCTCGTGCTGGATAGCGCCACCCAGAAGTTCGATCCGCCGCTGATGAAGGGCGTCCGCTACATCGAGTTCAAGGTCAACCAGAACGAGCTCTCCGCTTCCGGCCAGGAACAGAACGCGGCGAACCTGATCTGGACCACCAACCAGAACACCTGGTGGATCTTCCCTTCGGACACGGTGCTGATCACCGACATCAACTCGACCGAGCAGACCGACAAGGGCCAGGTCTTTTTTGCCACCGAGTACAAGTTCCTGGTGAAGCAGGACCTCGTTCAGGACTTCTCCACCGACGGCGAGTCGGAAGGCACGCACACCCTGGGCCACGCCAAGCGGGTGCTGGACCAGGGCTGCCTCTGGTACGACGCGACGGTCGGCGCCTGGAAGCTGCCCGTGGACGCCAACGGCGTGGCCCACACCGCGCCCGTGCTGCTGGACGGCACGGGCAAGAAGCTGCCCTTCGGCAAGCACGCGCAGTTCCTGGAGTTCGTGCTGAATGCGTCGACCGATTGGAGGGTGCTGCCGATCGAGGAGGACCTGGACGATCTGAAGAGCGCGACCCAGGCAGAAGAGGAAGCCTATTGGTATGGGAGCTAGTAGCGGAAGTCGTGAGACTTCCGGGCGTTGGTGAGTGAAGCATGGCCATCAGGCGGTATTCGATCAACGAGCGGTCCCTGCGGCGGGTCGTCGCCGGCACGCGGCGATTGGAGAATCAGTTCCCGCTGGTTCCCCTGGCCCGGCCCCCGGCCACGCGGACGCCGATCGTGGCGGATCTGGGCGTTCCCTTCACGCCCTACAACGAGATCAGCTCACCGACAATCCCAGCCTACGGAGTATTTCTCGGGACGAGCGCATGGCCCTATTCCGGCGACAGCGCATCTCACATGCTCTGCGGCGATCAGTGTCGAGTACACGGCGGCGGTCCGATTGTGCTGATCAATGGCGACGCCGATGTCGCACCTGCGCAATTCGGCGTAGCCCAACGGGCCATCAACCGGCCGGCGTGGGCGCTCTACGATCCGGCGCATGCGCCCGGCTTGTACGATGATTGCGGCCCCGAGGCCTCCACGTTTTACATGGCGAGGGGCCTGCCTGGTTTTTTGGCCCTGGACATCGATACGACGAATGAGCGCGTGCTCGTACTTCGGACCGAAGGGAATGACGTGCGCTTCGCCGTAATGAGCGAGGATCTGACCGACTATTCGGTCGGCGCCCCGGCCGAGCTGCAACACTTCGTGGAAGGCTTTTTCGGGCTGAGCGTCACGGCCTTCTGGTCTTTCGTCGATACTCCCTGCAATAAGATTCCCGCGGGCACGTCGGTCGTCGTGCAGTTCTGGCCGTGGGACGGGATCTGGGAAATCATAGCGGTCTTCTCCCAGGGGATCTGGCAAGGCTACGTCGCCGGTAATTCTCAACTCTTCACCCACGACGGCTCGGGCAACGGCCAGTGGATCAATTTTCCGCTGGCCCCGGCGAACCTCGATTTCACGGCCATCGCCGGCTACAACGCCGCCCTGACGCAGACGCTCAAGCAGGTCGCCGGCGTGTTGCAATGGGTGTAGCGGGACTCGTGAGAGTTCCGCCATCCAGGAGGCCTCCCGCGGCATTCTCACGAATCCCGCTACGCCATGCGCCCCAATTCTCGCCGCGAATCCGCGGCCGTGTCACGCGAGAATCACCGCATGGCCACCGCAGTCAAGCCCGTCGATCCGCGGCTGATGAACGCCCTGGAGGAAGCCCTGGGCAACGGCCTGAGCAGCGAGAGCGAGCTGCTGGCCGGCAAGCGGCTGGCGCTCTGCCAGCGGTGCGACCGGTTTACCGGCGGCGACTGTCCGGAGCACCCGGGTACCAGGCTCTTCGGCCTGCTCCTGGATCTGGGTCAACGCTGCCCGCACTGGATCTCCGGCTACGACCCGGTGCACGTGGCCGCGGCGATCGCCCACGTCGGGTCACGCCAGCAGAAGGCCCGAGAGCTGGCCGCACGCGTCTACGCCTTGCTCCTCGGCTCCCGGCCCGAAGCCGGCGGCGCGGCCCGGGCGCAGGTGGAAACCGAAATCGAGGCGGCCTTGAAAGAGGCAGAGCATCCGGAATGAACAGAGAAGAGGCACCGGTGCTTCTGTCCGCGGAAAGAAGTACCGGTGCCTCTTCTCTGTCCCCAAGCAGGTTGCACCGACAGATTAAGGGACCACACCGTGAAGCTCCTCGAATTCCCCGAGACCCGCCAGGTCTTTTCGTTCGACTGTGGGGCGAGCTCCCTGGTCTCCATGCTTGTCTATTCTGGAATAGACGAGCGAGAGGACCGCATTGCCGCCCTGGCCGGCACCACCAGGTCCGGCACGAACGTGGCCGGCGTGGTCCGCGTCTTCAGTTACTACGGCCTGCCCTTCCGCATCGGCAGCCGCATGAAGGCCGCCGACCTGCGGGCGGCCGTCGACCAGGGCTGCCCCGTGCTGATCGCCATCCAGGCGTACCGCGAAAGTGGACAGCCGTATACTAAGCTCTGGGGCGATGGCCACTGGGTGGTGGCCATCGGCTACGACGAGCGCCGCATCTATTTCGACGACCCCAGCTCCTTCCACCGCACCTGGCTGGCTGACGAAGAGCTGCACCAGCGGTGGCACGACCTGGACGCCGGCGGCCGTCGCCTCCACGGCTGGGGCTGCACGCTGCTGGTGGCGGGCGTCTACCAGCCCCTGTTCTGCAGCCACATGGACTGAGGGAGGAGCTAGAAGTCAGGAGTTAGGAGTCAGAAGGCGCGCCGCCTGATTCCTCCCGTCCTTCTTCTAACTCCTAACTCCTAACTCCTAACTCCTTCTGATGGACCCTGCCACGATCATCAACCATCGAGCGATCCGCGATACGATCCGCTGCCAGGGCTCGGACTGCCGGCAGATCACGCGGTTCGTTGCCGTGCCGGTCTCGGTCGATGGCCTGCTCTACGCTTCCCTGCGGGCCGTGGACGCCTGCGGCGGCGTCTGCCGTGGACAACCCCTTCTCCACTGCCCTCGCTGTGCCAGAGCCTTCCCGCGATTCACCTGGGCCGATTTCAAGGACGCTGTGGCGGCGGACCATAGCTAGCGTCCCCGTAGCGGCATTCGTGAGAATGCCGCCGATCGGCCCCTCGGAATCCTCACGGATTCCGCCGAAAATTGCGGAAAGCCGCGGGCTAGTTGAATCCCGCGGTTCAGCGGGCATACTGTAAGCGTGTCCACCGTAGCGCTCATCACCAATCTGGCGGCCTGGCGCCGGGCCGTCCTTCACCGCGATCGGCACCGGTGCCGCTGGTGTGGATCGGGGGTGAGGCTCTGCGCCCACCATCCGCTGGAGATCTCTCGCCACCCGGCCCTGCTGCTGGCCCTGGACAACGGCCTGACGCTCTGCCACGAGTGCCACTACTACGTGGCCCATCACGGGCATCCCTACTTCGTGCATGGTCGCTGCGCCACCTCCCGCCGTCCCCTGCCCGGCCAGCTCGATCTGTTCGCCCGCTGGCCCGGCCCACTCTTCGCCAGCGTCCCGCCCGGCAGGCGGGACCTACTGCCGCCCTCGATCGGATCCCTCTGGCCCGGCCCGCAACGGCTGCTGTTTGCCGTTTAGGCAAATTCAGCCCAGCTTGCCCGGATTGTGCGTTGCAAATCCACCATCCCCGGTTCGAATCCGGGCGGCGCCTCTTTCTTCAACGCTTGCGGGTAACCGCAAGGCGGCGGATAAAATCAGGGTAGCGTATACCCTGGAAAGGTGGAATATGCAGTGGACTATCAATCCACTGCACAAAACGAACCCAGAAGGTCCCCTAGTAGGTCCCACCTGCCGGGTGGGACATGAGTTGGCGGACGGCGTCACAGAATTCTGTGACGCCCAAAGGAAGTCCCGCCCGGCAGGCGGGACCTATTCTCAGGATTCTGTGACGCCCAAAGGAAGTCCCGCCCGGCAGGCGGGACCTACGCGGCGCCGGCCTGCCTGGCCGGCCGAGAGGCCCCGGAAGGCGACGACCGGGGGACGGTCCCATTGGTGCCCTCGCTGAGGTGCCCCGGTTGTCAGGCCGTGTATTAACCTCCTCGGTCGACCTGGCAGGGCGGGGCCGCGGGGACGCAGAGGGGGAGAAGAGGAGAAGAGGAGACCTGGATAGTGTACTAAGTACAGACATGGCTGACGTGTGGCATTTCTTCAGCAAGGTCGCAGGTGTGAGCCACTCCAATCGGGATGGCGTCTCGCGCCAGTTGATCCTCTCACACTGCTGCCCCATGGAGCGATTGGAGATCAAGGAGGAGCCCAAGAATCCCTACGACCCCAACGCCACCGGTCTCTGGCGGCAGAACGGCGAGCAGCTCGGCTATCTCCCAGCCCGCCTGGCGGCGGAGGTGAAACGCGATTCGGAGCTACAGGGCTGTGCCTATGGCTTCTTCCTAAAGGAGATCACCGGGGGCTGCGGCGACAAGGAGATGCTGGGAGGCAACCTTCTTGTGCTGGTTGCCGGACCGACCGCCAGCAACGAAGATGCCCAACGCTATCTCAACGAGCTGGTAGCGACAGATCCGGAGTTCGCCGAGATCCGCGACGCAACCCGCAGAGCCAAGGAATTTCAAGCCCAGCGGGTGGCTTGGGAGGCCGAGCGCGCCGCCGCACGTGCAGCCAAACGGCAGCGTCGGGCCGATCGACGCCGCCGGATCGTCGCATGGCTCAGAGAAGGCCTTTTAACGCTTGTCGGCTGGCTCCGCGTGGCCGCACGCGCCTACAATCGCGGGATCGGCCGCTTGCTCGGCCCCGATCGCGGGCCGCTCTATCGTACGACGTGGTGGGTCCTGACGGTTCCGCTGGCGATCGGGATCGGCCTGCTGATCGGCCTCCTGCTCCTCCGGCTGGCCCGGCTGATCCTGGGTTTGTAGGCTGGCGGAGGAACTCTCACGAGTTCCGCTACTACTAGCCCTTCCAAAAATTGCGGGAAACCGCAATTCTACCGCCGGTGGTGGCATTTTTGGGCTGAATTCTACCACGGGCCACGGTTTTCGGGCCCAAGGAACTCTCACGAGTTCCTCTACGCGGAAAAGGGCAAGCCTTTCGTGGCTCGTGGCAATGCCCCAGGAGTTGTGCGGCGGCCGGTAGTGGACTAAGTACACTGTTGACAGCCAGGGCCCTGCCGATCTATTCTTCCGCACGTGGCCGAAGCCAGCTTAATACCTGGCCCGGCCGCGAGACGTTTGACAACCGGATTCTCGCTCCGACCCATGGCGATCTTGCCTGGGAGGCGAGGCCCGTGCGAGCAGAAACAGCACGGGCCGCGGGCCGTGAATCCCCCGTGTCAATAGCACTGCGCCCAGGCTTTTTTCTGTCGTAGCGGAAGTCGTGAGAGTTCCGCCTGTTCGTAGCGGGACCCGTGAGAGTTCCGCAGGAGGCCTCGGCCGGCGTCCCGGCCTTTGGAGATCCCGGGGCGCCGGCCCGCAGGCAAAACGGTGGCGGAAGTCGTGAGACTTCCGCTGCGATGCGCTGGGCTGGGCTGGCGGAAGTCTCACGACTTCCGCTACGGGGCAAAAAGGGAGCCGGACATGATCTTTACGCGCTCGACGTGCTGCGACAGATCGATCTGGACTAGCAGTTGCGGCCGCTGGCGATTCGAGAAGCGGTACGAGCACGGCACGCACTGGACGATCCTGCACCACCATCCGCCCGGCGACTGGGTGGCGCTGAATGCCTTCGGCCCGCGGACCTCGCTCACCTCCGTGTTGGAACACCTCGCCGGGCTGGCCGTCCTCTGCGCCGCCGGAAAATGCGACGCCGTGCAACACGCGGAAAGAACGCTAATCCACGCTGATTCACGCTAAGAGGCCAGAACCATGCGAACCGCGAGGAAGGCGCCCCGATCGCAGCAAGAATTCGCCCTGCGGCTGACCGAGGCGATGCGGCTGTTCGGGGTCACCCGCTCGGAAGTCGAGGCAGCCGCGGCGAGAGAGTCTCTCGTCGGCATCGGCAGCGACCCAACCGTCGACCGGATCGCCAGCGACAAGCGTGTGGCCATCCCGTCGGCCTGGGCCGTGGCCGCCGCGGAACGGATCGGCGTGGACCCCCGCTGGCTGATCGCCGGCAGATCGTCGCCGGCGGCGCTGGCGGCGCTGGACCACTTCGCCTGCGCCTTCCTGGAGGGCCAGTTCCCCTGGGCGACCGACCCGCGGTTCCAGTTTCTCCTGAAGACGATTCCCCAGCCGGCTCTCCATCCTTTTACCTGCCGTTATTGCGCCTGCTGGCTCGATGCCTGCGACACGATCTGCTCGAGCTGCCTCGATCCGGAGGCGACATGAGCACGTCAACCCGTCCGCCGTCCGCCGTCCGCCGTCCCCCGCTCCGCTTTTCACGCGGCCGGCGGAGCGACATCGAGACGTCCCGCCGCTGGATCTGGACCAGCGACGACGGCCGCTGGCAGATCCAGCGCCTGGCGAGTAATTACGGCCTGCCGGAGGCGTGGCTGGTGCTGCGCCGCGATCCGCACGGCCCCGGCTGGCAGATCGTCAGCCGCCACCGCCGCCGCAAGGCGGCCTTCAACCTCGCCAAGCGACTGGCCAGGCAGGCGGGCGAATGATGACGTATGCCAGGACGATTAGCCGGCGGCAGGTGAACTTCGAGATCATCGAGGACAGCGCGGACGTGCTCCTGATCCGCGACTTGGGGCCCTGGGACCGCTTCTGGACCGTGACCAACGGCGCGGAGATCGTCGTAGCCGAACTGGCGTCCCGCCTTGGCGGCCGGCGGCTGGAGTATTTCGATTCCGCTGGTGATCGCGACGAGATCCTCGTCCTCGATGGCCGGTTTGCCGGCTTTCGGCCGGGCTCGCCCGATCGCAAGATCGCCTGCGCCAGCAAGCCGCTCCCCGGACAGCAGCTCGCCTTCACCCTGCACACGGTCCCCTGTCGCCGCTGCGGGCGCCTCTTGACCGGCCGCGCGTCGGTTCGTCGCGGTTTCGGCACGTTCTGCTGGAGTCGCCGCCGGGAATCGCTGCCCCTTTTCGATCGGGAAAGCAGCGCGGAGAAAACAGAGTAGTGGACGGAGCAAATGACATGAAGCCGGCTACGGATTCCTTTTCTCTGAGCGCTGGGGTTGATGTTCCAGGCGATCGTATCGCCGGCAGAGAAGAGGAACCCATAGCTTGCCTTCACTCGCCACTCGCCACTCGCCACTCGCCACTCGCCTATTTCCGCGGACACCGGAGCCCGCGTTCACCCGTACGGAGTAGCTTGCCTGCGTTCGCACCGGAGCTGCACCATGATTGCCATCAGCACGAGCAGGGAGGCGGCGCGAGGGGGGCTGGAAGAGTTTTTCGACCGGATCTTTTTGGACAACTATCTGTCGGACGCGGACCCGGAGACGATCAGGCAGTACCGCCTCACGATCCGGCGCTGGCGGGAGGGCACGGGCGATCCGCCCCTGGCCACCATCACGCCGGGCACGCTGGCCGCCTTCCGCCGTTGGAGGCAGGGCCAGGAGCCGCGGCAGCCGCCGGCGGCGGACCGGCAACTGAGGCTCTTCGACGAGGGGGACGGGGGATGGGGGTCGGGGGACGGGGAGCAGAGGAGGCCGTGTGCCAAGGCGACGGTCAACAAGGACCTTCGGCATGTGCAGCACATGATCTCGAAGCTGGGGCCGGCCGGACCGAAGAACCGCGATGCGTTGGGAATTCTCCGCGAGTGCCCGTGGGCCAAGCCGCTGAAATTGCCCAGGCCCAGGCCGCGCGTGGCCGGCGATGCGGAGCTGGCGGCGATCTATGCGGCGTCGATCGACGAGCGGCTGCCCTCGATCGACGGCGTCGACCCGGCCGCCTGGTGGCAGGCCCTGTTGGTGGCGGCGATCGCCACCGACTGCCGCCGGGAGGCGCTGTTCGGTCTGGAATGGTGCGACGTGGATTTCAGGACGATGGCCGTGACCATTCGCTTCGAGAACGACAAGGAGGACTGCGAGCGGGTGAAGCCGATCTCGGAGATCCTGGCCAGGCACCTGCTGCGGATCCGGGCGGCCCCGCGGCCGTTTTTCTGGCCCCACGGGCAGCGGACCTGGTACCAGCGGTGGCACGCCATCCAGGCACGGGCCGGCGTCCACGCCCGCCTCAGGGCCAACCACGGAGAGCACTACACGCTGCACGAGATGAAGGGCGCCGGCCTCTCGCGGCTGGCAGCCTTCGCCTCGCCGGGCGTGGTGCAGTTCATGGGCGATCACGCCTCGGCCGAGACGGCCAGGCATTACGTCGATCTGGCCGCGCGGCCGGAAGTGCGGCAGGCCGTGGACACGCTGCGGCTGCCGGAGAATTTTTACGCCGGCTTTGATCCGCCGGCGATCGATGCGGGGTGAGGAAAGAAGAGGACGAGGCGAGTCACAAGACGGAGACGTAACCCGTGACCCATCATCGCAGGCACATGCCGACCGCATTGCGGCTCAGGGTCGGCCCGGTGCTCACACAAGCGGGCCGCACAGGGAGGATTTTCATGGTCCTGAAACTGTTGGACACGCAGCAGGTGACGCTGAGCGTTGCCGTACGGGACGCGGCCGGCAACCCGGCGGCGCCAATCCGCTGGCGGTGGCCATGGCGCCTTCGGCAGACGGCCTGTCGTGCCTGGTGTCGGCCACCGGCCTGCTGGGCACCTGCCAGGTAGTGGTCAGTGCCTCGCTGGGCGGCGCGGCGCCCTCGCAGGCCACGCTGGACATCGAGGTCGACGCCGACGTGGCGTCGCAGTTGGCCCTGGGGGCCGGCACGCCGGGGCCCCTGGCCAGTCCCGTCTCCGCCGGCACCGGCGGACCTTCCAGCGGCGCGGCCCCGGGCACGTCGCCCGGCGGACCCTCCGCGTCCGCACCCAGTTAAGAGGAGGCGCAAGGGCACGCCGGCGGCGGCAGCAGTTGGGCGATTTCTCCGCGCCGCCGCCGGCCTTTTCACAACCGTAGCAGACTTCGTGAGAACTCTGTCCGAATGCTTCAGCGCTGGCTCGAGGAGAGGTAAGTCGTGTCCAACGAATCGTTCGACCGTGCTGTGGTGGAGGCATTCCGCCAGACGCCTGAGATACGCCTGGAGGTTCCCACGATCGGATTGATGGCCTTGATCGGTACGGCCCAGTTGGGATTGCGCCATCCGGCCCTGCAGGAGGGCGGCCTTGGAAGCGGCGCGGCCGCGGCCCGGAAATTCATCGCCGACATCCGCTCGCAGCTTCCCCCGGCGTTGCAGTTGCTGATCGATTGCGGATTCGATCGGCGGTACGAACGACCAATATCGTTCGGGCAGAACAGAGGAGGGGCACCGGTACTCGAAGGACCGAGTACCAGTGCCTCTTCTCTGGCCCGGCGGCCGGATGATCCCCAGGAATGAGCGATGCACCTTACGGACGCGCCACGACCATCGAATCCTTGGGACGCCGAGCAGCAGGCGGCGCACGCTCGCAGCGACCTGTCGGCGGGGAGCATCCTGCTGTATGATTTTCTGGCCGGCCAGGCGGGCGCCGACGGGCGCCTGGAGATGCCCTGGGAATACATCGTGCAGGAGATCCGCCCCAACAAAGAAAGCACGGTTCGCGGCTGGAGGAGCGAACTGGAGATCGCCGGCCTCGTGGATTGGACCTGGTCGAGCAAAGGCAACGCCGGCTTCTGCAGTAGGGGCCGATCCGGCGGAATGCTGACCATCCTCCTGCGTCCCTATGCGGACTGGCGGCCGGATCGGGCAGCCGTCTGGGTCCGCCCGTCGAAGCCCGATCCGCAACAATACCTGTTATTCTCGTCGGAGTCGCCGCCGGCGTTGGAGGTCGTTCCGAGGACCTCCCCGGCGGGCTCCGATCTTACCCAGGTTCTCGCGCGAGAGGTCGCGCGAGAGGTCGCGCGAGAGGTCGCGCGAGAGGTCGCGCGAGAACCTGGGTTAACTACGAACGGGCCGGCAAACCGGCAGGAAGGGGAAACCCCAAGCTCTCCCGCGTGCGCGGCCGCGCACGCGCCGTCGAATCAAACCGAATTCAAACCGCCGCCGTCGACGGTAGGCGCGCCGACGGCGGCGGCGGCGGCGAAAGAAACTTTCGAAGCCACCGCCGTCCGCTTGGTGAACGCGCTCTGGCCGGACGGACGGGGCCCGATCTCCGACCGCCGCGATCAGCGCCTGATCTACCGCTTGACGCTGCTGGCCAGGCTGCCGGCGCATCAGGCCTGGGTCCGACGCTGGATCAACGAGACGGCGGACCGGAAGGCTCGCAATCCGCTGGCCATGCTGCAGGCCCTCGGCCCGCAGTCGGCACCGCCCGGCCTGGACCTGCCGCGGCTGCTCTCCTCCATCGACGTGCCAGCCTGGGCCTTGTGTAGCCCTCGCCAATGGCGTGCGCCCGAGAGAGCAGCCAACGGCGAGGAACCGCAGCGGGAATGATCGCCCGGCAGCGGCCGGAGGTCGCGCGAGGAGTCGCGCGACGTGGCCGCCGGGGCTCTGTCACCAACGACTTTTTTTGGTACTGACATACTTGCCGCACCACGGATGAAAACCACGTAAATAAACGAACAACATGCAACCCGCGTAGGAACGCAAAAAAGGACAGCCCATGAAAGTCATCGACGAATTACCCGTTTACGTCGTTCACGGCAATTGGCCACTAATGCACGTCGAACAAGATTGCTTTCGCACTATCTGCGGACTGGAGTTTACCGCATCGCGCATCAGGACCAATGAGAAGCCGGACGACGGCCAGATATGCGCCAAGTGCGCAGTATCGACGCCAAAGCCTACTGGAATCGGTCTGATTCACCAGGAGCGCGTCCGGCAGATCGAGCAAGAAAAGTTCGACCTACAACACGACCGCCAGCACTGCAACGGAGAAATGGCCGTAGCCGCCGCCTGCTATGCCGTAGAGGGTATTGGAGGAATCACATTAGAGAATACTCATTCGATCTTCAATAATCAACGCGGATGGCCCTGGCGACCAGAGTGGGACAAGCGAGCCAAACACGACCGCATTCGCCAACTCACCATTTCAGGTGCCCTCATTGCCGCCGAGATTGATCGACTACAAACCGCACAAGTATGCGAGTAAAGCAAAATCCGCGCTCAAAAAAGCGTGGTGCTTCAAGTATGTCAGTACCCTTTTTTTCCTACTCGGAGACTGCCATGCCATCGCCACTGAAACGCCTGTTGTCGGCGGTTGACCGCACGCCGCTGGCGGAGATCGACCGCGAGATCCAGGACATGCAAGTCGGAGAGCGATAGCGTGAACGGTGAGATTACTTCCATCGATCGCCTGCCCGCCGTGCTGAAGCGGCGGCCGGTCGCGCCGCACACGGTGGTCTGCGCCGAGTGCGGGCAGCCGGTCCATACCCGCGGCTGGGGAGCGGTGATCTACTGCCCCGCGTGCCGGAGACTGGTCAAGAACCGGCGCAACCGCCAGCGCAAGCAGCGCCGGCGGGACCCGATGGCCGGCGACCGCGCGGCAGGCGACGGGATCCGGCGTTTCGATGCGCCCCTGCCGGACTGGACGCGAGACGATTTTCGGGCCGCCGAGCCCCGGGACGGCGGAGAAGCTGGCGGTCATCAGGGCGCGGATCGCACGGGGCGAGATGGCGTTTCATCCCGCGGATCTGGGGCTGGAGGAACTCTGCGGAACTCTCACGAGTCCCGCTACAGGCTCCGCTGCTGGCGAGTGACATGGAAAAGGACATGGCGCTGAATGTGACCATCTTGTGCAAAGGCGCCGAGCGCTACGTGGCCGTCTGGTCCGAGGAGCAGGAGGCGGCGCTGCGGAGGACGCTGGGCCGCTGGGCCGCCGATCCGGGCCTGAGCTTCACCTGGTGCGACGCGGCGCGGATGGTGCAGAACGTCGGAAGGAGAAATCCCAGGGAACGCTAATTTCGCAAGGAGGAGCTGATGCTGATCTTATCGAGGAAAAACGGAGAGTCGATCCTCATCGACGGCCAGACCCGGATCACGATCCTGGGCAGCAGAGGCGGGAAGATCCGCCTGGGCGTCGAGGCGCCCCGCCTGGTAACCGTGCTCCGCGGCGAGCTGGCGGCCCAGCCGCCCCGGCCGAAGGTCGCCTGATGGACCGGCCGCCGAAACTGAGAACCGGGGACTTCAAGCGCCCGCCGGAGGTTGACTTCCTTTGGTTCGTGCGGCAGTTGGGCATGCTCACCAGCGCGGCCCTGGAGGAGCTTTCCCGGTGGCCCGACGCCGTCAAGGAGGCGGGAAAGCTCCGCGAGGAGATGGAAGCCCTCCGCCGGCGGATCACGCCCTGCTATCAGCGCCTGGACCGGCTGCTGCACCGGCCCCGCACGGCTGCACCGGCGGAGGAGCCCGTGAGGCGCTATCTCCACCGAAGGGAGAGGCTCGAAATGCCGCATCGGCCGGCGGGCGGCGGGACGACGGGCAGCGAGGAGGAAGAGACGTGAACGCGCTGCGGCGGCTGATCGGCCGTGACAGACTAGGCATCCGTCGTGGCCTGGATCTCGCGAGCGTGACTCCTTCATGGATTTCCGGCGTGGCGGGCCCGGCCACGATGCCGGCTGCCGCGTCAACGCTTGTGCTGTCGCTGTTTCCCGGCATCGACCTCCTCGGCCGAGCCTTCAGTGAAGCTGGCTTCTGCATCGTGTCGGGCCCGGACCTGATTACCGGCGGCCGGATCGAAGATTTTCGCGGGATGCGCGGCCGATTCGACGGGATCATTGCCGGGCCGCCCTGCCAGGACTTCTCCTCGGCCAGGCGAAATGTACCGCCCAGCGGCAACGGCCTGCACTGCCTCCAGGAGCTGCTCCGCGTGATCCTCGAATGCGAGCCCACCTGGTGGCTGGTCGAGAACGTTCCCGGCGTGCCCGACCTGGCGGTATCGGGCTACTCGGTGCAGCGCCTGGGCGTGACCGACGCGGAGTTTTCCGGGCGGCAGTTGCGCCGCCGGCACATCCAGTTCGGGCATCGGTTGGGCTGGATCATCAGGCCCGAAAGGCGCCAGCTCAGTCACGGCCGCCGTGTCGGGCCCGCGGCGCTGGCCAGCGATGGCCATCGCGTCA
>Ga0181524_10004045_pt1 | contig 13848 bp, 7 predicted proteins | sample PEATcosm2014_Bin_34_FD_119761 | JGI IMG/M metagenome (GOLD analysis project Ga0181524, IMG submission 119761) | Peatland microbial communities from MTU Mesocosm Facility, Houghton, MI, USA - PEATcosm2014_Bin05_60_metaG | ecosystem: Environmental > Terrestrial > Soil > Wetlands > Peat | place...
CATTGGACTGCCTTGATCGGGCATCGAGCAGGGTGGCCACAGCCGCCAGCACTCGATCACCTTCCAAGTGGCCTCCGTGGTCATTGACCCGCTTAAAGCCGTCGAGGTCCATCATGATCACGGAGAACGGACGACCGGTGCGGGCTGACCGGCGACATTCCCCCTCCAGCGCCTCCCTGAAGTAGCGGTGGGTCTTGAGACCTGTCAGACCGTCGGTGATGGCTTGATCCAGCGCCAACTGGTAGGCACGAGCATTGTGGAGGGCGATGGCAAGCTGGTCCGCCAGTGACTGCAAGGTCAGCACGTCCTCTTGAGAAAAGCTATGCTGCCGCAAGCTTTCCAAACTCAAGACACCCAGCAGATCATTGCGATACCTCAAAGGAAGGCTCAGGGCGGACTGAACGCCTGGGCGTAGCGCAACGTATCGAAGGTCGCGCAGCACTGAATTTGCCAGCACGGGCCCACGGCTCATGGCGGCCGCGCCGGAAAGCCCTTCGCCGTAACGGACTCGGCGGCCCAGAAGTTCCGCTCCGTAACCCGCCTCCGCCTCTACGACGAGTTCGTTCTTTTGAGGGTCCGCCACTTCAATCCGCGCCAAGTCGCGTTCGAAAGCGCTCCGGACCTCGCCACAAATGGAGCTAAGAAGCTCCTTCGGATTGAGGACCGAGGCTGCTTTCTGCGCCAATTCATTCAGGAGCGCCAAATGGCTCGAGCGTCGTCGCTCTTCTTGGAAGAGCCGGGCGTTCTCGATCGCGCTCGCAGCCTCGTCGGCAAGAACCTGTAACAGCTCAAACTGTTCCTGGTTGATTGTGTTTTCGCGCTCGAAGTCGCCGGCTGCCAGCACACCCATCGCGCCGTCCGAGAAATGAATGGGCACTCCGCACCAGGTACGCAGCCGCCCCTCTATAGATTTAATCCCCAAATGACGTGCCGTAACCGGAAGTTCCTGGTTCAGCAGCAGCGGGCGGCGACTCTGGCGGACGAACTCTGCCAGTCCATCAACCTCTGCTGCTCCAGGCATGTCCTCAGCAGTGCCGGTTTCGAAGGGCACGACGGTCTTCAGAGGGCCTTCCGGCGAGTCCTGCATAGCCAGGGAAAAGTTGGTCGTACCGAGCACCCCTTTCAGCTCCTGGCGGAGGATCTGCACCTGTGATTCGAGATCAAAGGTTGCGCGCAATGATTCACTTACACGGTGCAGCATCCTAAGTTCCTGGTTGTGTCGTTCTGCGGCCCGGTGCAAGGACCAATTCTCCACTGCCACGCTGAGTTGGTCGCCAATAGCCAGCAGCAAACGCAGTTCGTTCGGGCGGAAGATCCTCGGTTTGCGGCTTCCCACCAGCAGCACGCCATATGAGCTTTCGCGGACCTGCAATCCGACCACCAGCAGAGTCCTCAGCCCCTCCCGTACGCAAAGCGCGCGGAATTCGTGGAAAAGCGCGTCGCGTTGCCAGGTAACTCCCACAGAAGGACGAGACAGGTCGGGGAAAACCAGTAAATTCCCCCACCTTTCTCCGCACGAGGCCAGGTAAGAACGGAGGGGCTCGCCTGACAACTGTTCAACCGTTTGCGCGCTGAGTCCTTGGGCGCGCACATGGCTAATCGCGTCCAACCCGCTGGTTTGAACGAAAATGTAGGAGTCCGCGCTCCCAAACATTTCAATGGTCCGCTGCACGGTCTTGTCGGCCATCTGCTTCGGATCAGAACTTTCGGCAAGAGCTTTGCCGAAAAGATGAAGCTCCGAAAACCAGCGCAATTCAGCGTTCTTCTTCTCGCGGTCGATACGCTGCCGACGAAAGTGCATCAGGAGCAAAACGAGCAAGACAATAATTGCCAGGTACGTGTACGCCGGGCTTTGGAAGAGGTGGAAATAAAAGAAACCCATCACAGCCATTCTCCAGTGGAGAGCAAACTACAACTCTCACTGCCAGTCCCTCTGCGAGTTCGTCAGGACAAACCCACGACTGGCGCCGACTCGATGGGCGCAGAGGTGTGCCTGAGATGTGCGACCGGTCGCCCCTACCTGCCGACCAGCGGCACCTTTCAGTGCTTGGCGTAGTATAAGAGATTTCTAACCTCGTGTCAATGCAATAATTACGGCGTAACTACGGCAGCAACGGCCGATAACCTATGCCCATGGTCGCGTCCGCTTGGCGCTCCTCGGTCATCCACAGCACAGTAACAGGTCAGAAGGGTAAAATGTCAGCGCGAAACCTAAATCGCTGCCGGAGGGCTGAGTTATGATACCTTATCGGCCGCTATCTTTCGATGGGCCGCGAGGAGGAAGAATGATTCGTCGCGATTTTTTCACCCGTATTGCCGGAGGCGCCGGTGCAGTGGCTCTGGGCAGCGAGCTCTGGGGAAAGACGAAACGCCACCCTGCCAGTGTCGACAGCTCAGACAAACGGAATCGCGTTTCCATTTCCACCTGGAGTCTTCACAACTATTTTCAAGCCACGCGAGCGAAGGATTTCACCCTGCCCGGGGATATGCTCGCCTTGCTCGAATTCCCGGAGATGATTGCGGACCGCTACAAGGTTCACAACCTGGAGTTTTGCGCCCCCCACTTCGCTTCTACCGAAAAGGCTTACCTCCAGGAACTCAAGAGCCGCTTGGTGCGAGCCCACTCGCACGTCGTGAACATGCCGGTCGACATTAAAGAGCTGTGGACGGGCGGCGGGCTTTCCGATCCGGACGAGGAAGTGCGCGATGCCGCGGTGAACGGCGCAAAAACATGGATCGATGTCGCGGTCGCAGTCGGCTCAAAGTCCGTCCGGTGCGATCCCGGCAAGATGAATCCGGAAGACCTGTCGCCGACCGCTGACTCCTACAAGCGCTTGGCCGCTTATGGCCGACCCAAAGGCGTGCATGTGATCATTGAGAACCACGGCGGCGTGGGCTCGGAACATCCGGAAGAGTTGGTGAGACTTTTCAAACAGGCAGGCACGGAAGTGGTCGGGGCGCTTCCCGATTTCGGCAACTTTCCGGACGAGGTCACTCGCGAGAAAGGGCTAACACTCCTATTTCCTTACGCGCACGTGGTCTGTCACGCCAAAGGGTTGGTTTTTGACTCTGCCGGGAATGAGACCAAGTTCAACTTCCCCAAGTGCATCGAGATCTCCAAGAAGGCCGGGTTCCAGGGCATATATTCGATTGAATATGAAGGCCCCGGCGACCCCTACGAAGGTGTGCAGAAGACGCTGGATGAGTTGTTGAAGTACTTGTAGGTATCAGACGAGGACCCTCACGACAGCCCACACGGAGACCACGGAGAACGCGAAATGACCCGCATTGCCCTACTGATCTTCTTGTTGACTGACGTCGCAACTCCTGCTCTCCGGCCACTTGTCCCCACTGACCTTTTCCAGATCGAGAAGATAGGGGAGGTCGTGCCGTCGCCGGACGGTAGACTGCTTGCCTACATCCGCATCCGCGGCAAGGCGACGGCGAAGTTCCAGATGCGCGACTTCATGAACGGGCTCGACCGTGCAGACGTCTGGGTGGCATCTGTGGGTGGCGGCGAGCCGCGCAACCTCACCGGAGGTGCCGTGGATGGCTCAGGCTGGTTCCTACCGGCGTGGTCGCCCGACGGTCGGCGTCTCGCTATGCTCTCCACGAGAGGGGATAACGTCCGCCTGTGGGTGTGGGAGAAGGCCAGCCAAGAACTTAAACGGGTATCGCCAGAGGGCATCGAGATCGCGCGGCCCGTTTGGCTTTCGCGTGACGAGGTATTGTGCGCAGGCGTTCCCGAGGGCCGGAAGGCCGTGACTTCCGCCCTGACCCGCAACAACTGCTACCCAGCCGCAATCCGGTGAAGTACAGGCTGGTCGTCACCGGCGATTCCGGCTTGCGAGCGGAGGATGTCGTCCCCGGCTCTCTTCGGTGGTCGCAGAACGGTAAACTCGTCCTGCAAAGTCGCGCCAGCAGGCGCGAGACCGATTGGGTGATCGCTGGTGGCGCAAGCCTCACTTCCTCGTTCCAGACGCCGCCCTCGACGCTCGCGCCGACCACCCAGGGCAATGGGTTCGCCGCCGTTGCCGATGGCCGCCTCTGGCTTATTGATACAGGTGGCGCAGCGCCACGGGTCGTCAACCCCGAATTCAAGCCGCGGATTGACGCCATGGCGTGGTCGGATGGATGGATAGCAGTGGTGAGCGCCGGTGCGGATCTGTATGTGATTGACCTGAAGACGGCCGAGTTTCGGCGACTGGCCCGACCCGCTCCGGACGCCGAATTCAGAACATTCGTGCCGCAAACAGGCGTCGCAGTATTCTCCACCGTGACGCGCGGAGGCACGCACCTATGGATTTCGGGGCGCAAGCTTGCATCTGCTAACGAATTCCTCGCGCAGATCGCGGAAGGCAGCTTAAGGAAGGTCGAGTATCACGGACTCGATGGCCAATCGCTCCATCATATGGTCTTCGCCGAGTCCGGCCAGTTTCGAATGGGCGCTGCGCCGTGGAAGGACATGGACCGCTACATCCGTAACAGCCCGATCACCTACGCTGACCGCGTAACAACGCCGGTCCTCATCGTGCAAGGGGACATGGATTATGTCCCGCTCCAGCAAGGCGAAGAGTTTTTCACGGCTCTGTATCGCCAGAATAAGCCCGCATCGTTCGTGCGCTATTGGGGGGAAGGACACATCATCGAATCGCCCGCCAACGTGGCGGATATGTGGGCAAAGATCTGCGCGTGGCTCATGCGGTATCTGACATAGCTCGGCCGCGCCGGCACGCAGGAAATTCCGAGCTGCCCGTTCACGGCCCCCCGTCACTTCAAAAGGAACGAATGGCAGGAGAGTTCCTGCTGTGTGGGCCCCGCGGCATTATTTTTGGCTGATGCGAAAACTGAATAGGCGCCGCTACGCCTTGGCGGCTTGAATTCTGGGGAAATACAGCCACAGGTGCCCGCCGTCGTCATCTTCACCGAAAACGATCTCGCCATCACGACCCGTGACCGCATCGCCGAAAACGTATCCGTAACGCCGGCGTTCGAAAAGGGAAACCGCCACGCCAATATCGGTAATTTTCCGGCTCCCAGGATCGAAGCAGAACAGCTTGGCTATTCCGTCCCCGCACGATCCGAAGACTCGGCCGTCGAAAGTGGCCGCCATGCAATAAACGGGGGCGAACATGGTCTTGCCGAGAGAGGCGCTGAAGCCGCGCTCCTCGTCAAATGAAAATAGTTGGCCGTCATCGTCTGCCGTGTAAAGCAAACCGGTCTGCGCCACCCTGGCCCAAACCGCGGGCGTCTTGCTCCAATGGCCGTCGGGCAGTTTGAAAGCTTCAGGCTGGAGCTTGCCGGTTGCAACGTCGAAGCGGAAGAGGTGGCCGGCGCCGTCACAGCCGAAGACCCCGCCCTTCGAACCCAGAGCCAGACGCCCGCAGCCGGATACTTCCCCGACGGTTTGGATCTTCGGGTTTGCGAAGTCCACGGTGAAGAGGTGATGCGTGGTGACACCCACCACGTGATCCCTCGAGGTATCGGCCACGGCATGGACGATGGGTTCGCCGGCCGCTGCCTCGCCCAGGTCGTCGAAGGGATGGCGGTTGAAGCCCCACTCCTGGATCAGGTCGTAGGGCCAGGGCTCGAGGTTGCCGGCCAGGATTCGCCCTCCGCCGCTCGGGCCGTTCACGCAGGCCATCACCTGGGTTTTGCCGCAACAGACCGCCGTGCATTGCGTGGCGTCGTCCACGGCTTTCATGTCCAGAATCATGCCCGTGACGCCGTGAAACATCCCGACAAAAATGTGAGCCCGCTTGCCGCTGGTGCCGCCGTAGATGAAGCCTTGACGGCTCTTGTCGAGAGCGGTGATGTGGCTTTCGTCCGCCAGGATGGGAATCGTCGCGCCCGGAAAGCAGGTGGGAAAAGCAACCATGGTTCCCTGCTTCACGAACGTGCCGTGGGTGATGTTGTTCACCTCATCCTGTACGGCCGGCGAATTGTAGTCGATGTTCCTTCGTCTTCTTCTCGGAGTTGTTGTCTGGCTCATCATGAAACCTCATCCCCACATGCGAATTGGCAGGTGCGCATTTTCTCTCTTGCGGCTTGCAGGCATCTCAATCTTGAAAATGCCCGAGGGCCGCGAACCAACGTGGCCGAAAAAGAGGTCGCCATTGTGGTCCACCGCACCGCGCGAAACGTACTGGGCAAACTCTTTCGGGTGCACGAGGCAGGTCACTTCCTCTTTTTCGAGCGTGGCCGGATTCAATCGCCACACTACCCCTTCCCGTTCCTTATGTTCGGGGCCCATGGGGTTGTAAACGGGATCGCGCCAGCGCGAAGCCACAAAGTACAACTGGCCGTCGCCCGCGAATGTCAGACCACCGCAGTGGTCAACGAAAGTATCTCTCGATACGCTTGGGTCGCGCTTTTGGGTGTTCGGCCCCAGGTTCTCGACGCGCGGCCACTCGCCTTCGTTCGGCCAGATGCGCATCATGTAGGAGTTCGCAATCCAAGTGGCCGCGAAAACGCTTTCGCGGTCGGGCGCCGGAGCGACGTCGTAAAAAACGCTGTGCCAGCCGGTCTGGAATTCCTCATTGTGGGGCAGGACGTAGGGCGACATCTCCAGGCGGTCCTTTTCCGGATCGTAGCGGATCAAGTGGCCGTAATCGTTGGTGGTCCAGACGCGGTGCTTCTTGTCGAGGAAGAGCGTCTGCGCATTGATGGATCCGATGCGGCCTACATCCCGGCGCTTGTGCGTCTTCAAATCGAAAATAATGAAGTGATCTCGAGGGTAGCTGATGGCATAGAGCAGGCTTCGCTCCTCGTCGTGAAGCAGGCAGCGGCAACCTTCTTTGGGAATCAGGGTTTCCCACCATTTCACCTGGTCGGTCTTGGTGTCGAACGCCACGAGCGCACTGCCGCGGAAACAACGCTTCTCGTCGTGCCAGGAAAGCCAGGGGGAATAAGCCGGCTGGTCAATGGGGGGACCGGACAGGTGCGTCGCCATATACATGATGCCGTCGTGCATGGAGGGCGCAAAACTGTAGTGGATCTTGCACTGCGTGGCGCGACCCGACGTGCCCGGGTCATCCACCATCTTATCGAGGTCGAATAGATAATCGAGTGCGTCCTTCTGCTCATTATAGCGAGTCAGCTTCACGATCCCGCCCGGTACTCCCTCGGCGCACGCGGCAGCATAAATGCGGCCGTCCGGCCCGACGGAAAGCGACCAGCAGGTATCGGAGACCTTGTGCTCCGTAAACTCGTACCATTTGCATTTGTAGTCGGCGGACGTCTCGGGGCTCGCGGGGCTTCCCGCAGCCGTAGCCGATACGCCGTCTCGCGGGTAAAGCGCCGCCCCGACCGTCAGCAAGCCTGCACCGCTGCTCCGAAAGAATTCGCGTCGGCCAATTCCTCTCGACATGGGTATTCTCCCAACAATGTTTGAGACTTAAGCCGGCCTGCTCGATTCCTGACTACCGGCCGCCCCCACGTATATGCGCATTTTCTTGCCATGTCAACACCTTTTTTGGTCCCCTTTTTGAGTCTCCCTTCCGGAACATCTCGGCCTCCTTACTATGCAGCCCCCAGCGCTTCCCAACACCTCTGAGCAAAGGTGAAATAGGAATGGCTCGCAGGGCGGGCGACATCCGTTAGCCCATAGCACTGGAAGCTGTGAGATAATTTCGCGAGGGCCGCAGTATTGACCGCCTGGCAATGGTCAATCCGTATGCGCCCATCACTTTAATCAAACGCATTTTGTGCCCTCGCCGGTGCGGCGACGGTAAAGCATCCATTTCGAAGAACGGTTCCTGAGGCGAGAACTCAAAGGCTACGACGCCTATACGCAGATGGTGCGGTACAGGCTGATCCCCCTGCTCTGGTAAGCCAGGGATTTCCACCCCTATCTTCGCCTGGTGTCTTGGTGGTGAGAAGATCAAGAGGCAATGAACCACCAATACACCAAGTGGACAACTACTCGATGACGGTTACCTCGTACTCGGCGATATGGGGAACGACGAACTGCTGTCGGCCCCGGCTGTCTTTTTGCAGCGTCAGTCCTTGAGGCCGCATCAGGGTGTAAACTCTCCTCGCTTGTATGTCCGGCGGGAGCGTGATGCGCGCATCGCGCAGGGGCGTGATTTGGCGAATGGGGCGCGTCATCTCGCCATTGAAATTGATGAGGTGAAGCAGGTGGCGCCTGCCGGCGTTCTGCGAGCGGTGGACCAGTTCGACGACCGACGGCACGTTCTCCAGTCCGATTCCTGGCGGGGCCAGCAAGCAGATGGCGTTTTCGATGAGGATGAGCGGCTCGAGCATGTGGAAGGCATGAATCATGTTGCCCAGATCGCCGGAACAGTAGACCACGGTTCCCTTGCCGGTGTTGTGGACCGTCAGCGCCGGATCATCCGAAAGCTGAGGCGGGAATTCGTAGGAGCCAACCAGCGGCTTGGTGAAGCGGAGCGCGACTTGGGCGTCACCGGCTTTCACCTGGAGATAGTAAGTAGGAGAAGGGATCCACTCTCGCGGGATGCGGTCGAGCAGTGGGCTGGCGGCCTGCTTCGCCATGTAATCCCAGGGTCGGGGGCCGGCGAGCTTCCCCGTGGCGCTAACCCCGAACAACTTGGCCAGGGCCAAGTCCTTGCGGCGCACACCCACACCATCGTAAAGCGAGGTTTCGAAGGTGGCCAACAAGTTCCCGCCTCGCCGCACATAAGCCTCGAGGCGCGCCGCGCTCGCCTCACTCATGCAGGCAACGTTCGGCAGGAAGATGGCTTGGTAGCGGTCGAGCGCTTCGTGCTCGAGCGAGTAGTCGTCGATGACGTCGAAGGGGGCATGAGCGCGAATAACGGCTTCCGTCAATCCCCAGAACTCCTGCTCCAGGTTGCCGATGTTGCTGCGTGCCGGAACCCGGGCCACATCGATTAACTGGGCCCCGGAGCCCGCGTAGAAGTTCGCCGTCGTGTCAGACCAGACCACGGCAATCCGAGCCTCGGACCGCGTGCCTTTGTAGTAAGCAGAGTGTTTAGCGAAAAAACGGTTCATGGTGGCGAGCGCGTTCATTTCGGGCTGGTACCATTCCGAGGGGAACAAACCGAAATAGACGCTGGCGCCGTTGGCGATCGAGTCGGCGTAGAGCAGGCGCAGTTCAGGGTCGGGGAGCAGGGACATATTCCAGCTTTTCAACGCGGCCGCACAAGCAACCACGTAGGGCTTCCCGCCCGCTTGCGCTTCCTGGAGGCGGGCCATCACGCCCGGCCGCCAGAGGGGCATGCGGGTGAGGTCGTTGTAAAGGAAGCCTCCTTCGTTAAGGATCAGGTTTTCTTCTGGATTAATGACCCGGGCCAGGCGACCCGTGGCGTAGTTTCCTCCCAGCACGCTGCCGTTCATGTAGAGGGCGACGCTTGCATTGATGCCTTTGATTGCCTTTTGGCTGTCGTGGAGGAAATCGGCGAGGCTGGCGGCCTGGAATTCCAGGAGTTGCTCGAAGCCCTTTCCGTTGCGCTCTTTTTTCGAGGGCAATCCGGCGCCATAGCGGTTGCGGAACTTCTCCTGACAGTAACGGCAGTAACAAGTCTCGGGGAAGAAAATAGGCCCGTCGTAGAAGATTCCCTCGATGGGATAGGCGCACAGGTCACGGTCGATCTGGAAGGCCCACTCCCGGTAGGGGCTGTTGACGCACAAGCTGGTGGCAGTCTCGTACACGCCCGTCAGCGGGCTGCCGTCTTCGCGGATCTGGCGCCAGTCGGGATGTTTTTCGCCGAAGGGAATTGAGTAGGCATGAACGTTGAAGTAGATGAAGACACGGAGGCCGTTTTTGTGGGCTTCGGGAAGGTATTGGCCGAGGAAGTCCGGGTTCTGCTTGGCGGCTTGTTTGGTCCGGAAGAAGAAGCCCTGGTCGTCGAGACCGACGGTGGTGAAGTTCATCACATGCAAGTGCTCGGTATTGTAGCCGAGGGCGGCCTTTTCACGGGCAAGTTGGGCGGCGGGGCGCCTATCGATCTGGCCGTAAGCGGTCACGAGGTCAATGATACGCAGAGGCTCTTCCTCCCACCATTTTCCGCTATGAGTGGGCGCAGAGGCGGGAACGCAGGTCTGCACGGGTGTGGGAATCAGTAAAGCTGCGGAGGCTAAGAAAGTGCGGCGAGTCAGCTTATCGTCCATGAAATGCTCCTTCCTTATCTGGACCGACTTAAGTTCGTCTCCGGTCGGTAATATACACCTGAATATGCTGGTGGGCGAGTAACTCCCGCGGGAAGACTGGAACGTTTCAAGAAGAGGCCTTAAGGTGTACACTCAAAGCTATTCTGGAGCTCCGAAATGGACATCGGAATGAGGAGTAGTCAGTCCAGAACAAACCCGGACCGACCCTGAAGGTGGCGTAGGCAGGTGAATGCCATGCGCAAGAGAATCTCAGGTTATACGGCCAGAAACCTCTTCCTGGTACCGTTGATCCTGTGGACTGCGGTTGCGTTTGTTGCGCTAGCGCTATGCCAGGACCAGGCGCCCAAAGTGAAGATCCGAGAGGCTCCAGCGCAACAGACCCACGAGGTCTCCGGCGCCAAACTGTTCCACACGTATTGCGCGGCATGTCATGGTCAGGATGGTAGGGGAAATGGTCCAGCCGCGCCGGCCTTGAGGACAGCCCCGACTGACCTCACGCTTCTCGCCCACCACAATGGTGGGAATTTTCCTGCCGAGCACGTGATCCATGTCCTCACCAGCGAATCGGAGCATTTGGCTCACGGTTCGAAGGATATGCCCATGTGGGGACCGATCTTTCGCCAAATGGGGGCTAACCAGGGGTTGGCACGTCTGCGTGCCCACAACGTGATGGAGTATCTCAAGTCGATCCAGGCTAAGTGAGGTTGGAGTTGTAGCGCTGACCGCGCCCTGCGGGGTGAGCACGTGCCGACGCTTCGCCCCTCTCAGGGTAGGCCCAAAAGATCGGCGCTACCATGTTTTTCATCAACCTCTTAAAGCGGGAATAAGGGCTTCGGTTCAGAACTCCAGCCGGAGCTGGAACGCGATCATGCGGGGCGAGTTGTCGCCGCCCAAACCCACACCAAGTAAACCAGTCGGGGGAGAGGTCGTAGTTCCAATCGCCCCGAACCCCGTCTGGCTGGAGGGATGGCCGGGAATCCCCGCCATCACCATTGCTGGAAGCGCAAAATTAGGATGATTGAAGACGTTGAAGAACTGACCTTCCAGCCGCAAAGACGCCCGCTCAGACACAGCGAAGCGTTTAGTGAGGTAGAAGTCGCTCCAGGCGAAATCGGGACCGCGGAGGCTGTTCCGTCCGAGGTCGCCGAACTGGCAATCCCGGGGGGTGTCGCCGCCCGCGCAAGCGCCAGTGCTCGGGTCAACGGCCGAAACAAAAGCATCCGGATTGAGCCACTGAATCGTGCCAGGTTGCGTCACGTCCGGAATGGGATTGTGTTCGTAGAGCGGCACACCCGGAACAACACTGGCAAATTGCGGACCGCTGCCATTGACGATACCCTTGCCATTCGCTGAATACGGTGTACTCATGACGGAGAAGGGGAGTCCACTATGCCAGAACGCGGTGCCCGAAAGCTGCCAACCATTCAGGGCATAGCCCAGCGTGCGGCCACTGACTTTGACGGGCAATTGATAAACATAGTTTGCATTAAAATTGTGCCGGACGTCGTAGTCGCAGGGTCCATATTGTCGGCCCAGTTCCCCCGGCAGAGGAGAGAGAATTCCGCCGGAGGAGAACGAAAGAAACCCGCCGTTTGAGACAGTGTCTATGCAATGGCTCCAGGTGTAGTTGGCCTGTACCTGTAGACCGTGTCCGAGGCGCTTCGAAGCCGTGAGTTGGAGGCCGTTGTAGTGACTGTTGGCGCCGGTGGAGAATTGCTCGACCGCTCCAAACCTCGGATCTGTCGGTTGCATGTAGGGGAATGGCGCAAAACATCCCGGGCATACCGTTTGATAGCCGTTCACCTGCGTCTGATAAGGCTGGTTCACTGCACGGGTGCCAACGTATTGCGCGCGTGCGCTGCCCGTGTTTCCAAACTGATGTTCAATTCCAAAACTCCATTGCATGAAGTAAGGCGCATGCAGCTTTCCGTCGGGTACCGCGGCCATAGAGACCGGTGGAAGGCATGTGGCAGGATTCGCCAGCGGGGATGCACAGGAAAGCTGGCCTTGGGCGAACCCTGAAATAAAAGTCTGATTCGCGGCAGCCGTGGCATCGACAGCACTGTTCGGCACACCCGGTGCAATCGCCATTCCGCCAACCGTGCCGAGCAGCCCGCCCTCGAAATTCTTCACATAGGGTGGATTGAAACCAACAATGTCGGCAACGCTGCCAGGTAAAATATCACTAAAGAGGCCGAACCCGGTCCGCAACACCGATTTAGGCTCAAACTGCCATGCCAGGGCGGTTCTAGGCTGCAAAATCGCTAGCGGCGTAGAGGCAAACAGATCGGCAAGGTGTGTCTGAATTGAAGCATTCAAGGGCTGGTTGACATTATGAGAGATCGAGTCAAACGAGCCGGGAAGAAGCGCAATCGCATGGTGCGGATTCAAGGGATTGGAATTGTAGGTGTCCCGTATGCCTAACGTCCAGGTCAGCGTCGGGGTCACCTTCCAAGTGTCTTGGGCATAAACGTCCAGATTGAGGAAGTTGAACGGTTGTGAGTCAGCCAGCGGGAAAGTCTGTGTGGCAGTGGACGCGACCCCGTAAATGAATTCCGGCAACGTCGCATAGTTCACCAGCGGCACTGTACCCTCGCCGAAGTCGTAGTCGTTCAAACGCAAAATTCGTGAGTTCACCCCAAACCTGAGCTCGTGAGTTCCAAGGCTCCAAGCCAGGTCGTCGTTAAGATGGAACCGGGTAGCGCGCCGTCCCTGAGGCCAGGTACTGTCGAGGCCGCCGAGTGTGGTAAAAGGCGCATTGGCGCCGCTGCCTTGCAGCACGATGGGGAAGGCGGCGAGTGTCTTTTGTAGATTCGCGGGTCCGAACAGGCTTCCGTACCAGGAAAATGCCGGATTGAAGTAGTTCACCAAGTTCTGCGAAAAGATGCGCGTATATCCCGAGGCGAAGGAATAGAGCGGTTGAGGCGAGGTCGCGTTAAAAATGGGATTGATTGGGTCAGTCCAAACCGCCTGCACGCCAGTATCAGCTTGAGAACGGAACCAAAGAGAATTTTTTTCGTTGAGATTGTAATCGATGCGGCCCGTCTGGACCTGCTCATGGTCGTCATTCGACATGGAGACGCTGCGCCGGTTCGCGCAGCCATTCCCATTCGGGGGATTCCCCGTTGCTGGGCTAAGGCCTGCATCGAAGGGACACCCCAACACTGCAAGCGGCGTTCCGTCCGTTCGCTGATAGAGCGAGAACATGTTGCGATAAAACGGCACCAGTTGAGGCGCGGCAGGATAGCTGCTTCCAGTTACGGAATCCGTGCCGCCCAAGGGTAACTGCTGCAAGACGTAGTTCTGAAATGCGGGAGTTGGCGCGACAGCCGTGGTGACAATCGGAAGCGCCATTCGAACCCATTCCGCATCGAAGAAAAAGAAAAGTTTGTCGTGTATCACGGGGCCGCCCAAACTTCCTCCAAAATGATTCACCGTGGAGCGTGGCTTATGATTGCCCTCTGTGGCATTGGTGAAAAAATCCGCGGCATTGAACTTCGATCCATTCCACACCTCGTAAAGATTTCCGTGAAACTGGTTGGTCCCTGACTTGGTAACGTAATTGACCTGCGATGCTCCGTAGCGCCCCTGATCGACTGCGTAGGAAAGGGTGTTCACCGTTACCTCGGAAATGGAGTTCACTCCCAGTACGAGGTTGGTGGAAAGGCCGCTGTTCAGATTCGTCAGTGGGTCGTTGGTCTCCAATCCATCGACGATATAGCCGTTCGACAACGCGGG
>Ga0181524_10004046_pt1 | contig 13846 bp, 13 predicted proteins | sample PEATcosm2014_Bin_34_FD_119761 | JGI IMG/M metagenome (GOLD analysis project Ga0181524, IMG submission 119761) | Peatland microbial communities from MTU Mesocosm Facility, Houghton, MI, USA - PEATcosm2014_Bin05_60_metaG | ecosystem: Environmental > Terrestrial > Soil > Wetlands > Peat | place...
AGATTAAAGTCTCCGATGGCCAAATGGCCCAGATGGACATTTTCAAACACCCGATCCTGCCCCTGTGGAACTACACTATCTTTCCGAGAGCAAACCGGAATTAATTTTTGCACGAACGCTTAGATGAGAGTTTCTCCTGCGTGGACACTCCGAACTCCAAAACGGAGCGAGCGCTGCCGATTCAAGACAGCCTCGCCAACCAAACGCACGACTTCAGCGTCCGAAAAATGATCGGTGTTAATGACCAGGCCGTAGAGCAACACATCCGCGACCTCCCGGTGGAAGTACCGCTTCAGATACCTTGCGCGACCGCGGTCGGTGCGCTCGATGAAAGCCAGAGCCTCGTCGCGGCCCAGGTGCTCCCGCGTCTGGATCCGGGCGATTCGCCGCTCCAGCGAGGCCACCAGGCGCACATGGAAAACATTGTGAAGTTTGCTGGCGACGGCATTGACGCCCCACCCAAGAAGGATGACGTTACCGGCTCGGACCAAATTCAGGATGGTCTCGATGGACTGATGGGCGATCATCCAGGCCGGCGGATGCAGACCCAGCAATTCATCCAAAACGTCATCAACCGCGCTGTGGGCGTCTTCAGGCAGGAACTTGACGAGACGGGCGGGAAGATGATGGTCTTCCAGAACCTTCGCCATCAGGTTGCGGTCAAACACTCGCCACGGCGGTTCGCCGGCGGGGGAGTGCGTTTGGAGATATTCCGCAAGCCTCTCGGCAATCCGGAGGGCCCCCGAGCCTGTCTGAGCAGAAATGGCCACCGCCAGGCGCTCCGATTCCGCTTGGCGTCCCAAAACATGTTGATCGCTGTGCCTCGGGCGGCTGTTGATATGAGCCAGATGACTGCCAACGTTGTTTCGCATATTCATCAATTCCTCAGTATGTGCCCTGTGGGCTGGCATGGCTCTCATAGTGGCCGTCGTTCCCATCGTGGTCGTCCACCGCGAGCTCGACCATGTTGGAGCATCCGGCGATGCTTTGCCGCCTCGTGCTCTTCATTACTAGAAAGATCCGGACCGCATCCCTATATGAGCTCCAGCACGGCCCGCAGGCTCCATGGTCCTCGACCCAACCTGGATGATAGGCCTGGATCACTTTGATAGTGCGATGGCGCACGCGCGGGTCCTCGGAAGCAATCGGTTCGTAAAGCTCTTCGCGCGCGACAAAGCGGGAGCACAACGGGCACATACTCTCGGAAAATGAAATCACGGGTGAACCTCCATGACGGAGCTTAACGAGCCGCCGTGATTGTGAACGTTCTCGAATGCTTCGGGGTCGTGGATCCCTTCTCCGTCCACAACGAACTTGTACTGGTAACGGCCGGGTGCCAGAGTGACCCGCTGCTCCCAGCGGTCGCTTGCGCCGTGGCGAAGCATGCGAAGCAAAACAGGTGACCACTGATTGAAATCCCCGCACAGATAGATCGCCTGTGCCCCAGGTCTCTCGAGTGAGAAAGTCACTTCAACCAGTCCCGGGGCGATTGAAGTTCGATTCGCTTTGGATGTTGGATATTCAGCTAACTCTGGCATGTTGATCCTTTCGATAAACTTGCGGTTCAGGTTCCCTCCCCTGCGGGCATGGCGAGCGGTTGGGGGACCGGCCATCTGCATAACGGTCCAGGTCCCTCTCAGGCACGCTCAGAACTGGACAGGGGGCTGCCCGGCGGATTTGCTCCGCGGCGCGGTCATGCCCCAGGTTGTGCCACCAGGAAGACCGCCGGCTTCCCGTCACAATCACGTCGGCCCCAGCACGCCTGAGCATCTGGCCGACCACGTGGGCGTCGGGCCGTTCCATCTCAGGCAAGAGGTCCACCTCGACGGACCCAAAGGCTGCCAGGTGACTCCACTCAGCCAACGGGGACGCGCTCGCTCTTGATTCCGTCGTGTGAAGAGCAGACCGCCGGGCGGGTTTGGCGTTCGGCTCCTCTGCGAGCAGGCCCGGCGCGTAGCGTATGGTAAGCTTCGCGCGCAAGTCCCCGGCCAATCCCGCAGCCCATTTCACAGTGGAACGTGAGGATTCCGTGAATTTAACGGGCACCAAAATGTTCCTGAAGGCGAGCGGCGGCCAAAACACTCTCTCCCGGGGCAGCAACTCGCGGCGGACAGTGAGGATCGGACAAGGCTGCCGGCGCGCCACGCGCTCGGCAATGCCCGGGGAAAGCGGGTGCTTCAATCCTGAGTCACCTTGAATCGGCAGGATTAATAAATCCGCGCCCGAGGTTTTGGCGGCTGTGATGATCTCCTGCACTGGGTCTCCGACGCGCAGCCACGTCCCTCCGCGAAGGCCTGAGGCGATTTCGGCGCGGGTCAGTTCTACCAACCGCCGCGCTCCCATGATCACGGCCTCGTCATGTGAACGGACCAATCCGAAGCAACAAAGGCTTTGCCTGAAGGAGTCACCGGGCACGACATGAAGGAGGCATACTGATGCGCCAAACAACTCGCCGACCTGCGTGGCATAACGCACCAGGCCCAAGGACGCGGATGAGAAGTTTGTCGGTACCAGAATGTTATTCACCTTGGGCCGGGAAACATTCTCGTGGAAAAGCGGCCGCCTTGGAACTTCCACGTTGCCCGAAGAAATTAGCTCCGTTGCGGGATCCGCAAATCCGCAGTCCAATTGCTCTATTCCTTGTACGAGCGCCATAACTCCCCCCATCATCTGTTTGTAACTCTGCTCCATTCTTCGCCCCAGCGCGGCACCCCGCGTTGCTGGCGAGAGCTTGTCGGGGCCGGGTGCAAGCGTCGGACCGCACTGGCATTCGGCGGCCGGAAGTGCCTCGTAAAGCGCCGGGTATCCTGCTGGTAATCACATATCCGGCGGAGCCGTGCTTCGGCCGGTTCAGCGAGCAGTTCGTCCATGGTTCGGAGCAGGGCCGGCGCATCGATCGGCTTTTCCATCAGGGCGTCCACCCCCGCGGCCAGGGCGGTCGGGTACTGGTTGGGCATTCCGGTGATAATGATTAGCGGTATCGTCGGATGCTGCGCCGTCAGACGTTCAAAGACGTCCCAACCGCTCCGGAACGGCAAATTCAGGTCCAGAAGCACCAAGTCGATCTGCTCGGGAACGAATCGAGTCACCGCCTCTTCGCCGTCAGCGGCCGTCGTGACTTCATATCCGGCCCCGATCAGCACTTTTCGTATCGATTCGCGGACCGAGGCATCATCGTCGATGATGAGCACACGTTGTTTCATAAAGGAATTTGTCGTGTCATACTCCCGCCTTAATCTGATTCCGTATGTTGCGTGAGCGTCAAAACGAGTTAGATTACTTCGTCAATTTGAACGTCTTTCTTATTATGGCCATCGCCTGTCATGCGCGACCCGATTCTTGCGGCATCGCTCCTAGCCTGTTCCGTGCCAACGCGGCTGGAGTGGTGATTTCCCTGGATTTCCGGGGTTTTTTGATGGAGCGAGATGATGAAACAATTTAGTGATGGAACATCCGGTTTCACCGGTGGTCTCCAGCGTGCCACCTGGAAGAACCCGCCATTTCAGGTCCGGCTGGCCGGTTTTGCTTTGGCGGTGGCCGCGGTCGCCTGCCTGATTGTTGGAATTGACAGCAACATCTGGCGGGCACAGGGGCGGTTGGAGGAAGGGTTCGCGGCGATCAGGGCTGAAAAATTCTATTTCGGAATCAATCTGCGCACGAGCCTGCGCGCGCTCAACGACACGCTGCTCGATTATCATCTCACGGCAAATCCCGCCGACCTGGAAGATTTTCGCCGGGAAGCGCGCGAGCTCAAGACCTCGCTGCAGGCCAGGAAACCGGGGTTCGCGGCCCAAATCGAACGGGACGCCTTGAGGCGATTGCAGGCCGAATACTCGGTTTTTCTGGCTCGCGTCGATCCTCTCGTGCAAACCAAGAGCTCACCTCCAGCGGGTCCGCAGGGCTTCGCGGCCGCCTACGCCCAACTCAAAGAGGATTACCGGCCTGTCCTACTGGCTTGCAATGACGTGATGCAGGCGGAACATAGCGGGTTCGATGTGTTTCTTAAGCAATCCGATCGTGCGCTACTTTCGTTGCAGCGGCTCTTCATGCTCTCCTTGTTGCTCCTGGTTGTCCTTGCGGTTGTCTTGGCCTTGCTGGTTTACCGCGGCATGATCGCTCCCCTGCGCGCCCAACTCAGCGAGAGCCAGGCCCTCGTTGCGCGCCAGGAAAAACTGGCCTCCCTCGGCGCGCTGGGCGCGGGGGTTGCCCACGAAATCCGAAACCCGCTCACGGCGATTAAATTCCGCCTCTTCAGCCTGGCAAAGTCCTTGCCGCCTGGTTTTGCGGACAATGAGGATGCCCGCACCATCAGCGAGGAAATCAACCGCCTGGACCGGATTGTGAAGGATTTTCTCCAATTCGCGCGCCCGTCGGAGCCGGAAATGGTGCGCCTCCCAGCCGAACGCATCCTTCGGGAAGTGCAGGACCTGATGAAAACCGAGCTGGAACAGGCCGCCATCGACCTGAAGCTGGAGGTGTCGGGGCCGGCTTGGGTTTTTGCCGACACCTACCAGCTCAAACAAGTGCTCATCAATCTCATCCAGAACTCCGCCGAGAGCATCGGGAAGAACGGTGTGATCACGCTGGGCCTCAAGACCGGAGGCGGAGCGTTCGCCGGGAACCACCGGTCTGCCGCCATCTTGTCGGTGGCTGACACGGGCAAGGGTATTCCGGCGGAGGTCCAGAAGCGCCTGTTCGACCCCTTTTTCACCACCAAAAACGGAGGCACGGGCTTGGGTCTGGCCATTGCGGCGCGAATTGTCGAAAAGCATGGCGGCCTTCTGCGTTACAAAACCGAAGTCAATCGGGGCACCACGTTCGAGATCGTGTTGCCCGGAACAGGAGACGATGCAATCGACAATACTGCTCATTGAAGATGACCCAGGCACCGCCTCGGCGTTGCAGAAGGTGCTCCGGGCCGAAGGTTACGGAGTGGAGGTAGCGGAGCGCGGAGACGACGGGTTGGCCCAAGCCAAGTCCGGGTCCTTTGATTTGGTCCTGACCGATTTGATGCTGCCGGGGGTGAGCGGCCTGGAGCTGGCCGCCCAGCTTCGCGCCGCCAAGCCGAAGCTGCCCATCATCATGATGACGGCCCACGGTACGACCGACACCGCCATCGAGGCGACCAAGCTCGGGGCTTACGAGTACCTGGTCAAACCCTTTGAGGCCGAGGACCTGCTCGACGTGGTCGCCGCCGCCGTCGCCCATTCCCGGCTCATGTCCGAGCCGGTCGAGATGGGCGAAGCCCGGTCCGCGCGCTTCGCCATCATCGGCAGGAGCCGCGCCATGCAGGCGATCTATAAGGAAATTGGCCGCGTCGCCGCTACGCCGGCGACCGTGCTCATCCGGGGTGCAACCGGCACGGGCAAGGAGCTCATCGCCCGGGCCATTTACCAGCATGGCGACCGGGCGGACAAGCCCTTTATCGCGGTCAATTGCGCGGCGATTCCCGAGACGCTGCTGGAGAGCGAACTGTTCGGCCACGAACGCGGTTCATTCACCGGGGCGCAAGCCCGCCGCATTGGCCGATTCGAGCAGGCCCACGGCGGCACGATTTTCCTGGATGAGATCGGCGACCTCAATGCCAACACGCAGTCCAAACTGCTGCGGGTGCTCCAGGAACGCTGCATCCAGCGCCTGGGGGGCGACGCCGCCATTTTGGTGGATGTCCGTGTGCTGGCGGCGACCCATCGCGATTTGGAGACGGCCATCCAGGAAAGGGAGTTTCGCGAAGACCTCTACTACCGCCTGAGCGTCGTCACGATTCACCTGCCGGCCCTGAGCGAACGTGGCGAAGACATCCCGGACCTTGTCCGGTTTTTCATTCAGCGCTACGCCGGGGAGGCCGGTATCGAAACCCCCTCGATCCAGCCTGAAGCGGTTTCGTTTCTGCAGACTCAGTCCTGGCCCGGGAACGTCCGGGAACTGGAAAATGTCGTGCGCCAGGCCCTGCTCCTGGCCAGGCCCTTCGGCATCAGCCTGGAGCATCTGCGGCAGGTTTTGGCCAAAGCCCATAAACCGCTGGGCATTCCGAGCCAAACCCACGCGGCCTACGTCGCGGACCTGCTGGCCCGCGCCCAGCGTGGCGAAGAGCAAAACGCCTACCAGAAAATGATGACCGACCTTGAGCCGGAACTCTTTACCCAAGCCATCCGCCTGGCGGAGGGCAACCAGGCCAAAGCCGCCCGTTGGCTTGGCGTCACCCGGCTCAAAATGCGCGAGAAGCTCACCCAGCTTGGCCTGCATCCTTCACACGAGAACACAGAGAGGAGATGAGCCCCGTGATGAATGGCCCAGGCAGAAGATGAGGCGCGCAGCCCAGGCAGACCTGGAACGGAGGAAACCGTCAAGTGGTTCGCTTTAGACCACTCGTGGAACCGGATGTGCCATGGGTGAAAGCCACCCTTCGTTTCAAACGATCAACAAACCCCGGAAAATGGCTGAAATTGCGTTTTCTCTCGCGCTTGGCACACGGCCAGCTAAGAGAAGACGGAGCGAACAATCTACATTGGCTTGCGTGCAACGACTATGAATGCAATGACGACGGACAGTTCTCATCGCGGGCTGGCCCCTCTGGCGACGATTCCTGCGTGCCAAAGGTCCAACGGAGACGCGGATTGGTTTCCGCCTGTTGACATCGTGGAAGATGCTGAGGAGTACCTGTTCAAAATCGACCTGCCCGAAGTGAAACCGGAGGACATACGGGTGGTCGTGGAAAGAGACGGGCTGTTCATCTCCGGCGAACGTCCAAAGCCTGGGCAGGAGAATAAGAAGTGTCTGCGAGTCGAGCGCCCTCACGGCTATTTCGAGCGCCGTTTCGCCCTGCCGGATGACGCCAGCAGAGTGGAGCTCGATTCTGTCCTTGAGGAGTCCGTTCTCGAATTGCGCGTCCGCAAGGTCAGGCCGCTCGTGCAGAACCCGGCTACAGCCGACGCCCTCCCGGGGTTGGACCTCGGCTCCGCGTAATGGAATGCCAAACATCGCCAACAGTCGCGTTAGCAGTGCGACGGCTCTCCTCGTCGCCAATCATAACTACCGTGGCCTGAGCACCGCCGAGGCGCAAGCCCGGTTGAAACAAATCGGCCCCAATGCGGTGGTGGAGGAAAAAGCCCACCCGCTGAAGGCCTTCATCAAGCGGTTCTGGGCGCCCATTCCTTGGTTGCTGGAAGCGACCATCATCATTCAACTCTCTCTCGGTGAGGAAGTGGAAGCTGCCGTGATCGGCGGACTCCTCGTGTTGAATGCGACGTTGAGTCTGCTGCAGGAAGGCCGGGCGCAAAAGGCGCTGGCGCTCCTGCGCCAACAACTGCAGGTGCTGGCCCGCGTTCGCCGCGACGGCGCCTGGACCACGGTGCCGGCAGAAGAACTGGCGCCGGGGGATGTCATTCATCTCCGCCAGGGCAGCATTGTGCCCGCCGACGTGAAGTTGGAGGAAGGGTCACTCCTGGTGGACCAATCGGCGCTCACCGGCGAATCCGCCGCCGCTTCCGTCGAGTCCGGCAAGACGGCCTACGCAGGGTCCATGGTGCGCGGGGGCGAGGCCACGGGTGAAGTCACGGCCACTGGGGCGCGCACCTTCTTCGGGAAGACCGCCGAACTGGTCCGCACTGCGGGCTCGGCCAACCGCCAGGAGCATGAGATTGTGGGGGTGGTAAAAAACCTTTTCGTCGTAAACGCGGCGATGGTGGCGGTCGTGATCGGATACGCCCATCACGTCGGGATGTCTCTCGAGTTCATTCTGCCGTTGTTGCTGACCATTTTGCTCGCCTCCATTCCAGTCGCCTTGCCGGCCACCTTCACGCTGGCGGCCGCCCTGGGCTCGGTGGAACTTTCCAAACGGGGCGTGCTCATCACCCGCCTGAGCGCTCTTCACGACATCGCCGCCATGACTGTGCTGTGCAGTGACAAGACCGGGACCCTAACCTGCAACCAAGCCACCGTAAACGCCCTCTGGCCTGCCCCTGGCGCATCCGAAGAGGCTCTCTTGCGCGCCGCCGCGTTGGCCAGCGACCCGGCCGGTCAAGACCCCGTCGATGGCGCGATCATCAAGGCCGCCGCTGACCGCGGCTGGCAGGACGGCGAAATGGAGCGGATTGAGTTTAAGCCTTTCGACCCGGCCACCAAGCGCGCTGAGGCAGTGTATCGTGATAAAGAAAGCTCTCGTCGTTTCATCAAAGGCGCCCCTGCGGTGGTCGCGAAACTGGCCGGCGCCGCCGAGACTGTTTGGCAACCTCAGGCTGAGATCATCGTCGAGCGCGGACAACGCGTGCTTGGAGTGGCCCAAGAAACCGCGGGCCAACTGCGCTTTGTTGGTCTGCTGGGGCTTGAGGACGCCGTGCGCGAAGACTCGAGGTCGGTCGTGAGTGCGATCCGCGACGCGGGCGTTCGCACCGTTATGGTCACGGGCGACAATGCCATCACTGCACGCAGTGTGGCCCAACAGGTGGGAATTCCAGACAGCCTCTGCCCGCCCGAGAAGCTCCATGGGGATCTGCGCGGAGATGCGCTCGACTGCGGCGTTTTTGCCGGCGTGTTTCCGGAGGACAAGTTCCGGCTGGTCCGGGCTTTTCAGCGCCGGGGCGAGGTCGTCGGGATGAGTGGGGACGGCGTGAACGATGCTCCTGCGCTGCGTCAGGCGGAAGCCGGCATAGCCGTTGCCAACGCGACGGACGTGGCGAAAGCCGCCGCGGCCATGGTGTTGACCCGCCCGGGATTGGGCGATGTGGTGCCCGCGATCGAAACCAGCCGCCTCGTATTTCAGCGCACCATCACCTACACCCTCAACATGCTGATCAAGAAGATCGAGATCATGGCCCTGTTGGTCATCGGTTTTCTGTTGACCCGGCACAAGCCGATCACGCCACTGCTGATGGTGCTGTTCCTCTTCCTCAATGACTTCCTGACGATGTCCCTCTCGACGGATCGGATGCAATACTCAAGGCGCCCGAACCGTTGGAACACCCGCGGCATTCTCCTGGCTGCCACCGTCCTGGCCGCGTCCAAGCTGGTCTTCTCACTCGGTGTTTTCTTGTGCGGCGATTATGTGCTCCGCCTGGACATGCCGCATCTTCAAAGCCTGATGTTTGCAACGTTGATCCTCAGCTCGCAGGCGGGGGTCTATCTCCTGCGAGAGCGGGGGCACTTTTGGCAGTCGCGGCCCAGCCCTTTCCTGGTGGGCAGTTCGGTTTTAGGCCTGGGTGTCACCGCCGCCCTCGTGCTGGGCGGCATCCTCATGCCCGCGCTCAGCGCGGCATCTCTCCTAAGCGTAGCGGGCGCAGGGCTCGTCTTCTTCGCCTGCCTCGACTGGCTCAAGGTGTGGCTCTTCAACCGTCTGAACCTGCGCTGAGCAACGGCCGCTGGCCGGACCGCCAGCGACGGGGCAAACCGTCGGGTGGTTCCCTACAGACCACTCGTGGAACCGGATGTGCCACAAGTGGAGGCCCGCCCTCGCGTCAAACGATTCAAAACCCCTGAAAAAACAGTGAAACCGTAAGTCCTCTCGAGCTTGGCATACCCAAAGCTAAGAGGATGGGTCGGCCGAACGATCAGATTAGGTTGCCGGTCAAGTGATTATGAAGATGGAGGCTGAATACGGTGCTTATGAAGCTGCGGTCGATGGCTGGCCGATCCGCACGGTGGTGGTGGACGATTCGCCGACTACTCTGAAGACCCTGAGTCTGCTTCTCGAGCGGGAGAACGGTTTCCAACTCGTCGGCACCGCCACGGACGGCTATCACGCTGTGCGCCGGGTGGTCGAGTTAGAGCCGGATTTGGTGCTGATGGACTTGCGGTTGCCGGAGATGAGCGGTTTGGACGCCACCCGCCGGATCAAAGCGCGCTCGCCGGCGACGACCGTCATCATGGTCACGGCGGAGGACACTCCGGCTTGCCGCGCCGCCGCCAGCGCAGCCGGCACCGACGACTTCGTCGGAAAGTGGCAGATGCTCACACAATTGCCGGCGGCGATGCGGGAGCTCTTTCCAAGAGCAGCGAAGAGCGATTTTGTCAGGCTCAGAAAGGTCACATCCGAGGAAGTCGCCATGAACCGTGAACGGTGAATGATGTGAAAGGCCTGGAGCTATGAAAACCAATCCGAAAACTGCTGGTATTTGGTTGATCTCACTTTGTGTGTTGGTGGCAGCGCGGGCGGGGCGGGCGGAGCAAACGCCCCCTCCTGCGGGCGCCGGCGCAATACCAGCAATCCAACAAGCTCCCGATCCCTCAGCCGCCGTAACCGCTTACGCCAACGGCATCGCCCATGGCGCCAAGGACCCCAGGTTTTACGAGGCCTACGTTGCCCGGATGGTTGATTTTGGCATCCCGGAGATGGCGTATCACCAAGCCCAAGCCCTTACGACCTTGGAATCCAGCAACGGCTTGGCCTGGGGCGTGGTCGCCTACGTGGATGCCCGCCGGGGGCAGATGCCGGATGCCATCCTGGCCATCAATCTGGCGGGCCAGTTCGCTCCCGAAAACAAATTCGTCGAGTACACGGCCGGTGAGTTGCTCGCATGGTACGACCTCAAGGCAGACAAGTCGGCGTTCCTGGAGAATGCCAAGGAGGGCCTGGCCAAAATCCGTGCCCTGTTGGACAAAAAGGCCGCTTTCACGGCGGCCTACGACACGGCCTGCAAGGCCTACCAGGCCCAAGCCAAGGCGCAGGCACAGCCCGCACAGGCGGCGCCGGGGCTATACGCGCCTGCCCCGCAAAGCCCGGGTCCGCCGCCGGTCCCGCCGCCTCAACCCCCGTTGCAGGGTGACCTGATCGCACCCCTGGGCTACGAGGCCCCTGCGGCCCCGCCCGTATACTATCCGGACTATTCCGATGCGTACTACGGCTCGGGGCCCGATTTCTATGATGATTGGGGCCCAGGCTGGATTGCGCCCTCGCCATGGTGCTGGTGGGAGCCTTGCGGCTTCTGGGGCGGATGCGGTTTTTTCCCGTTCGGCGGAGCATTCCTGTTTGGTGATTTTGGCCATCGCGACCGCTTCGGGCACGGCGGCCATTGGGGCCACCCTGGAGGCTTTGGTCCCGGAGGCAACCCGGGGGGTTGGCACCAGGGTCCGCGCGGTCCGAACAGCTTCTTTGGGACCCCGGCCCGGCCGAGCGATTCGGTGGCGCAGGCGGCTCACCTGGGTTCGCCGGTTGGTGTCGGTGAGCGAGGTTCGGCTTCGGTCACCCGTTCGAGTTGGGCCGGACGAGCTGATTACGATTTCAGCCATGCGGTTCCGCGCGCGGCATCGCGCGGCGCCGGCGCGTTGGGCAGCTATCGAGCCATGCCGGCTTACCGCGCCCAGGTCTATGCGTCGCCTCACTGGGCAACGCCAGGCGGAAGCGCCTTCGGAGCGTACCACCAGGCCCCCTATTCCGGAGGATTCCACGGCTCTGGCTCTTTCGGGTCTCCTGGCGGGTATGGGGGAGGTTATCACGGTGGAGGCTCCGCAGGCGGTTCCAGCGGCGGGTTTCACGGCGGTGGATTCCATGGAGGCGGCTTCGGGGGTGGCGGCCATGGAGGCGGCGGTCATCGCTGAGGTGAACAGAACAGGATCGAGCGGGACGAACGACCGCGGCCCATTTGGTGGGCGGTTGGAAACCGCGTCATCACTACACCGACAGCGAGGTAGTGCGGTTGCCGGGCGGTGAAATCGCAGGTTGGCTGGCCGTTCTTTAGGGGCTCGTACAGAATCAAATCCCGAGGTCTGAATGCTTGGGTTGGAGCGTAGAGCGTGGAGCGCGAAAGCGTGAGAGCGTGGAGCGTGAGAGCGTGGAGCGTGAGAGCGTGCCGAGTATTACGATGCCCTCGCGCGCTACGCTCCACACGCTCCTACGCTCCACACGCTCCTACGCTCCACACGCTCCTACGCTCCACACGCTCCAGCCGTCGGTGATAGGTTAGGCCGCCCCGCTCAATGCAGAGCGCCGATCTGGTAGGTTAGGACGGACCGTTGGGTCAGGTACTCATATTGGGTGTTGGCCAGCGAGATCTGTGCGGAGAGCAGAAAAAGCTCGGCCTGGTTGAACTCGACAATGGAAGTGAGTTGATTTTTGTAGCGCGCTTGAGCGAGGTCGTAGGATAGCTGGGCGTTTTTCAGAAGCTCTCCGCTGATCCGGTAACGGTCGAACGCGTTTTGCGCGTCGAGCCAGGCAACGCGCACGTCGCGAATCACATTGTCCTCCAAATCGCGAAGGCTCGCTTCCTCCGCCTGGGCCTGCAGCTCAGCCGCCCGCTGGCGCGCCCGGTAGTAGCCGCCGGCGAAAATCGGCACGCTTATCACCACGCCCCCGGCGGCATAATTGTCGGACAACGCAGTTTCGTGAATGGGAACGAGACCTGCGGCGCCCACGGCGGAGACGGTGGGATACCTCATCTCCTTCTCTGCCCGCGCAAACCTAAGGGCCGCCTCCCGTTGGTTCCTCAAACTGATCAAGTCCGGCCGGTAGCTCAAGGCCTGTTGCACGAAGTCGGAGACGTTGGTGGACACCTCCGGCGGCAGCGGTTGCTCGACCAGGCGGTAGCTCTTGGATTCGCGCAGGCCCATGAGCGTCGAAAGCTGCGCAAAGGCGGCCTGCAAGTCATTTTGCGCCTTGCTCAACAGCAGTTTGGCATCCTCGACGTTGACCCTGGCAAAGCTGGCGTCCATCTCGGATTTCAGTTGGTTGGTGGCAAGAGTACTGACCTGGTCCAGAAACACCTGCCGCTCGCTCACAGTTTGCTGGGCCACGCGGGTGATCGCCTGCGCTCGCTGGGCGGAGTAGAAGGCCCCATCGACGGCCAGCAGAATCTGCTGGCGCGTCGCCTGCGCGCTGTTGGCTGCGGCTTCGGCCTGGAGCCTGGCGTTGCCCGTCAGGTTGGCCGTGCGGCCAAAATCGGTAATGAGCTGGCTCAAGACCAGGCCCTCGGCATTGCGATCGTAGATGGTCGGACTATTCAACGCGCCAATCGCGGCCAGCCGGGTATTGCTCTCGGGAACTCCAACGCCCACCGCATTGGCGGAGAGGTTGGGGAAGAATCCGGCCCGAACCTCGCGGGCAACCTGCCGCGCCGCCAGGGCCTTCAAATCGGCGACACTGATAGCGGGGTGGTTGCGGAGCGCCGTCTCATGGGCTTCCTGGAGAGTGAGCGGCGGCAATTCGCCCGCGCCGGCAAGGCAGCAAGCCGTGAGGGTCGTCCACAAAATGAGTTTTCGGGCGCAAATCAGCTGTTGAACGCGCCTTGCGCTGGAGCCCCTGTCCCGGAGGGACATTTGGAAATAGCCCGGCGTTTCAACGCCGGGTTTGGACGTACCGAGGAACAAGTCCCGCAGGGACGGCCGAATCGGCCCCTGGTTTTCAGCCGTCCCTTCGGGACGGGGTCTGTCTGCGGGCTGATCCCGGCGTTGAAACGCCGGGCTATTTCCAAATGTCCCTCTGGGACAGAGCGCAGGGGGCATGGGTGTGCAAAACGTGATTTGGGCTCTAAGCTTCCTCTCAAATATTATGGCCATAAGTTCGTTCGGGGATCATGCTGATTGAGTCGCGTCTGGCGTTGGGGCGGGCTGCTGGGCAGATTCGCCGGGCCGGCGGCGCCGATAGATCAAGTAATAGGCGCAGGGCACGATAAAGACGGTTAAGACCACTGAAACAGCCAGCCCGCCGATGATGGCCTGCGCCAGGGGCGCGTAGGCCTCGCTGCCGGTGCCCAGTTTGGCGGCCAGGGGAATCAGACCAATCAAGGTCGCCAAGGAGGTCATCAACACCGGACGAAGCCGGACGCGGCAGGCCAGCGACACCGCCTCCAGCAGCGGCCGTCCCTCGGCCCGGAGCCGGTTGGTAAACTCGACGATCAGAATGCTGTTGGACACCACG
>Ga0181524_10004047_pt1 | contig 13845 bp, 15 predicted proteins | sample PEATcosm2014_Bin_34_FD_119761 | JGI IMG/M metagenome (GOLD analysis project Ga0181524, IMG submission 119761) | Peatland microbial communities from MTU Mesocosm Facility, Houghton, MI, USA - PEATcosm2014_Bin05_60_metaG | ecosystem: Environmental > Terrestrial > Soil > Wetlands > Peat | place...
ACGCGCTTCACTCGATCGTGTCTCAGGTTCCATCTTCGCCGCCATTCGCCGTTCAGCCGAATCAGCAAAATAGCAAATCTCAGACCCGTGCGAATCTGTGAAAATCGTGACTCAGTAGAATTAATCAGAGGCGATCGGAGCAGATTTGCAAAACGGCGCTGCCGAACTCTCGACGTCACGCCACCATTTCGACGCGGCCGTCGGCAAGCCGATAGACGCCGCCGACGATCTTGAGCTTCTGCTGCGCCACGGCGGCGTCGAGGATCGGCGACGCCGATTTGAGCGCGGCGACAGTGTCGACGACGTTTTGACGAATGGCGTTGGCGAGCGGATCGCCGGGTTGTGCGGCGCCCGCCTTCGCCGCTGGCGCAAGCTGCGCAACGAGCGAGGGAAGATGGCCGGGCAACGTCACGCCGTCCTTGAGCGATTTGAGGGTGGCGCTGACGGCGCCGCACGCGTCGTGACCGAGCGCCATGATCAGCGGCGTGCCGAGATTGGCAACGGCGTATTCGAAGCTGGCGATCGTGTCGTCGTTTGCGAAATTTCCCGCCACCCGGCAGACGAACAGATCGCCCCTGCCGCTATCGAAAGCGTATTCAGGCGCGATTCGAGAATCGGCGCAGCTGAGAATGCCGGCGTACGGATTTTGGCCGGAGACCAACGCCTCCCGCTCATGTGTGAAGTCGTGCCTCTTCGATACGCCCTCGACATAGCGGGCGTTGCCCTTCCGCAATAGCTCCAAGGCGCCATCGGGCGACACGATATTCTGCGGCTTCGGCGGCGCCTTGAGGTCCTTCGCCGATGCCGGCCCGGCCAATGCGAATCCGGCGGCCGTCGCGCCGAGAGCGCCCAGAAAGCAGCGCCGCGAGGGCCGCGCCGCACGAGTGAACCGTTCGAATTCGCATGAATTGCACATCGATGATCCCCGTCGTTGTCGCCGTGCTATGTTCGCAATGCGCCGGCGTTGGAAACGAAGCATTTGTCCAAGGGCGGCAAATCGCTCGGAGCCATTAGAACGTCAGATTGAGCCTGACTTGGGTCTTGAAGTTATATACCGGATAATCCCTGATGATCGGCACGCCGACTTCGACCGACAGCGCCACGTTATCCGTTATTTTGCGACCAACTCTGGCGTCGAAGGGAAGAAACAGCCGCCCTGTCTGGCCCGTGACCGGATCGCCGTAATTCACGCGGATGTCCGCGCTCGGATAAAGAGTGATGAACCAACGATCGGGCAGGCTGACGTTGAACGTCGGCGCAAATTGCAGATTGCTGATATTCTTTTTGGCGGGATCGCCGGCGAAGCTGACGTCATAGCGGACCAGCGGTTCGAGATAGCTGCCCTCGCTGACCTCCGGTAACGCGTAGCGCACCGCGACCCCCGGCATGATCTGCCACTTGCCGCTGCCCAGCGTGTCGCCGCCGGTGGGAGCGACCAGTCGGGCGCCGAAGCCCGCCCCCCAACGTGCGTCCGGCTGATAGAGGAGCGCGGCCTGGATGTCCGCGTCGCCCACGCCATAGAGATAATCGCCGTCCGGATTGCTGGAGCTGATGGGGTTCTTCGCAAGGAGAGGCAGGTCGGAGCGCAGGCCCAAGGCCCACTGAGAATTAAGATCGAACCGGGCGTTCACGCGCAGGTTCACGGTGTCCGTCGTGACCTCGCTGATCGTCCCCTTCTCAGCTCCGCTGCCTGGAGCGGTCTTGTAGAAGTACATCAGTTGGAAAAGATTCAAGGGGCGAATGAAGTCGCCGCCGGTGTTTTCCGCTTCATCCTCCAAGCTTGTTCGCTGCGCAGCCTCGATCGCCGCCGGTTGCGTGGTCGCGTCTTGCGAAGCGGCGGTGGTCGGCTGCAGCGCGATCACGGACACGAACCAGCATCCAACGACCCGCGCGCGATCGGCCGTTGCCAGCAATCTGGATCCATCGCCAGATTCCTTTTGCCGATTTCTCGGCCTCTCGGCGGCCATCGACGCCGCTGCGAGCGCCGCGTTTGCCTTCGTCACCACGTGCTTCGCCGCCGCCGTTTCCACGTTCGCGAGCCTCGCAAACTGGCCGTCACGTCAATTCACTCTGCGCCAAGTCTCGCCCTGACAAATGATTCCGAGCGCGCAGCCTTTCAGATTGAGCCCGTCGGCGCTTTCCATCGTCACCACGCCGGCGTAGGTCTTGCCATTGTCGGTGTCGAGCAGACTGCCCTTCCATTCGTTGTCGCCGGATTTCACCGCCCCGTTCATAATTATAGTGCCGATTTCCTTGGTCCGGCTCGTGTCCTTGACGCCGACGATCTTGCCGCAGAGTTTGCCGCCGCAATTGTAGAAATTCACCTGCGTGCCGGTCGATGGCCGCACCCACTTGCCGAACGGATCGGCAGCCATGGCCGGCGACACGAATGCCGCAGCGACGGCCGCAAACGCCAAAGTCGAAAAGCGCATCATGAGTAGTCTCCATTCGATTTGAGAAGCGGCTGAATGCGACCCGATGGCGGATTCATAATCGCCACGCCGACAGCGCGGGCGTCCCTTCGCGCCCCGAATTGCCGGAGCTATTGACCGGTGACGATCTTGATCGGCGCGCCGAGCATTGTGACCTGGAACGCCGCGAACCCGCTGAGAGGGTTCCCGGCGGCGGCTTCGCCGACGGTTGCGGCGCCGGGATTGGAGCCGATGCCCTGCGCGAGAACTGCGCGCAACTCCGGCGCAACCTCTGCCAATTGAGCGAACTTGTCGTGGTTGGACGAATCCGTGGCCTTGAGATCTGTCAAGTCGATCACCGTGGCGCCGAGCGCCGCCAGTTCGTCGATGTCTTTGTCGGCGCCGACCCGGCCTTCCCCGCCGGCGATGAACTTCGACAGCCACAGCGCCTTATCGTCCTGCGAGAGAACGATATAGAAGGGCTTCTTTGGTTTCCCGAAGCGGCGCATTTGCGATTTGAACACGTCGAGGTCGATGTCCGGCGCCGCCAGGAATACGTAGCCAACTTTGCTCGCATTCTGCAGTTGGCCGGATATCTTGATCTGCCGCAGCGCCTCGACCGTGACCCAATTGCCCATGGAGTGCGCGAGGATATTCACCTGATCGGCGTCGCTCGCCAAGACGAGGCGAAGCGTGTGCTCGAGATCGTCGCGCGCCGCTGTTGCGCTGTTGGTGTCGTAGACGTAGTCCGCCAGCTTGCCGCGCGAGGCCCAGGTGAACAGCACAGGGATCCCCGGCGCTTTCGAATCGTGAACGACTTGGGCGAAACGATAGAGCCCCTCGGCGAAGAGCGTGTTGTAACCGTGAACGAACACCAGCACTTTGCGGCTGCCGCGCGGGCGCGTCGCCAGCTGCGCGTTCAGCGCCCGCAGGAACTCCTTGTCGCCGTCGAGATAGGCCGCCTCCCGCACGACGAAATTGGCGTTCGGATCGCCCGGCGGGGCCGAGGCCCACTCGATATTGCCGGGCACGTGCTTTTGCGGGATCGACACCGTCAGCGCGGCGTAATCGAGGGAGCTTGCTCTTTCGCCATTGAAGAGCGTTCCAGGCCGCGCGTCGCGCGCGCGCGTCGTCGCGACGAGCAGCGTGTGATCGCTGGCGCCGGCCGCGTTCTCGGCGACTGGGCTCAGGAAGCCGCTCTCGGGTCTGGAGGCGCAGGCGACCAGGGGCGCGGCGACGATCAGCACGGCGAGCGCTGAACCAGGCCGCCTCAACGGAGCGGCGATCATTATGGCGAAAGCGGCGAATCGCTTTAAATTTAGACTCAAGCTAGCCCCTCCAAAACCCGGTCTCCGCCGCCGCACTGCAAGTCCCTCCTTGTCTTGCAAACAGCGTCGAAGTTGGCTTTGTGCCACACGGAGGTTGGGCCCTGTCCCGAAGATGGAGCGTTTCGCATTGTTTCCTGCGTCCCGAGCCAACTTCAAACGCGTCCGCCCGACTGGCGCAAACAAGACTCTTGTAAAGCATACTTGGCCCGTTCAACAGAGAAATATGTTGCGTGGGCCGCCCATTTGGGCCGTGAGCCACACTCGGGCCAATCATGTCGGCGCCTGATAAATATCCAGGCTCCACTTTTTCCGGAATTACTTCCAGCAGGTGTCTTACGCCGCATCCCATAGGTGGGGTCCCGTGGGATGCGGCAAGCGCGAACGCGCGCCCGCGCCGCCGGTCGGCAGCGTTAGCGGTAGTTAGGCGCGCAGAGATAGGAGCCGCTTCCCGGCCCGTGTCGTCAGCATTGATAGGGATGGTAATAGCACCAGCGATACGGCCGCGGGCCGTAACCCCAAGGGTGCCAAACCCCGCCAACGGCGCCTGGGCGTAGCACGGCAGGCCCGACGCCGCAGCGCCAGCGGTTGCACCATATGACCTTTTCCACCATCGGCGCACCGGGCGCCGACAGCGCGTCAGGAATGGTCATCGCGCCGGCAGGGCCGGGCGCAGCGGCAAGAAGCAGCGCGCTTCCCGCAATACCCAAGGCATAGGTGAACAATAGGCGGCTTTTCATCGTTTTACCCTCCCTTTATGTTGTGCGCAGTACGCACCGGAACCGAATGTGGCTGGTCGTGGCGTTCGACCACCTGCGGATAACAGCCGCCGGACGATAGCTTTGGCGGGAATTTGGGGCGGCCCCGCGGAGCGTCATCAGCTGGCAGCCTTTGTCCGTCGCCCGTCGCGCCACGTCCAAACCAGCAACAGCGCCACCGCGCCGTGCAGCGCCACGGCCGGCCATAACAGCAGCCCTCCCATGTGTTCCGCCACGCCCACGTACGAGAGGCTCGATGCTAACAGCGCATTGTAAACCAGCATCCCTCGAAAAGCCGGCGAGCCGCTCTCGGCTCGCAGCCGGCTCGGCCAACAAGCCAGCCCCAGCGCGAACAGCGCGACGCCAAAAAGCCGGCCGACCAGCGTCCCCGCGCCGGAGAGCTCCGCCCCAAGCAGCAATGTCGCGACGATCGCGGGAACCGTCATCAGCGCAAGACCGGTGCAAAGCTCCACCGCCGCCGCGAAGGCGAGTATCTTGGCCAACAGGCTGAGGCTCGCTTCCGGCGCCGGCTCCATCGAAACACGACCTTTCCCGTTTCGCTATTGACCTTTCCGACTGGCATGCGCCCCGATCCAGTCCGCGCGCAATCCAAGCGGCGGCCAAACGCTGCGGTGGAGCGAAATGCTTGGAGCGACCTTAAGGGATCAGTCCGCATTCGAACATCTTGTTCAAAACGGGCGCCGCGATCCTGTCGATGAAGGCCTTTCGCGCTTGAGCGTCATTGCGCAGGAACGAGATGGCCATCTTCTGCTTCTCGGACGGCGGCTCGTCTTTCTTCGCCTTCAGCTCTTCGCAGGTCGCTTTCTGGTACTTCTCGACCACTTTGTCGGCTGCGTAGTCCAAAAGCATGCCCTGGGCAGCCGCGCCTCCCGCGACGATCAAGGCTGAAACAAATGCCGCTACACTGATTGACCTGTTCATGCCGCACTCCTCATCATCGCGTTGAATCGTTTCGGCGTCTGGGAAAGGAGCCGCCGCCTACGACGCGTCGGCGCTCCCGCTCCCGTCATTTCCGCCTAATCTCGGACTCGGGCGTTCGCTTCCTGCACCTTCCTGTGTTCCAAGGCGGTCAATTGCGTCGGCCCCAGTTTGAAGGTCAATTTTTCGATCGTGCCTTTGAAGCGGAACGGCACCTGGTAATCCTTGTCGTTGACCCCGGTGCGGGTGTCGACGCCGACGTCGAAGGTCTCGTCCTGCGGAATCAGGAACGGAATCGTGCGCGGGATCGTCAGCGCGGCGACGGTCAGGCCGTCCACTTTCAATTCGCCGGTTCCGCCCTTGGCGACGCCGGGCCCGTCATACTTGAAATCGAACACGATCGTGTGCTTGCCCAGCTTGAGCGGTTGCTCGCCGGCCCAGCGCGGCAGCAAGAGCTGAAGCAAGTTATAGGTGAAGACCGGTCTGCCTTTGAGCAGATACAGTCCGTACCCGCCGGACCACCCGCCTTCGGTGACGATCATTCCGTCGCAGCTCTCTGGCACGTCGACTTCGGCCGTGATCGTGAACGACCGGTTCAGGATGTTCGGCGCGGCGCCGACGGGAATGCCCGACATTTCGCCGGAATAGGTGAACACGGTCTGCCCCGCCGTGGCGCTCGGCCGCGGCGCGATCGCGCGCTGGAACTGGGAATTATCCAGGGGATACACGTGATATTTCTTCGCCTCTTGATCGAATAGCTCCTGCATCTCCTTGAGCTTCTCCGGCATCTTCCCCGCGAGATCGTTGGCCTGCGAGTAGTCCTCGCTAATCTTGTACAACTCCCACTTGTAGTCGTTGATGTCCGGCATCGGCGCGTTCAATATCCACGGCGCAACCGGCGGAGTGGTGTTGGCGTACCAGCCGTCGTGATAGATGCCGCGGTGGGCGGCCATCTCGAAGTATTGGGTCGTGCGGGTCGAATCTGTCGCCGCATTCGCCTTGTCGAAGGTGTATGACATGCTGACGCCTTCGATCGGATTTTGCTCGATCCCATCGACGAGATTCGGCGCCTTGATCCCAGCCGCCTCGAGAATGGTCGGCGCGATATCGATCATGTGGTGGAACTGCGTGCGGATGCCGCCGACGTCCTTGATGCGCGCCGGCCACGAGATCGCCAGACCTTGCCGCGTGCCGCCGAAATGCGAAGCGATCTGCTTGGTCCATTTGAACGGCGCATCGAACGCCCATGACCAGGGAACCGCCATATGCGGGTAGGTCGGCGCCAATCCCCACTTGTCGTAGAACTTGAGCTGCTCTTCGATGGGCACTTCCAGGAAGCCGTTGTACGAGGTGTACTGGTTGGGCGTGCCCAGTAGGGTGCCTTCGGGACTCGTGCCGTTGTCGCCGCAGATATAGACGATCAGCGTGTTGTCGAGCTTGCCCATCTTCTCGACCTGCTGGATCACCCGCCCGATTTCGTGATCGGTGTAGGCCGTGTAGGCCGCGAACACCTCCGCCTGACGGGAGAACAGCTTCTTCTCGTCGGCTGAGAGTGTTTCCCATTTCGGCAAGATATCCGGCCACTCGGTGAGCTGCGTCGTCTCGGGAATGACTCCCAACCGTTTCTGGTTGGCGAAAATCTGCTCGCGCATGGCGTTCCAGCCCATGTCGAACTTGCCCTTGAACTTGTCGATCCATTCCTTGGTCGGCTGGTGCGGCGAATGGCTGCCGCCGGGGACGTAATAGACGAAGAACGGCTTGTCGGGCGCCGTCGCGTCCAGCTCTCTCATGTGCTGGATCGCCTCGTCCGCCATGTCGGTGGTGAGGTTGTAGCCGGGCTTCCCGATCCACGGAAAAATTTGAGTATGATCACGGAACAGATATGGCGTCCATTGGTCAGTCTCGCCGCCCATGAAGCCGTAAAAATATTCGAAGCCCAGCCCGGACGGCCATTGTTCGTAAGGGCCGGCGTACTGAGACCCCGGCGTGTTGTGATTCTTGCCGAACCAAGAGGTGGCGTAGCCGTTTTCCCTCAGGATCCTGCCGATCGTCGCATTCTGGGAACCGATATACGAATCATAACCCGGATAGCCCGTCGACAGCTCCGAAATCACCCCGAAGCCGACCTCGTGGTGGTTCCGGCCGGTGATGAGGGCGGCGCGGGTCGGCGAGCAGAGCGCGGTGGAGTGGAATTGCGTATAGCGCAGTCCCGCATTGGCGACGCGGTCCAGCGCCGGCGTCGGGATGACGCCGCCGAACGTGCTGCTTACGCCGTAGCCCTGGTCGTCGGTCATGATGAGAAGAACGTTGGGCGCGCCTGCAGGCGGCGCGACGCGCGGCGCCCACCAGGGCGTGGAATTCTTGGCGTTTTCGTTGATGACGCCGCCGAATTTCGCGGGCGGCGGGGGTAGTTGCCCTCCATCGATCGTCGTCGTCGCGCTGGGCGAACCCAACACGCCGGTGATCTGCTGGGCGAAGGCGGCGATCGTATCCCGGCCGAGAATGACGGCAGCGCCGATACTCGCGCCGATACCTTTCATGATGTTCAGTATGCCGCGCCTCGAGAGGCCTTTCCGTCTCGGCTCGACCTCGGCTTCTGGGGCTTCGTGCAGGTCGTTTTCCGGATCCGCATCCATGTCATCCCTCCGAGCGCACCACACGATGAAATTCAACGCGACCGGGGTCGTGTCGACCGCCTGCGGATAGCGCGCCGCCGGGCGGTAACGTCGCCAGCAGGCGCGGGACTCAGCGAGGCTCGTCAACGAGCGCCTGCATCGCCCGAAATGTGCCGCCTGCACATGCGCTTGCCACAATGTGCAAAGCGTTTCCGCGATCGACGAGAATTCCATCACACAACTCGATCAGAGAATGCGTGATGGACGTGTCTCGGCGCCTCAGTCGGCGAAGCGATAGTTGACGCCGGCGCGAATGGTGTTGACGGACTCCGTAGCCGCTCCGGCGACGGCGCCGGCCCAAATATATTCGAGCTTGGCGGTCCAGTTCGGAGCGAATCCATATTCGACGCCGAGGCCCGCCGCGGCTCCCGGACGCAACTGACTGTTCGAGCAACTCGGCACTAGCGTCCCAATTCCGCAGTCGACGCCGCCGACGCCGGAGCCCTTGGCGTTGCCATTGAGCAGCGCCGCGCCCGCTGTGGCGTAGAACAGCCAATTGTCGGACGCGTAGCCGACCCGTGATCTCGCCGTCATGAGACCGGTCGTGTTGCTGGAGAGGTGAAACGGATATGCGAGACCCGTAATCGATATAGGCAAAGTCTTGGAGCCGCTGAGCCCCGTCCAATCCGCGTCGCCTTCAATGCCGAGCACGACATGGCCGGCTTGAATCTGCCCGCCGATCGTCCCGCCGAACATTCCGCCGCTGAGGCTGAAGCTGTTGGTTTGACCGAACTGAGGAGCGAGCAATCCCAGGGGATTTTGGCTTCCCCAGGCGTAACCGCCGTTAAGGCCGCCGTAAAACCCGGTCCAATTGTAAACCGGCACGGGCGACAACATTGACGGCGCCGAGCGCATCGGCAGGTCCGCGGCGAAAGCGGATGTCGCCCATCCGGCCGCCAAGGCGGCCCCGAGAATCATAGTCTTGCGAAGCATTTTGTCACCTACCTCAAGAGAAATGGCCGTCGCCAGCCGCCCTGACCCGCCGTTTGCGGCGGCCCCTTAGTCGTTCATTTCGCGATCGTGATACCGCGCTCTGCTCTCATCTTGTCGAACACGAGCCCCATCGCGCGGATGATTTTCTCTTCGGGATGAGCTTTGCAGAAGACGATCGTCTCGTGTTCGGCTTCCTTGGATCGCGGCAAGCTGATGAAATGCCTCTTGGCCAGTCCATTGTACCAACCGCTGTACCACGTCGTCAGCAGGTCGGCGTCTTCCTGGAAGGTGCCGGCGAGTTGGGCGCAGGTGAGCGCCTGAACGTTAATATACCCCTCCGCGTCCGCGTAGGTCTTCAACTCCACCTGGGCGTTCGCGTCCGAAGCCATGCACGCCATCAAGACCGCGCCAGCAAACATCAGCTTTCTCATTTTCATGTCCTTGTTCGATTGAAACGAAATCCAACGAAACGGCGCGCCACCGGCTTCGCGGCGTGTCTTCGATCCTTCGCGCCGGGGCGAACCAAGCCTCTCATGGGCAGCGCATGTACACCTGACCGTAGGCGTTGACCGCTTGGTAGCAGGCCGGCGCGTACACGGGCGCTCCATACACGACGGGCGCGCCATAGGCGGGCACGCCGTAGACGCCGACGGCGCCAACGCCGTAAGCGCGGCGGGTCGTTCGCCGCGCGACGCCGGCGTAGCTCATGGGCGTCAGCGGTCGCCCGATCCACGCTTTCGCTTCGGACACGAAGGCGCCGGTCATGATTTGCGGGAGCTGCTCGTTCGCAAAGAGAACGCCAACGCCCATGATCGCCGCCAAGGCGACCTGCAACGGCTTCCTGATCGAGGGGTTCATTTCTTCTCTCCCATTGGCAATCCGGGCGGAACTTCATCGAGGCCGGCGAGCGCGGCCGCGTCGAGCTTCTTCGCGCCGTCCGGCGCCTTGAAAGCGAACGCGTCGGCGCTGGGCTGCGCATCTGTCTTCCATTCTCTTATGACCAACGTGTACTGAGGCGCGCCCGCCTCGGTCTTGCTCGTGATCACATACTTGCGCGGGATGGGAGCATCGCCGGTCTGGACCCAGAGTTGCCAGTCGGTGTCCTCGTTGCGGAATGCGAGGTGCTCGCATTCGAAGCCGTTGACGACGCCCTGGCCGATATGGGCGGCGTGCAAGACATCGGGGCTCAGAACCGCAAATGCATTGGATACGAGAAGGTCGGCGCCTGGGAGCGAAACGGAATAATCGTTCCTCAGCTTGTCGATGAGTTGCTCCAGAGTTCCTGGCGCATCCAATTGAACGAAGGAATTGATGTTCTTGCCGAGAACCGAAGCGGTTTTCCCGTCGAAGACGATCACGACATCCGCATAGCCGCCTGTCCGGGTGGCGCGCAGCTTGTCCGGACGGCTGAGCAGCACTTGCCCAGAACTCGCAAATTGGATCTTCTGGATTTCTGGCGTGATCACCTCGATGTCCGAGTCGTACGACAACGAAATCGTCTTCTGGCTCGCCAGATAATCGGACATCCCCTTCAGGATCTTCAGCGCGTCGTCCTCCGCGGCTTGCGCCGCAGGGGCGAGGAGAAACGCCGACGCGAACAGCGCAAGAGCCGTCCGATGAACCGCAGCCTTGCAATTCGGCCAACGCGATCCACCGGACGGGAGTGATCGCCGCTGGACGGCGCCCATCACGGCGATGTCGCCAAACTTCATGATTTCGTCAGGCATTGCTGCGCTCCCGCCAACGAATTGCCCGCGCGCTCAAGCGCGCCTACCGACTCCGGAGAACGAGTGAGCCCGGAATGGGAGTCACGATTACAGTTCAATGCGCGAGGCGGCTACTCAAGGAGCGCAGGCCTCGCTCGAATTGCGCAGCGGAGGCGAATGCCAATGAAGATGTGAAAGGCGCCTGCGCGATCGCGCGAAATTCCCTTACGCCGCACGATCGAAGATTCAGTTCTTGGACAACGTTTGCGGTCCTTGAGTAGCGATGCGGGAAAGGTTCATTTATGCGTTGCGACGATGGGGACCTCGCAAACAGGGGATCGCGCGCTTGTTGTCCTGCGCCGACAAGGCGCGCAATCGAAACTAGACATCGAGGCGATAGCGCGCGAGCTGGCGCAGCTTCAAACCGGCGACGCGGCGTTGCGCGTGCTGTTCGACTGGTCGCAGGTCGATCGCTGGCCGTTTGACGCGCCCTCCGCGGCGGCCATCCAGGCCTGGAACAAGACGGCGCCCTCGATCAAGAGGGCGGCGTTCGTCCACGATCCCAAATGGAACCGGCACGCAGCGATACTCTCGGCGTTAATGAGGATAAGCAGCGCCGAAGTGCGGTCCTTTCACCCGCCCGATGCCGACGGGGCGATCGAGTGGCTGGAGCGAGATCCGCAATAAAGTGACTTTCGCTGAAATCGGGCCGCGTGGCGATCAGGAACGCCGGCCGCTTTTGACGCGATGCAATGTCGCTGAAGGCGCTTCGCCGAAAGCGCGCTGGTAGTCTATCGCGAAGTGGCCGAGGTTGCCAAAACCACAAGCGAAAGCGACCCTCGTGACCGTGATCTCGCGAGCCGGCGCGCTCAGCATTTCTCTTGCATGCTTGAGGCGCACCTGCTTGACGAAATTCATTGGCGAGTATCGCCGGTGTTCCTTGAAGGAATGGAATATGCTGCGCGCGCTCGCGTTCGCGACAACGGCAAGGGCCTCGATGGATATGGGCTGATCCCAGTTCGCCTCAATATATTCCTCGACACGTCGAAGCTGCCATGGCGCCGCGCCGGGCGGCCGACCATCGAGAAGGCTGCTGTAATTGTGGCTGTTGCCGCAAAGAAACGCCACCAAGATCGCTTGCTCGAGTTCGGCAATCACCAAGGGCGAAGGGATCGACTCCTCGGCGTCGAGTTCCTCCACCAGCAGCCTGACGAGCTTACGCGACATTCGCGCCTCGGGGCGCGATCCGAAATCAGAGAAGTCCAGTTTCAGTCGACCGACCGCGGAAATCCCGCTGAGCGCGGCGAGAGTCTTCGAAAGCGCTTCTGGATCAATGAATACGGCAAGGTGCTCGAAGTTCGGACCCGTCGACAAACTGACCTCGCCCGGTTCAGCCGAAGCCCCCTTGTGCGCTGTCAACGGCATGGAGGTTCGGTTGTTGACGCACTCGGCACACCCACGAAATGGAAAACCTTGTATGAAGCAAGGAGAGTTGGACATCTGAAGACGGAAAGGGCCCTCGTAGCTTCCGTAGCAAACTTGAATCTTGTTCAGTCGGCAGAGGCTGAATTGAGCCTGAAAATCGCCGGGTCCCGGCTCCAACTCCAGCACGTGGTCCGGAAAATATGTCGCCAGAGCGGACCTCAGGGTGTCGCCACTGCTAGAGCTGTGGACCCGATACTTTCGCAACGGCAACTCGGACTCGCGCATGCCATCTCCCTAAATATGACGCGCCAACCAGATTGTCCATCCAATGGACGTTATTATTGCCGTTTCCGGTCGCTATTCGCTGCTTTGGTACAAAGAAACGAAATGTCGTCAAACAAACAACGCCGAACGCCGTACCGCATAATCAGATTAATTGCCTTATATCACAGTCCATTGACAAAAATCAAACCGAGGCGGTGACGATTACATAGCTGACTGCGATGGTGATTATATCACATGATTGTAGGGTACGATTACGCCACAATGGTTTCGTAAACTGCCGAATTATTCGACTTCCCGTCATTCCGAGCGCTCGATGCGCGGCTTTCCTATTCGCAATCACGGCCCGCGCGCCGAACTGCCGGCGATTTGGCGCGATCGTCGACGCCGCGGGTCGCCAACTTTCAGTCTCCGGCTGCGCTCACGATGCCGGCGCCTGTGGCCCTTTCGTCCGCATTGAAGCCGCCGAGAATGGCCGCGGCGCCGCCGCGTGGGAAGATCAGCTTGACGAGACCGATCGTCTGATCTGGCGTGATGCGGTTCTCGAAATATCGGCTGCGCCGACGCTCCCCGATTCGAACCGCGGCCTCGCCGATCGGTCGAGCGGTTATCTGGCTGGGCCGGAAGACGTCTCGAGCCTTTCAATGAAAGATTCGCAATTCGAGCGATCCTTGCGGCCATTGAGTAGCCGACTTCGCCGTTCGGCATATGCGTCGAGGCGCCTCGGGTTCGATCGCGGTCGCCGGCGATCAACGCGCATTTCTCGCGCGTAAGCTGCGGTCGGCGGCGCGAATGACGCCGAGGACGTGGAATTCTTGGACTCAAAACGATGGCGGAACGGAACTCCGTGGTCGCGGCTCCCGCCTGAAATCGGCGCTCACGGGCGAAATTGCATTCTCTGAGGAGTGTTGAAGATGAAATACGCCATCATTGCTATGTTGCTCGCCTTCTCCGTCACCGAAGCCAATGCCGTGGTGTATTGCGCTGCAGGCGTCTATCGCGCCGGGTGCGTCCGTCGTCCGGTTGGCGGCGCGGTTGTGGCGCCAAGACCTGTTGGCGCTGTCGTGGTCGCGCCGAGATGCCGTTACGTGAACGGAGTGCGCGTCTGCGCGTAGTGGAGCAAGCGGTAGTTGGCCAACATCTGCTGACCACATCGCCATGCGTGCTCGCGCTTTCGCGCGACTGCAGGCCGGTAATCATTCGTCTGCCGGAAATCGATGTCCTCGCCCGCCTGTCGTCTTGTGCGCTCGCGGCGTCGCTTTTCTCTTTTAGTGTCCGTCCGGGGACTTTTCGAGTCATTTGAGTCGGTTGTCGGCGGTTGAGAAAACCGCTTGAAGAGTGCGACTCTCTTATGATTCTCTGTGGCGTCGATTCGTGAGGCGCCCGATGTG
>Ga0181524_10004049_pt1 | contig 13835 bp, 10 predicted proteins | sample PEATcosm2014_Bin_34_FD_119761 | JGI IMG/M metagenome (GOLD analysis project Ga0181524, IMG submission 119761) | Peatland microbial communities from MTU Mesocosm Facility, Houghton, MI, USA - PEATcosm2014_Bin05_60_metaG | ecosystem: Environmental > Terrestrial > Soil > Wetlands > Peat | place...
TCAACGGCTTCAACCCGAAGCGCAGAATAATGCCAGAGCCACTCTCGGAAAGCACTGTGTATTCCTTGCCGACGCCCTTCTTGTAGGTGTCGCGCACGGTCATCTCGGCCACGGGATGGGTTTCGTCGTCGCCGCGGTAAACGGTGTAGTGCTCAACGTCAGTGAAACTCAAAATATTGTCGACGCGCGCGGCAACGGCGGCATCGACCTGGCGAATGATCGCAGTCTGGTCCGGCGACTGACCTCGCGTCGCGGCAACGCCCGGCGCGATCAGGAGCAAAACGGAAATCACCGCAATCAGGTTTTCAAGCCGCCGGCAATCCATGGCCTTGCTCATGCTCTTCTTCAGATTATGCTTCTTTTCCCCGAATTGGCTCGGTCCCGCAGAAGTGCGCGGCGGGGATCGCCGAAAGAAGGGAGTATGCAGGTTCCCATGCGCTATGCTGGGTCTCTGGGCGAGGCTTCGGATTGACCCACGAATCAACTCCAAAACCAGAACGGTACGAAGTACTGCGAGAACGGTACGAAGTGCGCGGCGTGGTGCAGGGCGTCGGCTTCCGGCCGTTCGTCTACCGGCTTGCGCTGGAGGAGGGCCTGGCGGGGTTCATTGGCAACGATACTGGCGGGGTGACGATCGAAATTGAGGGACCGGCGGAGCGGCTGGAAGCGTTTCGCCGCCGGCTCGAAGCCGAAGCACCGCCGCTCTCGCGCATCGACTCGATTGTTGTCCGGGAAGCTCCTCCGAGACGAGAAAAAGAATTTCGCATTATTGCCAGCGACGCCGCAGGCCAGGTGAGCACCGGCATTCCCGCTGATGCGGCGACGTGCGCGGACTGCCTCCGCGAATTGCTCGATCCCGACGACCGGCGTTACCGCTATCCATTTTTGAATTGCACCAACTGCGGGCCGCGCTACACCATCACGCGCCGCATTCCCTACGACCGTCCGCAAACCTCGATGGCGCGCTTCACCATGTGCCCGGCGTGCCAGGCGGAGTACGACGATCCCACCAACCGGCGTTTCCACGCGCAGCCCAACGCCTGCTGGGTGTGCGGACCGCGGGTCTGGCTCGTCGCGCCAGACGGAGTGGTGATTCCGTCAGACGATCCCGTGACTGCAACCATCGACCGCCTGATGGCCGGTGAAATTATGGCCATCAAGGGCATCGGCGGCTTTCATCTCTCCGTGGACGCAACCAACGAGGCTGCAGTGATGCGGCTGCGCGAGCGCAAACATCGCTACGGCAAGCCGCTCGCCGTGATGGTGCGCGATCTCGATGCCGCGCGCGCGGTGTGCGAGCTGACCGGCCAAGAAGAGACGCTGCTCCAGACGATTCCGCGGCCGATTGTTCTCGCGACGCGCCGAAAGGGTTGCGGCATTGCCGATTCCGTCGCGCCGGGAATCCCGTGGCTGGGCGTGTTTTTGCCTTACGCACCACTGCAGCATCTGCTTTTTGCCGACTCTCGCGTGAAAGCTCTGGTGATGACCAGCGCCAACCTCAGCGAGGAGCCTATCGCGATCGACAATGACGAGGCCCTTGCGCGGCTCCGGCACATCGCCGACGCATTCCTGATGCACGACCGCGAGATTCTGCAGCGCTGCGACGACTCGGTGATGGCATTGGTGGACGGTGCGCCGCAGTTGATCCGCCGCGCCCGCGGATTTGTGCCGCTCGCCGTGCCGCTGCCATTCGATTCGCCGCCGCTGCTCGCTGTGGGCGGGCATTTGAAGAACGTCTTTGCTCTCGCGCGGGGCCGTTTTGCCTACCAGAGCCAGCACCTGGGCGACCTCGAAAACCTTACCGGCCTTGATTTCTTCCGCGAAGCGCTCCAGCACCTGATGCACACCTTCGAGATCGAGCCCGAAGTTGTGGTGCACGATCTGCATCCCGGTTATTTGTCTACATCGTGGGCCAAGGAGTGGGCCGCGGAGCGCAATCTGCCTGTCATCGCCGTGCAGCATCATCACGCGCACATCGCGGCCTGCATGGCGGAACACGGTATCGAAGGACCTGCGATCGGATTGTCCCTCGACGGCACGGGCTACGGCACCGACGGCCGCATCTGGGGCGGGGAAGTGCTCATCTGCAGGCTGGACGGCCCCGATCCCGGCCACTGCGAGCGCTTTGCGCATTTTGAGTACGTTCCCATGCCCGGCGGCGAGGCCGCGATTCGCGAGCCGTGGCGCATGGCGCTCGGCGTATTGCATGCAGCGGGCCTTGATGTGGAGTTGCCCGAGGTGATTGCGCTCCTCGGCGCAAAGCCTCAGGAAGTGCGCGTGCTCAAGCGCATGATCGAGCGCGAGTTGAATACGCCGCTCACTTCGAGTTGCGGACGGCTCTTCGACGCGGTTGCTGCCGTGGTGCTGGGCCGCGGCGTGGTCGATTACGAGGCGCAGGCGGCGATTGAGCTGGAGGGAGTCTGCGTCAACGAGCCGAATGATCTCAGCTCCGGTTACGCCCTTGAGTTGCTCCATGGAGACTGGTCTGCGCGAAAGCCTGCGAGAATTTCCGCTACTCCTATGTGGAAGGAGCTTCTCGAAGATCTGCGTGCGGGCGCGAGCAAATCGCGCATTGCCGCGCGTTTTCATGCCGGCGTTGCGGCGGCATTCATCGCCGCTGCGAAATTGGCCCGCGAGAATACGGGAATCGGAAAAGCTGCTCTCTCCGGCGGCTGCCTGCACAACCGGCGTCTTGCGCGGTTGCTGCGGTTAGGGCTCGAAGAAGAGGGTTTTCAGGTTTTCCAGCATCGCACGGTGAGTCCCGGCGATGGTGGGTTGAGCTATGGGCAGGCAGTGGTGGCAGCGGCGATGCTCAAGCAGCGTGAATCAGCCGGAGATGCGCACTAGCTCCTGCGCCTCCTCGCGCGGGCCGAGGATCGACATGCGCGGAATGCGCCCGCGCACCATGGCGACCTCGTCGCAGCGGTGCAGACGCGGGCAACTCTGGCAATCCTTGAAGATTTTGTCGGGCAGCTCGGCCTTGTCTTCCACAGTGCGGAAGCCGTATTTGAAGAAGAAATCGGGAATGCGCGTGAAGAGGCACACGGACTGGATGCCGTGCGTCTCGGCCTCTTCGATGAGCGCTTTGAGAACCGCGCCGCCCGCGCCCTGGCTCTTGGCCTCGGGCTTGACCACGATGGAGCGCACCTCACAAAGATGCGGGCCGTACAGGTGCAGCGCGCCGCAACCCAAAAAAACGCCGCCATCGGACTCAGCGACCGTGAAGTCGCGAATGTTTTCGCAGATTTCTGCGAAGGGGCGCTTGAGCAGGGTACCGTCGCCGGAGAGCGAGTTGACCAAATCATAAATATTGGAGGCGTCGTGCAGCAGCGCCTTACGCACCAGCATGAACGGCCTCCGAAGCGGTGGATTTCGATACATTGGATTTCAAGACCGCGGCGATGCGCTCCGTAGCGGCATCGAGCGCCTGCTGCACGCGCTGGCGCGCGGTGCCGCCGATCACGTCGTGACAATCGAGCGTGGCGTCGAGCGCGATGGCCGCGTAAAAATCTTCGCCGAACTCCTCGCCGAATTGGCGGAGTTCCGCGAGCGTGAGGCCGCTCAGCTCTACACCTTTTTCCATCGCAAACCGCACTGCCTGGCCGATTTTTTCGTGCGCCAGGCGGAAGGGAACGCCCTTGTGGACGAGATAGGTGGCCGCGGCCATGGCGTTCAAGTAGCCCGACTGCGCCGCCTCGCTCATGCGCTCGCGATGGAATTCGAGTGCGGCGGTGAAACGCGACACGAGCTTGAGCATTTGGGGAACGAAGTCGGCCGCGAAGGCCGGCTCCTGGGTTTCCTGCATGTCTTTATTGTAGGCCAAAGGCAGCCCCTTGAGCTGCAGGGTCACGGTTTGCGCCACGCCGTTCAAACGGCCGACTTTGGCGCGCAGCAACTCCGTCAGATCGGGATTTTTCTTCTGCGGCATGGCGCTCGATCCGGTGGAAAAGGCCTCGGGCAGAATCACGAACCCGAACTCGGCGGTGGCAAAGAGCGTGATCTCCTCGGCAAAACGGCTTAGGTGCAGGCCAACCAATGTGAGATCTTGCAGATACTCGAGAATAAAATCGCGATCGCTGGTGGCATCGATGGAATTGGTAGTGGGCGCCGTGAATCGCAGCCCCTGCGCGGCAATGGTGCGGTCGAGCGCAAGTGTGGCGCCGGCCACCGCACCCGATCCGAGCGGGCAAAGATTCAGACGACGGGCGCAATCGGCCAAACGCGACGCATCGCGCAACGCCATTTCCACATAGGCCAGAAGCCAATGCGCGACGAGAACCGGCTCGGCGCGTTGCAGGTGGGTGTAGCTCGGCATCACGCTGTCGCCGGCCTTGCGGGCCTGCTCGACGAGCGCCAGCGCCCACGCGGCAAGCCCGTCGATGACGAGTTCGATCTGCGCGCGTACGTAGAGCCGCAGGTCGGTAGCGATCTGTTCGTTACGGCTGCGGCCGGTGTGCAGCTTCAGCCCCAGCGGCCCGATCCGATCTGCCAGCTTGAGCTCGACGAAGTGATGAATGTCCTCGGCCGAGGAGTGGTCGCGCACCTGCGCCTTGCCGGCGTCGGAAGCAAACTCCACGCCGATTCCATCCAGCGCCTTCCGCAACTCCGTTGTTTCACCTTTGGTCAGAATTCCTGCCGCACAGAGAGCAGACGCGTGCGCCTTGCTGGCGGCAATCTCCTGGTCGAGAAGCCGCCAATCGAAAACAATCGAGCGCTGCCACGCCTCAAACTCCGCGTCCAGCGGCTCGCGGAAGCGCCCGGACCACATCTTCCCGGATTGTTGTTCGTTGGACATTGCTTGACTCGCTATTCCTTCTCCTTGCCGTTGTTGAGCTGGGGCATTTCGCTGCCTTTGCTGAGCGAGAGGAGACCGGCTTTGGCGTAAGTAAGAAGCTTCTCTCGGGTGTCGGTAATGTCGAGGTTGCGCATGGTGAGTTGTCCAATGCGGTCGCGCGGGGAGAAGGCGGATTCAATCTTCTCCATACTGAGGCGCTCGGGATGGAAGGTGAGGTTGGGCGACTCGGTGTTGAGGATGGAGTAGTCGTTGCCGCGGCGCAACTCAAGCGTGACATCGCCGGTGATGGGTTTGGCGACCCAGCGCTGGGCGGATTCGCGAAGCATGATCGCCTGGGAGTCGAACCAACGGCCCTGATAGAGCAGTCGGCCGAGCTTGCGGCCGTGGTCGCGGTACTGCTCGATGGTGTCCTCGTTGTGGATGCCAGTGATGAGGCGCTCGTAAGCGATAAAGAGCAGGGCCAGGCCCGGAGCCTCGTAGATGCCGCGGCTCTTGGCCTCGATGATCCTATTCTCAATCTGGTCGGACATGCCGAGCCCGTGGCGGCCGCCGATGCGGTTGGCTTCAAGAAGGAGCTCGACGGGCGAGTCGAATTGCCGTCCGTTGAGCGCAACGGGCGAGCCCTCTTCGAAGCGAATGACCACCTCTTCGCGCTGGATCTCGACATCGTCGCGCCAGAATGCCGTGCCCATGATGGGGACGACGATCTTGACGGACGAAGAAAGATGTTCGAGGTCCTTGGCTTCATGGGTCGCGCCCAGAATGTTGGAGTCGGTGGAGTAAGCCTTCTCAGCCGACATTTTGTAGGCGAAGCCGCAGCGCTGCATGAAGGCAGACATCTCGGCGCGGCCGCCTAATTCGTCGATGAAAGCGGCGTCGAGCCAGGGCTTGTAAACCTGGAGGTTGGGATTGACGAGCAGGCCGTAACGGTAGAAGCGCTCGATGTCGTTGCCTTTGAAGGTTGAGCCGTCGCCCCAGATATGGACATCGTCCTCCTTCATGGCGGCCACCAACATGGTGCCCGTGACCGCGCGGCCGATCGGGGTGGTGTTGAAATACGGAACGCCGGCGGTAGTGATGTGGAAGGCTCCGGCCTGGAGCGCAGCGATGCCCTCGCGAACCAGCGCGCTGCGGCAGTCGACGAGCCGGGCCTTTGCTGCGCCGTATTCGAGTGCCGCGCGCGGGATGGCGTCGTAGTCGCTTTCATCGGGCTGGCCGAGGTTGGCTGTATAGGCATAAGGGATGGCGCCCTTCTGCTTCATCCAGTGCAGGGCGGCGGAAGTGTCGAGCCCGCCGGAGAAGGCGATGCCGACCTTCTGGCCGATGGGCAGATATTCGAGAATGACGGACATGCTTCGAGAAACTCCTTGAAGTTCACCGTTCGTAGTTCGCGGTTAGGTCCAGGCGACGCGCCATCGGCTGTGAACTACGAACTGTGAACTATGAACCACGAACTCGTTACTGAAACTTCTCCACATTCGCCAACCCACCCAGCAGCAGAAGCAGCAACGCCTTCTGCGCGTGCAGGCGGTTTTCGGCCTGGTCGAAAACGATGGACTGCGGTCCGTCGATGACCGCGTCGGTGACTTCCTCATTGCGCCGCGCGGGCAGGCAATGCATGAAGACCGCATGCGTCGCGGCTTTGCTCATCAGCGCCTCGTTCACCTGGAACGGGCGGAAGATGGGCGCGCGTTTCGTCGATTCGTGCTCCATGCCCATGCTCACGCACACATCGGTGTACACCGCGTCAGCGGCTTCCACGGCGGCCTGCGGATCCTGCAGCAGGCGGATTTCGCAACCGTTGGCCGCGGCAATTTCCCGCGCCTTGGTCACGATCTCTATATCGGGCGAATAACCGCGCGGCGTGGCCACGGTGACGTTGCCCCCCAGTTGCGCGCCCGTGAGCATCAACGAGTGACACACGTTGTTGCCGTCGCCGACATACGCAAAGTTGAGTCCCGTGGCAGTGCCGAATTGTTCCTCAAGGGTCATGAAATCGGCCAGCGCCTGGCAGGGATGCTCGAAGTCGGAAAGTGCGTTGATGACGGGCACTCGCGAGTTGACGGCCATCTCGGTAATCGTGTCGTGCGCATAGGTGCGCAGCACGATCACATCCACCCAGCGCTCCAGGTTGCGCGCCACGTCGGCAATGGTTTCGCGCTCGCCCAGAGGCGCATTCGTCTGATCGACGAAGATGGCGTTGCCGCCCATGGTGTTGATGCCGGTCTCGAAAGCGAGACGTGTGCGCAGGCTGGCTTTCTCAAACATCAGCACCATCTGCTTGGCGTCGAGAGCGTGGCGGTACTCACGCGGATTGTGCTTGACGTCGTGGCCCAGCTTGAGAATGGCGCGCACTTCGGCGCTGGAGAGATCTGCGATCGAACACAGATCCTCGCCGGACATGCGCGCCGCCGCGGCCAGAATGTCAGGGTCTTTCTCGACGGGAACAGCGGCTTCCTTACGTTCCATGGTGGCTTTGCTAGCCATGATGCTTTCCTCCTGCGGGCGCAGTGTGCGCCGCTGCGTGTTCAGCGAAGATTTCGTCCAGCGCGGCAATCGCCGTATCTACGTGGCTGCGCTCCAGTATGTACGGAGGCAGGAAACGCAGCACGGTATCGCTGGTGCAGTTGATGAGAATGCGGCGCTTGAGCATCTCCGCCACAGTGAGCTTGGCCAGATCCGCGGAATCGAGTTCGGCGGCGACCATCAGGCCTTTCCCGCGCACATCGACAATCGTCTCATGCTTTTTAGCGAGCGAGCGCAGGCTTTCCATGAGGTAGTTGCCAACTTCGGCAACGTGCGCCAGCAGGCCTTCCTTCTCCATGGTGTCGATGACAGCGATGCCGACCGCGCAAGCCAACGGGCCGCCGCCAAATGTGGTGCCGTGCATGCCCGCGTGCATCGCGCGTGCAACGTCTTCTGTGCACAGAACTGCTCCAAGAGGCAGCCCCCCTGCAAGGGGTTTGGCGAATGTGGTCACATCAGGCTGGATGCCGTAGTGCTGGTACGCGCACCACTTGCCGGTGCGGCCCATGCCAGCCTGAATCTCATCGACAATCAGCAAAGCGCCGGTCGAACTCGAGAGCGCGCGTGCCTCGGCAAAAAACTCCTGTGTCAGCGGACGGATGCCGCCTTCGCCCTGGATAGCTTCGACGAGGATGGCGCAGACGTCGGCAGAAAATTTGGCGCGCAGGTCACTTACATCATTAAAGCGCACGAACTCGACGCCGGGAACCACGGGCGCGAACGGCTCGCGGTACTTCTCTTTGTAGGTCGTCGACATGGAACCGAAGGTGCGGCCGTGGAAGCTCTGCTCGAGCGCCAGGAATTTGGTTCCGATGTTCACGCCTTCGCTGCGCCGCAGTCCTGCGTAGGCGCGCGCCAGCTTGAGCGCGCCCTCCCAGGCTTCCGTTCCGGTGTTGGCGAAGAAGGCGCGGTCGAGGCCGGTGCGCTCTGTGAGCCGCATCGCGAGCTCCGCCTGACCCTCGTGATAGTAAAGGTTCGAAGTGTGAATCAATGCGCGGCTCTGGCGGGCAATCGTCTCCACAATTGCAGGATGGTTGTAGCCGAGCGCGTTGACGCCGATGCCGCTGAGCAGATCGAGGTACTTCGTACCGTTCTCGTCAACGATGTGAACACCCTCACCCGTTACGAAGAGCATGGGGCTGCGATCGTAAGTGCTGAGCAGCAGCCGCGCTTCCGCGGCGCGAATCTGTTCGAGCTTGGTCATCCAAAAACCTCCTAGGCCACCATGACTTCAGTGCCGTGCGCCACACGCGAACTGCACAGGTCGGGCAGGGAACTGGCCGCTTCCGCGGGTAGAATTCGTACGCGCTTTACGCCGTTCAAAAGCGCCTCACGGCAGGCGCCCAGCTTGGGCAACATGCCGCCGGAGATGACGGCGCTCTTCGCCATCTCCGCAATCTGGTCGATAGAGAGCCATCGCAGCACCTCGCCGTTCGCGCCCTTCACGCCGGGAACATCGGTGAGGAAAACCAGTGCATCGGCGCGGCAGGCGATGGCGCAGGCCGCGGCCATCTCGTCGGCGTTGATGTTGTAGTATTCGCCATCGAAGCCGAGAGCCATGGAGCAGAGCACCGGCACGCCATTCAACTGCCAGATGGCGTCAAGCCAGCGCACGTCGCTCGCGGCAATCTCGCCCACGTAGCCGAGATCGGGCGCGGTACGCTTCTTGCGCGCGCGGAAAATCATGCCATCGCCGCCGCAAAGTCCGACCGCCGGCTGTCCCAATGCGCTCAGCGCGGCGACCAGGCCTTTATTCACGCGCCCGGCAAAGACCATCAGCGCGACATCGCGGGTTTCCGCGTCGGTGACGCGCAGGCCGTCGATGAACTCGCTCTGTAGCCCGAGCGCCTTTAACGTGCGCGTCAACTGCACGCCGCCGCCGTGCACCACGGCCACCTGGTTGCCGTCGCGCACCAGCTCGGCGATGGCCCGGGTGCAGCCTTCCAGCAGCGAGGGGGTTTCCAGGCCCGCGCCGCCCAATTTGACCACGTACTTCATTTACAGCCCTCCGCGGCGAGTTTCACAGGAGACCTTCCGATTCCTGCCAACCGGCGATTAAATTGAAGTTCTGCACAGCCTGGCCGGCAGCGCCTTTCAGCAGGTTGTCGAGGCAACTGACAATGATGGCGCGCTTGCCGCCGGCGTCGAGTTGAAATCCGATGTCGGCGTAGTTCGTGCGCACCGAGTACTGAATCTGCGGCAGCGTTTTTTCGTAGAGCCGGACCATCGGGCTGCCGGCAAAGAACTCGCGATACACCCGCATGACGCTTTCGCGCGTCTGTGCGTTCTTGAAGCGCACGTAGATCGTCGATAGAATGCCGCGCGGGATCGGCAGCAGGTGCGGCGTAAAGATGATTTCTTTTCCTGAAACGCCTATTTGCTCCAGCAACTCGCCGGTATGGCGATGGGCAAAAACGCCGTACGCGGAAAGATTGTCGGCCGCATACATGAAGTGCGTTCTTGCGGTTGGAGCCTTGCCCGCGCCGCTCACCCCGCTCTTGGCATCGGCAACAATGCCGTGCTCGAGGTCGACGAGCCCCGCTGCCACCAGTGGCCTCAGCGGCAGAATGATCGAAGTCGCATAGCAGCCGGGATTGGCGATCAGCCGTGCGCCGGCAATTTGCTTGCGATGCAGCTCCGGCATGCCGTAAACCGCCTGCGCCTGCGTGGCCGCGGCCAGCTCGGCGCCCTCGTCCGCGAATGCATACACGGCGCGGTTGGCAGGATCTGTCAGCCGCCAGGCTCCGCTCAAATCGATCACGCGCATTCCGCGCTTGAGCGCTTCGGGGACCCATTCGCGCGATAGCTCGTGAGGCGTGGCCAGAAACAGCACGTCCACTCCGAGCTCGTTGAGAAGCTCCCAGGAGAACGGCTCCAACTTCAGTTCGCTGCTTCCGTTGTTGTCGCCGAGCTGGGGATGAATCTCAGCGAGCGGAATGCCGCCACGTTCGAGGTCCTTGCCTTCCACGCGCCCGGCAAATACCGGCGGCTTGCCGTGCAGGCGGGGATGATGCAGCAGCAGCCGCGCCAACTCCGCGCCGGCGTAGCCAGTTACTCCCACAATCGCTGTCTGAACCGTCTTCTTCATCCTTGCAATATCGTCCTTAACCGGGCGGCCACTTCGCCCGCCTGCCGTGCGTCCGTGCAAATCACCAGGACCGTATCGTCGCCGGCGATGGTGCCGGCCACTTCCGGCCAATCTTCGCGGTCCAGGGCCGCCGCAACCGGCTGCGCACCGCCCAATACCGTGCCTACCACCACCTGATTCATCGCCTGCTTCACGCGCAGGCCGAAGCTGTCGAGCATTTCTTTCAGTGTTGGCGGCTGATCGTCTTCCGCCACGGCAGATGCGGCCCCGGCGCTATTGCCCTGGGGAAGCGAGTAGCCGCGCGGCCCTTTGAATAGCTGCAATTCGTGCATGTCACGCGAAAGCGTGGCCTGGGTCACATGAATGCCCCGCCGTCGCAGCTTGCGGCGCAATTCATCCTGGCTGGTCACAGGGGTGCCGGCCAGCACTTCGCGGATTACGTTCAGGCGTTGCGTCTTCATATTCTGGTCCATTTGCGGCAAAGCAAAGGCGCGGTCCGCAGGGCGGAAACCGCGCTTGAATAAATATACAATAGGTATGAATAAGTATGCAAGGAGATTTTGCGGCAAAAAATGCCCTGAAAAGAGCTTCGGCCCGACAGCTTTCTGTTGACTTCTGAATCTCTTAACGCGGATCAGGCAAATCCCGCGTTACGTCACCGTCCAGTACACGGCGAACCGTTGCCAACTTTGGTTCAACGGCTTCAGGGTGAGCTCCGTGCCGGTGACGCGAAACTTGAGCGCCTCGGCTGGAACCGGTTTGATCCAAGTAGCCGGATCGGCGCCGGCCGCTGCGAGTGAAGGCACGTCCACTGCGGGCGCCTCCTGAATCTCCGGACCCTGATGGTGTTCCAGTTCTTCCGCGAGCCCGGTCCTGGGGAACTGCCCGGCCAGCACCAGCGGCCCATAAAGGAACGCCTGCTGCGTCCGGTCGTCGGCCAGCGGCTCTGCCGTCAGTCGCATCGGCATTGTCAGTCCCACGCGATCCCCGGCCTTCCACGCGCGAGTCAGCGACCAATAACTTCCGGGAGTTCCGACAGCCTCCAGCCGCTTGCCATTGATCGCCACGGAACTTTCGGCAGTCGTCCACGCGGGAATGCGGAGACGAAGCGTCCACGCCTTGGCGGGAGTCTTCTCGATCGTGAGCTCGGTCTTCTCGCTCTCAGGAAAGTTCGTGGTTTGTTTCAGCCGCACTCCGCGCTCCTTCCAGTTCACCGTGGAGGCAAAGTAGAGGTTGACGAAGAGCGTTTCGTCGTCGTGCGCGTAGATGGTGTCATTCAGCTTGGCGAATTCTTCAACCCCGGTTCCGGTGCAGCACCAGAACGTTGCGTCCTCGGTACAAGTTGTTTTCCAGGCTCCGGGCGCCATTGAAAGAAAATACGTGGTGTGCCCCGTCTCCGGCTCGATGGCGCCAAGCCGGTGGTTCACGAGGTTGCGCTCGTAGTAGTCGATCAGGCGGCTGTCGGCGCTCCAGCCATAGAGATGCCGCGCCAGCTTCATCATGTTGTAGGCGCAGCAGCACTCCTGGTGGTGCGAGCTGATGTGCATTTCGATGGCAAGGTGATTGGGGCTGGTAAGCCAGTGTTCGTTGTTGCTCGATCCGCCCGTCGCGTAGGTGCGCGACTCCGATACCGTCTCATAGAAGAAACGCGCCACATCGGCGAAGCGGTAATCGGAAGACAATTCGTAACGTCGCGCCGCGCCGATCACCTGCGGAACGTGCGTGTTCATGTGCTGGCCCTTCAATTCGTCGCGCCGCATGGCCAGGGGCGTGAAGAAAATCTTCTTGGTGAAGCGGTCGCCGGTCTTCGCCCATCGGTCGTCGCCGGTGACGGCGGAGAGGTTGTAGAGGACCTCGTTCATCCCGCCGTATTCATTCTTGAGGATCTCCTGCATGTGGTCTTCAGTCTTTGTTGCCGTCCAGGCATCGATCCAACCGGCGAGTCTGAGGAGAACTTCGAGGGCCTGGTCGTTGCCGGCCTGGGTTTTCATGTCGAGCATGCCGGCCATGATCTTATGGAGCACGTAAAAAGGCGCCCAGACGTTTTGCAACTTATCGAGCCGGTCGAAAAACTCGTTCGGAAACGCGCTGACGTAGCCGTCCTGGTTGAGCCTGGCCTGACACTCGGCAATCCCGGCAACCAACTCGTCGGCCTTGGCCTTGATCGCGGCGTCACCCGTGGCTGCGTAGAGCATGGCGCATGCGGAGAGATAGTGGCCGACGAAGTGGCCGCGGACCTCGCATTTTGGATCTTCCCAGCCGCCGAGAGGCTTTGCGGAGGACGCGAGCCCGGCATTCACGCGAAAGTTGTGGAGCAGGCGGTCATTGGGAAGGCGCATCATGTAGGCGCGATTCCAGTCGCGCGCCTGTTGCAGAGGCCCGGGTTCGAGCGTGACATCGCGCAGTGCGAAGAGCTGGAGCTTTGGCTTGAATTCGTTGCGAGCGAAGGTGAGCGGCGCGGCGAAGGGCGCGGATTCGTCGACGACGAAGCGGCGGCTGTCAGCGCTGGTGTGCGCCGGGAGTTTTGCCGGCGTGGCGGGCGCCTGGCTGGGGGCCGGGGCCTGAGCCGGTGTGGCGGCTTCGGCGTTCGAAAGAAGAGCCGATGCGGCGGAGAGTCCGATGGGAACTGCCGCGAGATGCTTGGCAAACTGTCTTCGATTGAGCTCTTTCATATGCGTCCTCTGCCGGTGTCTGGTAAACGCTTACCAGTCTATCCCCAAGACGTGGCTTGGAGCGAGACTTACTTCAGATCGCGCCAGTTGGGCCCGAAGGCGAGATCGGCGACGAGGGGAACTTTGAGTTGGACGACGCCCTCCATCTCCGCCTGCACCAGAGCGGCAACCTCATCGGTCTCGGCGAGCGGCACCTCGAAGAGCAATTCATCGTGCACCTGCAGCACCATGCGCGTTTTCAGTTTCCGTTCTGCCAGCTTGCGGTCGAGCGAGATCATGGCCAGCTTGATCAGGTCCGCGCCGGTGCCTTGCAGTGGGGTATTGATAGCTGTGCGTTCGGCAAATCCGCGCTGGTTGGGGTTGCGGCTCTCGATATCGGGAATGGGACGCATGCGCCCGAACATGGTGCGCACACTGCCGTCGCGGCGCGTTTGCTCGAGGGTTTTGTCGATGAACTCCCGTACACCCTGGTAACGCGCGAAGTAGCGGTCGATGTAGGCCTTGGCTTCGGCTTGGGGAATGCCCAACTGCGCGGCCAGTCCGAAGGCCGAAATCCCGTACACGATGCCGAAGTTCACCGCCTTGGCGCGACTGCGCGTCTGCTTGTCCATGGTGTCGACCGCAATGCCGAAGACCTCGCTGGCGGTGAGGGTGTGAATGTCGATGTCTTCAGCGTAGGCGCGCATCAGGAGCGGGTCGGCGCTGAAATGTGCGAGCAGGCGCAGCTCGATCTGCGAGTAGTCGGCGGAGAGCA
>Ga0181524_10004054_pt1 | contig 13827 bp, 8 predicted proteins | sample PEATcosm2014_Bin_34_FD_119761 | JGI IMG/M metagenome (GOLD analysis project Ga0181524, IMG submission 119761) | Peatland microbial communities from MTU Mesocosm Facility, Houghton, MI, USA - PEATcosm2014_Bin05_60_metaG | ecosystem: Environmental > Terrestrial > Soil > Wetlands > Peat | place...
AAGCGCGCCTTCGAGCACCGCGACCCTTACAATCCGAGGCCCGTCTGGCAGAACTTCAGGGGCCTGTTCCGCGCTATCGACGAGGGCGACGCCGGCTTGAACATCCCCGCCTACGACGGCGGGCTCTTCGCCGCCGATGCGGCGCTGGACGCCCTCCGGGTGCCGGACGAGGTCTGCGCCCATTTCAAGGACCTTGGGGATTACGACTACCGGCCCGCGCGCGAGGTGGCGGACGAGGACGAGAATACCGAAGTCCGGTCGGTCATTGACGTGGACATTCTCGGCCACATCTTCGAGCAATCCATCACCGACCTGGAACGTCTGCGCCGCAGCCTCGAGGCCGGGGGTGTGCCGGCGGAGGACGGCCAGGCGGAAAGCCGGCGCAGGCAGGAGGGCGCGTTTTACACGCCCGCCTTCATCACCCGCTACATCGTCGAGGAGGCGCTGGGCGGCGTGGTGAAACAGCGGTTCGATGCGCTCCGCCAGCGGCGGGAGGCGCAAGCCGGCGGCACGGCGCGCAAGGCGCTGGCCGACCCGAACGCCTACGACTTGAGCGCGCTCAACGAGCCGCAGCGCAAGGCCCTCGTCGGCTTCTGGGAGGCGTGGCAGGATGAGCTCAAGGGCCTCCGCATTCTCGACCCGGCCTGCGGCAGCGGCGCGTTCCTCATCCAGGCCTTCGACCAACTCCACGCGGTCTATGAAACCTCCAACGCCAGGCTCGAGGAACTGCGCGGGCAGCGCACTCTCTTCGACCTGGACCGGCAGATTCTGCAGAACAACCTCTATGGCGTGGACCTGAACGCGGAGGCCGTTCAGATCTGCCAGCTTAGCCTCTGGATCAAGACCGCCGCGCGCGGCAAGCAGTTGACCAGCCTCGACCACACCATCCGCCAGGGCAACAGCGTCATCAGCGATCCGGCGGTGCATCCCGGGGCCTTTGACTGGCCGGCCGCGTTTCCCGAAGTCTTCGCCCAGGGCGGCTTCGATGTCGTGGTGGGCAATCCGCCGTATGTCCGCCAGGAACTGCTCACCCCCTTCAAGCCGTGGCTGGAAGCCCACTACGAGGCCTTCCACGGGATGGCGGACCTCTACGTCTATTTCTATGAGCTCGGCCTGCGCGTGCTGAAGCCGGGCGGACTGCTCTCCTTCGTCGTTACCAACAAGTGGATGAAGGCCGGCTATGGCGAACCGCTTCGCCGTTTCTTCAGCGAAAAGGCCTGGGTCAAGTCGGTTGTCGACTTCGGCCACGCCAAGCAGATCTTCCAGGAAGCCGATGTCTTCCCGTCCATCATCGTCGTCGAGAAGCCGACCGAGGCCCCCAAACCCAAGACGGCCAGGCTCTGCACGATCCCCCGCGAGCAACTCCGAATCGATGACCTGAGCGTGCAGATTCAACGGGAAGGAGCGGAGATAGCGGCTGCGCAATTGACAGCGGATACTTGGCAACTGGAGCCGAAAGAGGTGTTCTCTCTGCTCGACAAAATAAGCAAGCAAGGAATCCCCCTCCGGGAATTCACTGGTACCCAACCGCTCAGCGGAATCAAGACCGGTTTGAACGAGGCGTATTTGATCGACCAGCGAACCTACGAAGCGATCGCGGGCGAATGTCCGGACTGCTCCGGCCTATTGAAGCCGTATCTCCGAGGACAGGACTTTTGCCGCTGGCAAGCCGCGTCAGCAGGTCTGTGGATGATTGTAATGCCATCCAGCGAAAATCGCGATTGGCCGTGGTCGAATCTCGGCTCTGAGGCGGAGGCCATGTTCATCAGGACGTATCCTGCCATCTGCGCCCACCTGAACCGATTTCGGAAGCAGCTACAAGACCGTCAAGACCAGGGAAGGTACTGGTGGGAGTTGAGGTCTTGTGCGTACTGGGCTGACTTTGATCGGCCCAAAATCATGTATCCCGAGATCAGTTGGCGGCCGGACTGGTGTCTGGATTCAACCGGCACCCTCTGCAACAACACCGCATACTTCCTCCCGACGGATAATCCTTGGGTTTTGGCCGTTGCGAATGCGCCAATCACCTGGTGGTTCGCTTGGCGGCGGGCGATGCATGGGAAGGACGAGGCCCTCCGTTTCATAAAGGCGTTTGTCCGGGACCTGCCAATCCCGCGTCCGGCTTCTGAGCAGAGACAGGCAGCAGATGCCGGCGTTCGCCGCCTGATCGAAATCACATCCCGCCAGCAGCAGACCCAGCGCACGTTGCTCGACTGGCTGCGCGTAGAGTACGCGATCGAAAAACCCAGCAACAAACTTCTCGCTCTGGCCGAACTGGATTCCGACACCTGGGTGGGCGAGGTGAAGCGCATCCGGGGCAAGAAACTGCCGCTGACCGCCGCCGGGCTTCACGCCCTGCGGGCCGAATACACGCGCACCATCGAACCCGCCCGCGCCCTCGCCGCCGAGACCTTGGAACTGGAGCGCACCCTCAGCGACCTCGTCAACCAGGCCTACGGCCTGACCCTGGCGGAGATCGATCTGATGTGGAAAACCGCCCCGCCCCGCATGCCCATCCCGCCGCCCAACAGGGTACCGAGGCGTCCTGGCGTATGAACGAAAAACCCAATTACCGGGCCATTAGGACCACTGAGGGCGGATCCTGAAACAAGGACCATTGGGACGACTTCAGACGTGAACCGTGGTTCGGGGCGGAGGGCAGGCCGGCCTGGATTTCCTTCAAGCTGGAAGCCAGTGCGGCTCACCTCGGGCACTTTTGCGCCTGGATGCTCGGAGCGACCCGGCGCAAGTTGCGTCTTGGCAGCGCGGGAAGAAATGGTGTAACTGTTCTTCGGCGGAATATGCATAAATTGACATTCTATCACCAAAAGCGCCGGGACGAGGGGCTGCGGACCGGAGTGGATTTCGACGACGAGCGGGTCTTGGAGCGATTCGAACCGGGGCGCCTGGCCAGGGATTCGGCCCTTAAATGGTTTGTTGACATTCGTTGCAGCGGTGAAGTGCTGCCATCGGAGCCAGAGGGAATTCGCGAGTGGTTTTTGAGTCGGAGCGGGCCGATCCAAACGGCCCTGTGCCAATTGGCGGATGACTGCGCAGCTGGGATCGATAAAGACTGGCCGCTGAAGCGACAAATCCCCACTTCAGACGGCGTCACGATGGCGATTTACTGCTCCGCCATGCGCCGCCTGAGCGGGCGTGAAATAGCCTCAGTCATCGCTGAATTGGAAGCGAAATGGCCCGTCCTGGTGCGCGAGTTGCCCAGCTATACCCCGCCAATCCCTGCGAATGCCTAAGGCCAAAATCTTAGATACAAACGTCCTCATCGACCATTGGTATCGTTTCGCCGAGCACGAACGCCGAACGCCTGCCAGTCTTCAAGCACACGCCGAAGAGTTGATCGAGGTTCAGGGAACGAGACTGATCGTTTCGCCGGTTCTGATCGAGTTTCTGGCTGGGGCCCTCACCAGCAATGAACTGGACCTTTACCGGGCGTATCTGGCGCCATTTGGGGTTCTCGATAGGGGCAACATCCCTCGCCAGGATTGGGAGGAAGCCAAGCGGGCGGCGCAGTGGATAAGAAACGAGGGTCGAAAGCGGAGACTCGGAGATTGCCTTATCCAGGCTATCGCCGGCAGGCTCAATTGCGATGTGATAACGAGTGACCCGGATTTTAGGCCAAGAACGCCTCCACGGTAGCGATTCCCGTTTAACCCACGAACGAAACGGGCTCGGTCCAACATAATCGCATATCCTCATTGGTTCTTCTTTGAAACCACGGCTGCGGCGGCACAGAACGGCAGGCACAGAGCGCAGGAATACTGCACCGTGGAGTTTGGACGTTTTGCACGCCAGCGGCGTGCAGGTATATCAGCCCAGGGCAGCCGCCCTGGGAAAACCGCCGCACAACGCCAACCCGCCCTGCAAGGGCGGGAGCAGTGGCCTCAGCCCCAGGCGTAACGCTCATCGAATGCCATCTCCCATCGCTTCGAGAACGCTCGGAGTTCCGTCCCAAGCGATTTGCGTTGGTGATTCTCATACGTGATTGAGACATACGGGAAGGGCCACCTGCGCCCTTGCAGGGCGCAAGAGACGAGTAAGGCGGGCCTTCCCAGGGTTGTTACCATGGGCTGATATGCTGCGCGCTTTCAGCGCGGACTCCATAAGCAGTCGGGGCGCAGCACGAATGTCCAACCTCAAAAGCGCAGGAACACCGCAAACAAGAGGCTTCGCCAGATCGAGGGTCGGTTCGCATGTCGCGAAGCGTTTGGTGCGCGGCATTCCCGCGCTTTGGCACCACCCGCCGACAAGAAGGGCGTAGCTGGTGGTCACGAGCTGCCACCGCTCTGGTTCCGCGCGGCGAAATAATTGCATGGCGGCCGGACAGAATGGATCCGCGCCATCCAGCAGGGCGTAAAAGCCGGACGTGTCCACGAACACTGTTTTCACGGGGCGAGCGAACCGGCCTTGGAGGCGGCAATAGCTTCGGCGAACCCGGCGTCATGACTGGCGGCTTCCGGGTTGGGTGCGGGGCGGTGCTTGCCGGCGGCCTCAGCGATGGACTTGCTTGAACCAATTATCGCCTCTTGCCCGCAACCGATACTCCGCGGGAGCCGTTATGGTCATTGGCAGCGCGACCTAATTCTCGCCAAGGGAGATGATCAACGCCTTTTCCAGAGCTGGACTGACAAAGAAACGTGCCTCCGTGCGCAAGCGGTTGATCTGTTCCCTGAGGGAAGTAATGCGGCCCGTCTGCTTGGCCTGCCGGAGCAGGCCTGGCACGCCGGTGAAGGTGAGACCAAGCTCCTTGGCTTGCAGCCGTGCAGCAGATTCGTCCAACAGGACCAGCGGGGACTTTGTCTCCAATGCCAACGCTAGCGCTTCCGCCTCGCCGAGGTCGAGACCCGCGGCGAATATGGGCGGCACGGCGCCCGCCAGTGGCACGACACGAATCCAACCTTCCTGGATTGCGGCCTCGGCCGCCGAACATGCCTTGGGATGCGGGTTGCGAAGGAGTTCGGCGCGCACGGCTGGCGGGATGAGCACGGTCCCAAGTTGCTCACGAACGAGTGCCAAATGGCCGATGATCGCGAGATTGGAAAGCGGCGAGGTCTTACTGACCACCCGCATTCCGGAGATCGGCTTCCAGATCGTCGGTGCTGTACTGCCGAGGGATGCCGCGCTCGGCCAACTCGGCGCCGAAAGCATAGCGATCGAGACGGGCCGTGCGCGCGGCCTGGCCCAGCGAGAGCCAGCCCTTCGCGTAGAACCGGCAGGCCAGCTCGATTTGCATGTGGCGCTCCCGCTCGCCCGGCCCAAGGGGCAGGCTGGCGAGGGTATCCTCGTCAAACTCAAGAGTAATGCTCACAGGGTCAGTGTTGCCCTTCGGCGCTGCGCCGTCAAACCGTCGCGTCTCAACGTCCTGAGCGACCCCGAAAGCAAAATCTACCGGGAAGCGGCCAGGATTGCGGCGGTACTGTTCGTTCAGGCGTTTGGTCGGCACCCCGCAAACCGCGGCCAAATCGTGGTCGAGCGCGACCCTCTCGCCGCGGACGGAACGGGTCGGCTCGGTGTGACCGCACATTCTGCCGCGTTGGAGTGAGACGACATGGCTTACGCGCGCTTAACCGACTCCGTTCGAGGTCGAGGCGCAGTTCCAACTCGGAAACCATCGCTGCGGCGGTGCAGAATGGCAGGCGCAAAGCGAAAACGTGAAGAAATAGGCAATAGAGCCAATGGAGCCAATGGAGCGTTTGGTTTTTGGCGGCGGGTGTGAGAAAACTGGAGGGAATGGAATCAAGCTATATGAATACGTTCGACAATGCGCGGGAGTGTGAACCGCTAATCTGCGCTAATCAGCGCTCATGGGTTACACCAAATGAATGCACTCGACAATGCTGCGGGCGGTGGGGCGGGGCAATCGGGCGGGCTGCCGTGTCCGCCGGCCGCCTCGCTTGAGGGGATCAGCGGGCTGCTCGAGGCTTTGGCGCTCGGGCTGCTGGCTAATCGGAAGCCGCCGCCGGAGCTGCTGAGGGCGGTCAATCGGAGCCTGGTTGGCCCGTTCCGATGGGCGGGGCTGCAGCTCAAGCGGGAGAGGCTTGGCCTGCTTCGGGAAAAGTCGGAGACCGAGTCGTGCGGCCGGTTTAGCAAGTGGGTCCGGGACACAAAGGCGCGGGAGATTGCGGAAAGCTCGATGTCCAACGCGGAGAAGATCGCGCTGCTGCGGCAGGCGCTGTTCGCGGATGTGGATAAATTGGAAAGGTCCGGGGAAATTGTCCTGCCGGACTGATGGGGAAAGGATAAAGGATAAAGGAGGAAGGAGGGAGGATGAGTTCTGGAGGTTGGAGGTCCAAGCGGGCCTACGAGAGGGCGGTGCTGTTTGCGGTGCGCAAGGCCCGTACCCTCGTCCTGCTTTGGGCGCGGCAGTGCAGGAAGTCCACGGCGCTGGCCGTTATCGCGTTCGATGAGATGTCGCGCGGGCCGCACCGGAACGTGATAGCGGCGAGCGCGTCGCTGCTGGTCGGGTCTGAGTTGGTTGGCAAATCCGTGTCCACGGTGGAACACGCGGCGCTCGTTGTCCGCGAGGCGGCGGCCTTCCAGGAGGCGCTCGTGGCTTCGCTGGGCGCGTCCCAGACGGGGCTTCGGCTGGTAGCGGCCGACCGGCAAACCTCCGCGGAGTACCGCGGCCTGAGCGCCGAGGACTTCACGGACCTGTACCGGGCCGGGCGGCTCGAACTCCGGCTGTACCACGACCGCTCGGCCTATTCCGGGCTGCAGGTGATCGCGCCGAATCCGGCGACGGCGCGCGGCTGGACGGGGACGGTGCTGCGGGATGAGGCGGCTTTCACGCCGGCGGCGCTGGAGGCGCAACTCCAGGAAGCGGTTGGGCCGATCATCGACGCCGACCCGTCGTTCCGGCTGGTCTGGGCCAGCAACCTGCCTGCGGATGATGGGCATCCGTTCTTCCTGCTCACTCTTCCTCCGCCCGGCATGGACTTCATCCCCAGTCCAAGAGGGTCGTTTTACCGCGGACAAGACGGGGTCCTTATCCATCGGGTGGCCTTGGCGGACGCCTACCTTGCGGGCCATGTGCTGTACGACCATCGCACGGCGGCGCCCCTGACGCTCGAACAGTTCTACGCGCAGGCGGTCAACAAGGGGGCCTTGCGCCGCAATTACCAACTCATTCACGAGTTCGGGGGCGCTGCGGCCATCGACCTGCTTGCGTTGGGCGCGGCGCAGAGGCGGGGGCTCGAGGAATCGCTGCTGATCGTGATCGATTCCCAGGCCGGCCTGGACCGGGCAATTGAGTTCCTGGGCGACCACCTGAAGGACGGGCCCGTGGGCGTGGGGCTGGACGTGGCCACGACGACGCGAAGCTCGAGCCACCCCAGCAGCCTGACCGTTACTGAAAAGCGCGGGCATGAGCATGTCCAGGTGCTCGTGGCGCTGTGGAACGAGCGGCAACCGCAAATCGCCCGGCATCGTCTCCGGGGCCATCGTTGATGCGGGGGCAATCCGCATCGGGGGCGGGCGGCTGGCGCCGCCGCGGCAATTGCCATTCCCCGGGCGCTGTCGGCCATGAGCGCGTGGAGCGGGCGGCGGGGGGTCTCGGTTCTCACGCAGGTTGTGGCGTCGAGGTGCGGCCCTGCCGCCCCGCAGAACTGGCCGGTCCGAAATCGAGGGCGTCCACAACCCATCGTGTGCAGGTGTCCAGTTGGCTCACCAGTTCCCGGAGCCTTCCGATCAAGAACACGCAGTCATCTACGCTGAGCACGACGATGGAGGGAATCGGACCCTTCATCCGCGGCGGGCCAGGCGCTCCCATTCCTTGAACCATTCGGCTTCCCACCATTGAAATTGGCTATTCATTGTTCGAACTCCACGCAATTGATTATTGTATTCTTACCCTTGCACCTCTCGGCATAAATGTCTGTCGTGGCGCCGAAGGATTTTTTTGCCACTGCCGGACATGATTTTGCTGTACTGGCTGGCCGCTACAGAGGGTCGTACTTTTGGGACCGAAATCAAGGTTGCGGAAACTCAAGCTGCCTGCAAATGGCGCGAACCGTGCCCTCCTTGATCTCACGATGTCCCATTAACACCGCGGCCTCAGTGCGGTGTAAGTTGTGGCCCGGGGCGCTGCAACCCTTTCAACAGTTTAGCCGGGAGCACGGAAAGCCGTTGAAACGGCTGGGATGGCTCGCCGCCGATGCACACCGCGCTGAAGCGGCGGTGTTAATGAGAGTGGCTGGGAAGCTAACGCCGCCATTCATGCTAACGCCCCTGCCCGGCATTTTCCGATTCGAAGGCAGGATAGAGCAGGGGGACCAGGAACAGCGTGAGCAGTGTCGCGGTCACCAGGCCGCCGATAATGACGACGGCAAAGGGCCTCGCCGTCTCGGCGCCCACGCCGGTCGAGAGGGCGGCCGGGAGCAGGCCCAGGGCGGCCATCAGCGAGGTCATCACCACCGGCCGGGCCCGCGAGACGGAGCCTTCGATGAGCGCCTCGCGCAGCGGGTTGCCCAGGCGCCGCAATTGCCGCACACGTTCCACGAGCAGCACGCCGCTTTGGATGGACACCCCGAACAGGGCAATGAACCCCACCATGGCCGAGACGGACAGGTCCAGGCGGGCGACCAGCAGGGCCAGCAGGCCGCCCACGGCGGCAAACGGCACGTTGAGCAGTATCAGCGTGGCGTACCTGCCGGAGTCAAATGCGGTGAAGAGAAGGAAGAAAATGGCCACAATCGTAATCGGGACCACCAGCGCCAACCGGTGCGCCGCGCGTTGCTCGTTCTCGAATGCGCCAGTCCACACCATGCGATAGCCGGGCGGCAGCTTGACGGCCGCGTTGGCTCTCTGTTCGGCCTCGTGGACCAATGAGCCTAGATCGCGGCCGCGGACCGAGAGCTTGATGGCTATCCGGCGCTCATTGCCTTCGCGCATGATCTTGGCCAAACCCGACCGGACCTCCACCCGCGTCAACGCCCCCAGCGTCAGGCGCTCGCCGTTGGCCCCGAAAACCGGGATGCCCCGGATAGACTCCAAATCGGATACTGCCTTGGGCGCCAGCTTCACCACGAGGTCAAAAGAGCGTTCTCCCTCGAGCACCTGTGTGGCCGCTGAGCCGCCCAGGGCGGTCTCGATAACGGATTGAATATCCGATACACTGATGCCGAACCGGGCCAGGGCCGCGCGATCGACGGCGATTTGAATCTGCGGTTGCCCCGTGAAGCGGTCGGTGCCCACATCCTTAGCCCCGGGCACCCCGCTGACGGCGTCGGCGATCTTGTCCGCCAGTTCTTGGAGCTTCTCGGGGTCTTCCCCGTAGAGCTTGATCGCCAATTCGCTCTTAATGCCGGAAACGGCCTCGTTGACGTTGTCTTCGATATACTGGCTGAATTGCGAATCCACGCCTGGAATCTGCTCGAGGTTCTTTGACATCGCCTCGACCAGTCCCTCCCGGTTCGATGCCGTCTTCCACGCCGAGCGCGGTTTCAGGTTGACATTGAACTCGCAGACATCGAACCCGTTGATGTCGGTGCCGTCATCGGGCCGGCCAAGCTGGCTGAGCACGTTCTCAGCCTCGGGAAATGACGCCAGCCGATGCCGGACATTGCCCACAATCTTGGCCGCTTCCGAGGGCGAAATGGATTTGGGCATGAAAATCCTCACCCACAAGGCGCCCTCGTCGAGTTTGGGCAGGAACTCGGAGCCTATCGAGTAATAGGCCAGGACCCCGCTCGCCAGAAGCAACCCGGCGAAACCAAAGAAGAGCTTCCGATGGGCCAAGGCCAGTTCCAGCCGGGGGCGATAGAGCCGGATCATACGGCGCACGGCCCAGGACTCCTCCTCCCGGGCGCCGTGTTTCATGGCGAAGCTGAGGAGGGCGGGCACGACGAATACGGCAAACAGCGTCCCCGTAACCAACGCATACGTCAGTGTCAGGGCCATGGGACGAAAGATGCGGCCTTCAACCCGCTCCAGCGTATAGACCGGGATGAACGCAGTCAGGAGGATGGCCTTTGAAAAGAGGATGGGCCGTCCCATCTCGCTTACCGCCTGCACGATCAAGCTGCGCAACGGCTGCGTCTTGTCTTTGCGCTCGTGAAGCAGGCGGATCAGGTTCTCGGCAATCACCACGGCTGAATCCACGATAATGCCAAAATCGATAGCGCCCATCGAGATCAGGTTGGCCGGAATGCCCTGCAGATCCAGCAGCAGGTATGCGCCCAATAGCGAGACCGGGACGGCCAGCGCCACCACCAGCGCGGTGCGGTAATTGCCCACACCCAGAAAAACCACCAGGACCATCACCACCAGCCCAATGCCTTCGAGCATGTTCTTGCGCACCGTGTGCAGCGTGCGGTGGATCAACTCGGTCCGGTCGTAGTGCGGAACCAGCGTTATTCCGTCAGGCAGATAATGGGCGTTGATCTCTGCTATCTCCGCGTGAATCCCATCCAGCACCGTGCGCGGATTCTCCCCCCGCCGCATGATGACGATGCCCTGGACGGCGTCATCGTCCTCGCTGATGCCCAGCGGGGTCTTGAAGAGCATGCCGGCGCGGCCCAGGCGGACCGCGTTGCCGATAGTGACGCTGCCGATGTCGGAGATGTGAATGGGCGTCCCGTTGCGGCTGTCCACCGCAATGGACCCAATGTCCGAAGGGCTGCGGACAAAGCCCAGGCCGCGCACGACATACATCTCGGAGCCGTGCTCGATATAGGAGCCGCCCGCGTTGCGGTTGCCGTTGGACAGGGCGTCGAAAACCTGTTTGAGCGACAGGTTATAGGCCTTGAGCTTCACCGGATCGACCTGCACCTGATATTGCTTGGTCGGCCCGCCAAAACCCACGACGTCCACCACCCCGGGCACCGTGCGCAACTTCCGCTCCACTACCCAGTCCTCGAGCGCCTTCAATTCCACCGCCGGGTAACCCCGCGAAGCCTTCAAGGTATAGCGATAGATCTCCCCAATCGGCGTTGCATTGGGCGAAAGACTGGCCTGCGCCCCTGCCGGAAGCGTCACGTTCGAGAGGAACTGGAAGACCTGGTTGCGCACGTAGTCCGGCTGGGCGCCATCCTCGAAGACCAGCGTGACTTGTGACAGACCAAAGAGGCTGATCGAACGCAGAGACACCAGTTTCGGCACGCTGTTCATCTGGTTCTCGATCGGTATCGTCACCAGGCGCTCAACCTCCTCAGCCGCATGGCCCGGGAAGAGCGTGATCACCTGGACCGCCATGTTCGAGACATCCGGGAAGGCCTCGACCGGCAGCCGTTTGTAAGCGTTGATCCCGGCAAGAATGAACAGCGCCAGCACCGCAACGACAATCGGCCGGTGGCGCAGGGTGTAGGAGGTGATTCGGGCGATCATTGTTAGGGAGTTGAACCGCTAATCTAATCTACGCTCATGGGTGTATGAGGTGACTCGGGCGGTCATTCTACGCCTGTTTCCTCACGACCGGGGCGCATTGTCCATCAGCGATTGCAGCAGGAGGCACCCTTCGGTGACCAGACGCTGGCCCTCCTTCAAGCCATCCAGAATCGCAACCTTCCCTTCGCGTTCGGAGCCTAGCTTGACCGCCTGACGTTGGAAACGTCCGGTGCCCTGTTCGAGAAACACATAGTATTGATTGTCGCGGAGAAAGACTGCCTTCGAGGGCACCTGGAGACTGACCGGGACGGCGTCGGGGATTTCCACCGTGACGTAAAGCTCCGCCTTAAGGAGTTTTCCGGGGTTTTGAACGGTCCCGCGCGCCCGGACGGTGCGCGTGGTCGGGTCGAGCGAATCGCCGATCAAATCCAGCTTTCCCTTGAACGTCTGATTGGGAAAGGCCTTCGAGCGAATCGTCAGCTCCTGGCCCTGATGCACCAGCGCCAACTGTATCTCAGTCACATCCAACCACACCCATAGCCTCGTGGGGTCGCTTACCACGAAGAGCGGCGCGGTGAACTGCGGCAGGTTGGCCAGCATTTGGTCCGGGCGGACTTCCTGGCCCGAGGTGACATTCTTTTCAACCAGGATGCCATCCTGCGGGCTGGGCAGCGAAAACACCTGGTCGGGGCTGTCTGCTTTGCAGTTGTAGATGGCCAACCGGCTCGAGGCGCGGTCCTTCTCCACCTGCGTGCGATCATAATCGGCCTCGGCCGCATCCAGGTCCTTCTTCGGCGCGGCGCCATGCTCGAAGAGGTCGCGCAACCGGGTGAGGTTCCTCTCCGCCAGCCGGAAGTCGCTCTCCGCTTTGCGGGCGTCGGCTTGAGCCTGGCCGAAATCGGCCGATTGAATCTGCGCCAGGGGCGACCCTCTGGTTGTGCCCTCCCCGACATCCACCATGAGCTTGCGCACGATGCCGGCAAACGGAGTAAACACCCGCACCGTAACGTTTTCATCCCACACCAACCGCCCGGTCAGGGGCACGAAGACCGGTTGTTTGGCCCCCACTGTCTCGACCGTCAACTGGGCCAATTGTGGAGAATTAATCGCCATGGCAACGGTATCGGCAGCCACCTTGACCTCCGGCGCTTGCTCGGCATTATGATTGGAGTTGCACCCGCCCACCCCGGCCGCCAGGGCAACAAGAGCCGGCAGGGCCCAAGCCCGGGGCAATGCCGCCAGCGCCAGTGACAAGGTTCTCCGCGTCCTTTTTCTCATTTCTTGACCAGTGAAGGTTGAATTTCCATCGTGGCGGCCCTGAGCGCGGCGATGGCCAGGGCAGTGTCGCCGGCGGACTGGGTGGCTGCCAGGCGCACGTCGTTGTCGTCCCGCTCGGCCACGAGCAGGTCCAGCAGAGAGGTGCCGCCTCTTTGATAGGCGTAAGCCTTGGTCTCGCGCACGTGCTCCGACTTGGGCCGGATGCTCTGGCGGTACTGTGTCCACCGTCTCAGCGCGTCCTCGTATGCCAGAATGGCCGTCGCTATCTCCGCAACCGCCTGGGCCTGGGCCTTTTCAAAGGCCAGGCGGGCTTGGTCTCGGGCCGCCTGGGCCGCGAGAATGTTGCCCCGGTTTCGGTTCCAGAGCGGGAGGGGAAAGCTGACGCCGAAGCCGACGCTGTTCATCGCCTCGGGCGGCTCATGCTCGTATTGGCCGAGCACGGTTGGGTCCGGGATACGATAGGCTTTTTGGAGGCGCAGGTCCGCTTCGGTCTTCCGCCAGGCCGTCTCGGCGGCAATCACATCCGGACGCCAGGTGCCTGCCGAGTTGGTGTTGCCGAGTTCCGTCGAGCCCGCCAGGCCTTCCAGACGCTCGGCCAGGACGCAATCCGCCCTGGGTCGGGGCACACCCAGCAGCACTTCGAGGGCAACCCGCGCCTGGGCCGCGGCGGTTTCGGCCGCGCGCGCGTCCAATTCGAAACGCTCGGCGCTGATTTCGATCTGGCTCTTGTCCGAACTGGAGATCTCGCCCGCCTTGAAACGCACCTGGGCCAGCGCCGCCTCTTGCCTGAGGGTGCCGGCCGATTGCATCAGGACCCGCACGCTCTCCTCGGCCTGGGCCGCCCCGATGTAAGCCTTGGCTACCCCCAGGTCCAGCGTCCGCTTCGCGTCCAGAAACTGCGCTTTGGCGCTCTCAAACCCCGCCTGCGCCGACTCCTGGCGACGCCGCCGTTTGCCGCCAATCTCCAATAGTTGGTTGACGGCGAAAACGGTGTCATAGCTTCGATCCCATACACCGTTGCCGGCGGAGGTCGAGTTGGGAAGGCTGTCCACATTGATCAGGCTGCTGTAAAGCGACAGCGTCGGGTTTGGAAACTCGTGGGCGATGATTTTCTGGGCTGTGGCTCCATTGACCCCGGCGGCGGCGGCCAGCAGGTCCCAATTCCGCTCCAAGGCCATCCCCTGGGCATCGGCCAACGTGAGGTGCGCG
>Ga0181524_10004060_pt1 | contig 13804 bp, 15 predicted proteins | sample PEATcosm2014_Bin_34_FD_119761 | JGI IMG/M metagenome (GOLD analysis project Ga0181524, IMG submission 119761) | Peatland microbial communities from MTU Mesocosm Facility, Houghton, MI, USA - PEATcosm2014_Bin05_60_metaG | ecosystem: Environmental > Terrestrial > Soil > Wetlands > Peat | place...
ACCAGGGGAGAACTTCCACCGAGGCCCGGGAACGCTGTGTCGACCCTGGCGGCCCGCAAGCTGCCTCGCTGGCGGCCGCGACAGCGACAGGCATGCCTCTCTGCGCCCGGCTCTGGTCTCCCGAATTCAATTGCGAGAGAGCGCGTAACGGAGAACCGCCAACGCCAACAAGCCCTCGAAACTGCGCCGCAAGCTCTCTTGTTCCGGCGAAAGCGGCACGGTGCCGGGCCTGAGCACGACGCCAAGCCAGGGGCGCGTCACCGGTATGGCCGGTGGCGCTGCTTGCTGCCATGGCTTCATCGCCTCAGCCTGCATTTCGAACAGGGAGACCAACCATGCCCAGGCGCTCTCCTCGGGTCTCACTCCCCAGACAACTGCCCCAGCGAGGATCTCGCGTCCTGCCTTAGCGACCAGGAGTTGGGCGCAGTCCTCCGTCATCATGGAAACTGACACGTTGAAGGCCGGCATGTCTGCGACGCGCCCGTAGCCGGCGCGCAGCAGTGGCAAGAAGCTCAGGTACTTGAGGGGATTCAAGCTCGCGAGCGATACCTTGGCGACATGTCCCGTGGTCAGGTTCACATGGGTCAAGCAAGCCGAAGGCGCGATGATCAGGTATCCGGGCGGTGAGTTCATTTCGAAGTTCTGTTTGCCCACGAATTAGCGATCGAGCCCAGGAAGAAGTAATAAGCTTCGGCCACTGTCCGCCGCCCATCCATCGCCGCCGGTCGAATCGAGGGAGCGCGGTGGAGACCCGCAACGCCGCCTGGGACTGCTCATCATCGATTTCAAGGCCGACGAGACCGTGGCCAAGATCCAGCAGTGGGCCACGGAAACCGGCCGTGAGGGCGACCTCCGGATCCTCTCGCCGGATTCGGAGTCTTATTACGAGTTCCTGGCGCGGCTCCAATCCCTCAGCGGACTGGACGAGGCTGTGGACGAGATCCTCTCGGCCGCCCCAAGGGAAGACTCGGAGAACGGCTACTGGCGGCATCCGGCAACGCAGCCTGACCCCTGGGATGTGGTGGCCCAAGGGGGGCGGGCTAATCAACCGTGTGGTTCGCCCATTTCACCATCCTTTTCTTGAGGTCCAGGGTTCGGCCATCGACGACGAACGTTCCGTCGCCATTGGCATGGAATGTCCGTCGCTCTTTACGCTTCGGGTCGATCCACGCCTTGATTCCCTCCAAAATGAACAGGTCGTGTTTCTCCACCAGGCTGGTGTCCACCACGCGGCATTCGAGGTTCGCAAGACACTCGGCTATGAGCGGCGCCTTGACTTTTTCGGCTGGCAGGGGCGTCAGCCCGAATGTCCGGAACTTGTCCACGTCGCGCCCGGAGCAATTCCCGATGTCAACCACCTTGCCTGCCAGATCCACGGTGGGGATGGCGATAACGCATTCCTTCGTCGCACAGAGCGCCTCGAAGCTGTAGTCCCAGGAGCCGATAATGCAGCCAATCCGCGGCGTAAAATCCATTACCATGTGCCAGCTCATGGTCATGACATTGGCTCTTTCCTCGTGCGCCGTGGTCACCAGAACGACCGGCCCCGGTTCGATCAGCCGAAATGCCTTGGAAAGCGGAAGCTCGTTCATGATGGTCGGCATTCTGTTGCCGATCCCCGTGGGCCTGTCAACGCACAAAGGGCCCGGCCGCCGGCGGCCCCTATACGACCAAGATGAAGCCGGCGAAGGGGGCCGGAGGTCGGGACCGTAGTGATGCCGAGGGGCGGCACGGCTCAGCACGCTTTCCCTTGCCGCCGGCGAGATCAATGGCGACTTTTGGCCCAGAACAGTTTTGGGATGCTGCGCCTCGAGCGTCACCGGCCCCGCTAGCCGTCCGACCCTGCGGGAACGGTGGCTATCTCAGCAAGGCAGTGCCCGCGTCCCGCTGGGCTAAGGCAGGCCGAGAGCCCAGCGCACATCTGCTCGAATTCCCGGCGCAGGAGGTGGTTAACGCCGCAGGGCCCCGGCAACCTCCATTGCCCGGCGAGGCCACCATCGGCACCATCGGCGGCGCGGAATTCGAGGATTCCTACAAAGAACCAGTGGCCGCCGGACCGTGCGAGCCAGGAGATGTTCAGAAGGGCCCGCCCCGCGTCTGCGAGGCGGCCGGTCACCCGAAAGCCCTGCGCCTCGAGATCCTCATTCAACAGGCCAGTCGGAGGCTCGGCGCGTGGTTCCGGGGGCAGCGGCTTCGCCCTGCCCAGCGTCTTGCAGAAGTTGGCGAATTCCTTCGAGGTGACGTGCCGTTCGGAGGGCATCAGCGGCTCCAATTCCCCCAGCGCGGCGAAGATGCTGCGGTTCATGGCTCTGACGCTGTATCGCGCCAGCATGTAAGCAGTCAGCGGGTAGAACATGCCGACTGAGGTTTGGCGGGCTTGGTGCGCCTGGTAGCTGAAGCCTTCGGGCGCGTCCTCCTCGTGGATCACCACGCACTCGAGGTCGAAAATATAGGGGGCGTAGTCGCGAATGTTGCGGTAGAGCCGGGCGTGGCGCCGCGGCCAACCCCACCGCATCTCGATGCCCAAGTCGTGGACCCAGCGGCTGGGGTGAGGTTGCGGCCTGACGCGGGCAAAGAATGGTCCGAGCTCAGGAGAGGAGATTTGCATATGCACGTGTTTCTAATCTCAGCGATGGAGAGTTCGATGAACCAACGCAATTCGTTTGGCCGGCGTTTGCCCCCGACCGTTCACCGAGGTCCCTTCCGGCCTGAACCCGTCCGCGTCCATCGGGGTTTGCGGAACAGGTTCTCGCCACTCGTTGTCATTCATTTTGGCTCTCTTTTCGACCCCGCGGGAGGATTCAATTCAGCCATGAACTGGGTTTGAAGCTCGGATATGTCGTCGTCGAATTCTCCGGCGGCGTTCCGGTGCCCCTCGATGTCGAGGGCCAGGTATCGCGGGACTCCCGGGTGCTTGCGTTGTGCATTTCGCAACAAGCGCAAGAGGGCTTGGGCCGTCTGATCAAAACCCTCGTGAGGACGTACCACGTGCTGGATGACCACCGCTTTGTCATTCCTTTTCATTTTTTCGCTTCGACTGATCTGCGGGTTGTCGTTTCGCGAAGCATGAATGGGCGCGGATCACCGACAAGCGCTCGCCGCCGCCGCCTAGCGAGGAGCGTGGCAGCGGCGCGTCAGGCGTCTCTGCGGGAAGCTGTCCAGCCTTGCCGGCAGGTCATCAGGACTAAACTGTATTCCGTGATCGGCAGCGCACCACGCCGACGGGATGAGGGCCGTGTCGGGCACCGCGATGCACCCGGAATAGCCGACGGCTCCGACGCTGGTGAGCGCGGCTATGGCCTGCGCTTGGCCCCGGCTTCGAGATGAATGCTGATTCATTGGCTCAATCTGGTAATTCTTCATTTGGCGGCATTTGTCGCCTGCGCCCCCTTCATACCCGCTTGCGCAGACTTTTGTTCCGCGGAGTATTCGCGCGCAACATGATGCACGGAGAGCCTGGTCGTCGTTGTGGCGCCGCCCCGCGAGCAGGATCTTCAGTGTTTTTCAAGAAGTCCGGATGCACTTTGCCGCCTCGGTAACACTGGAGGAAAAGGCACTGGCAGCCCGACTTCCAGGCGCGAGGCGGCAAAGCAGAGCGTTCGCCACCCAGCGCTGGAACACTACCAGCGCCAGTGCGTCAGCTAGCGGAAGCGCTTCAAAACGCCGCGAATACAGGCTCGCCATCCACGGCAGCGGCGGTGCCTGGACGCGGCACGCTTCCTCGGATGGGTGCAAAGCCAGAAGGCTGGCGAGCAGACTATTCCACAGCCCCTTTGCTGCCCGACCGTCCTCCCCCCACGCAATGCCCGACGTAAACAGTTCGAGCTGGCCGTGAAAAACGTGGACCTTGGCAGACGCTCCACGGAGCCTGAGTTTGGCACGAAACCCAAACAGCCCTGGGATCTCGCGACCGCCGCGGCGGAACAGGCGGACTTGGCCGTAAGCCAAGAGGTCCGGCACGAGCACTGGGCAACGCGCGACCCAGCCGGTATTGAGGCTCAGCACATGTAGCAACAGAGGGACCGGTGCGGGTGTGCTTGGAGGGCAGTCAGTTCTCATCTTCTTTTTGCTTTTTGTGTTTGGCGCGACGTGATGGAGCCACCCCCGGCGCTGGGACTCACGCCGAGGTACAAGGATCGTTGAGTCCGTAGTCCCACCGGACGGCTGGGACGGTGTCGCCGGCCTGTACATGGCGGGGTCGAATCTCCAATCACGCGGCGAAGGCTTGTTCCGCCGACCCTTTGTGCTCCATGTGGACTTCGCGCAACTCGTAGAGACCCCCGAGGCCTAGCATCGAGGCAAACCCATCCACCAGGCCGTAGTGGCTCCCAGGCCCGACTTGGGCCGCGCTCGCCTCCCACTGGCGCAGGAGTCGGAGGGAGAGGTCAAACGTCGGCAAGTCTCGGCAGGGCACCGAGAAGTCAGCGGCACCGCTCAACAGCTCGTCGCAGAAGAGCCTCCAGGCACCCTCCATCGCCAAGGCCGGCCGCCTAAGCGGTTGGGGCAGCCCTCTGAGCAGGCGGGCAAGATCGTCATCCCTCACCTTCCCCGACTCACCCATACTGCCGCGCAGGGAGAGAAATTGCGCGGGCGCCAGGATGGGCAGATGAGTGCGCAGGCGCCGCTCGATGAGCATGTCCAAGGGCAGGTTGCAGACCATAGCCCGGACAAGATCAGAGGCTTGCTGGATGGTCCGGTGAATCACTCCCTGACCGAATCCCTGGCGGCGCAGGTCATGGGCAACGCCGGTGAAGAGAGCCAAGTCGGACGGGTCTTGCGCGGTGCTCGGGCAGAAGATGCGCAGTTTGTCGGCGCGGCAAGCCTCCGCTTCCAACTCGATCCGCACCAGTTGTTGGGCCAGAAGGTGGAGTTGCGCCAACTCCGGGAGACAGGCCGGGCCGCCAACCAGGTGGTGGTCCCGGCCACAGGTCCAGGCGAACTGGACCCAGCTCGGTTCTTCCTCTTCAAACCAGGTCACGCAGATGGGGACTCCATACTCCACTTCGAGCCGCCGCCGGAATTCCCTCAAGGTCTGGCGCACCGGATCGAGGTCACGCCGCGCCAGATGCCGCTGAACCTCGACGTAGAGGTCTCTGGCGGCGGCGACGAAGGGAGGTGCAGGCCGCGGCCCTTCCGCTCGCCCGCCCTGGTTGAACAGCTCCTCGAGCTGAGCTCGAGATTCCTCCGGTTTGCCCTGTTGGAAAAGGGCCTTGCCAGCTCCAAGCCGCGGGCCAGGCGCATGCGGGTTCAGCAACAGTGCCCGGCCAAAGACACCCAGGGCCTCTGATTCTCGGCCGGCCAGGACCAGGGCCTGCCCCAGGAAATCCAGCAGGTCCGGATTGGAAGGCTCGCGCGCCAAAGCCATCCGCGCCAGGCCCTCGGCGCTTTCATGGCCGCCCTCGCGAAGCAGCAGCCAGCCCAGGCCCAAGATCGCCCCAATGTCACCGGCGTCCAGCCGCAGGATCTGCCAAAAGGTGGCAATCGCATTAACGCCGTCACCGGCCTGCATGCAGGCGCGTGCCAACTCGCGCCGGGCGGCGTGCAAGGAAGGTTGGAGCTGAAGGGCCTGCCGGCAAAGGGTCGCTACCCGCTCGTAATGGCCCTCCTGCGCTCGCCGGCCCGCCCGCCTCAGGAGACGGTGGGCCTGGGTTTGGTCCTCTGAAGGTCTGTCGGCCCAGCGGATGAACGCCTTCGCGTTCCGCACCTCAACCGAGATCGGCCGGGCCAGAAAGGCATAACGCGAGGCAATGTCCGTGAGGAGGGTATCCAGGTTGTTGGCATCCTGCGCCAGGGGGCGGCCTTCCAGCGCCGCCAGCGTAGCGAGCGTTTCGAGTGAGACGGTGATTTCGTTCATAGGTGTAGCGAGATTCCGATTGGGGCAGTGTGGTCCTGCTTGGTCGCGATCTTGTTCGGCTTGATTCTCTCTTTGGCCGGAGGGCTATTTGTTGGAGCACTCGGTTGAGCGAGACCTCGACCATGAACCCGCTGGTGCGCGGGCTAATTGAGCCTCGCGCCGCCGACCCGCAACGCCGCCTACTTCTAAACGTCGCCGTAGCGATAGGGGCAGCGGATTTTGCCGTCCTTGCCGACGTAAAGGCCGTATTCGCCCCAAGACTCGGCGGCCTCTGTGAGCTTAAGGCCCACCTCCCCAAGGTCGCGGTCACAGTAACCCACACCGAATCCATTTCGCGCCAGCCAGAAGTCCATGCCAGCTTTGAAGTCGTCCATGCCCGCCTCAGCTAGGAGGTCTTTGCACTTCTCTTGGAACACGGCACAATGCCGCTTCATTTCCTCGAAGGTCTCAGTGGCCATGTCCTCGATCGAATAGTCTTCGTCGAGGTATCGGCCGCCGTGCTCCGCCGTTTCCCAATAGTCGTGTGAGGACCAGAGGGCACACTGGATGTAACCCAAGGTGAATTGGTCAAGGGTGTCCCAGTCAACGCACTCCGCCGTCCTCTTATTAGTGGTTTCCTTGCTCCTCTTGCGCTTGTTCTCTTTCATCTCATCCTCCGAATACTCGCCACTCGACGGGTTTCATCACCTGCCGGACTGGCGCCTGTTATCATTTCTGTTGTTTTTGGCGTCGTTGTCTGACTCGGCACCTCTCTTATTATGGTGCAGCGTTGAAGGACCTGCGCGACCACTCCTGCTGTAAGGTCCCCCTCCCGCCGAAAGATTCGTTTGGCATCGCTCAAACGCTCCCGAGGCTGGGTGTCGGACGAGAAGTACTTGAGTATACTACCTCCTACCGGCGCTTCTTGGCCTGCTCAGCGAGTCCAGGTCCGTATATTGATGGCTGGCCGCCTCTCGCCAGGCGGGGGAGGCCTGATTGCAGGCCCTGCCGATGCCAGGCCGACCAACCAAGCTCTCGCGGCGGCAAACCCACAGCAAGGAATGGGCGAGGATTCGGGCGTCACGCCAGACGCTTGAGCAGAATTGTGTCTCGTGGCGCACCCCCGAGCAACGGCCGAGGCGAGGAGTATGCCGCACTAACATGCAAGACCGTTAGCGGGGGTCATCACGCGTATTCTTCGCAGACGCACCCTTCACGAGAGAGATCGGAGAGTTGCTCAAGTTCCATCCCCTCCCGAAGGGGCTCGATCTGGTCGGCCAGCCACATCTCGCCGCCCTCGGTGTCGCTGGGCTGTCCGGCCATCTCGTCGAGGTAGTATCTGATCCCGTCCACGTCCCACCTTTCGAGACACTTGTTAATCTCGGCCAGGCTCGTGCTGATGATCCCGACGGTGTCCTGGACCCACTGCGCGATCCTCGAGTTGGACAGTGGGGCGTTGGCCAGGACCCACTGCGCCCGCTCCATCGTCTCGTTGACCAGCGCCCCGGCTTCGCGCCGGCGCCCCTCCTCAACGAGCCCCCGGAGCCGGGCGAAGTTCCCGCGGAGGTTGAACTGCTCGATGTGGCCGCGGAACTCCTGGGTGGTGAGGTCCTGGTAGCGGTTGCGCCTGCCCTTGCCCAGGGCCGCCTTGGACGTGTTGAAGCGCCCGTTTTCGAGGGAGAGGGCGCGCCCGGAGTGCTTGAGGACGATGTCCTGGGCCAGCGAGTCGGCGTTCTGGTTCTCCTCGCGCGGCACCTGCACCAGTTCGTACGGGTATTCGGTTCGCAGGGCCATCAGGGTGCGGCAGAAGTCCTTCATTCTGTTCTTGGCCTTCCAAAGGCCCTGCACCTGGTGGACGACGAGCTGGGAGTCGCTCTGGACGATGACCGGCACGCCGGGGTTGGGGTAGAGCGCCCGGGTGATGCGCAGGCCGTTGAGCAGGGCCAAATACTCGGCCTCGTTGCAGGAGCCGTGCCCCAGGCACATCGACTCGGCGACGAGGCACCGATCCCCCTGCCTCAGGTGGATGCCGGCCCCCATGATGCCGATGCCCCCGCCGCGGTTCTCGCTGAGGCCGTCGACCGCCAGGCGCAGGGGCTCGCCCGGCGCCAGCGAGGGTATGGCGTACTTGCTCTTGATCTTGTCAATGACCTGTTGAATTCGCGTCTCCTGTGCTTGTTTTGTGGCTTTCATGCGTTTGGGTTTTGTCTTCGACGGAGTCTCTTTTTCCTATTCCCTCTGGCGGACGCCCCACCGCGCAGGAGGTGACCGTGGACCCCTCGCGTGCAGAACTTCGCATTCCTCAGGAAGCTCCGGGGTCTCAAGCCTCGCCGCCGCCTACCACTCCGATGGCCTGGGCAGGTCGCCGGCGCGGCCACGCTGGTCGAACTCGGTCCAGTCCGGGTGGAGGTTTGGCCAAAAGGAGGCGCGTTTGCTGGGGCGGTGGAACAGATGCACATCCTGGCGCCACTGGGTTCTCATCTGATGCATCGCCAACCCGTCGCCCATGAGCTGACCTTCGATGTCGCCCTTCCGCCGGAACTCGACTGTGTTGCAAAGGTTGAAGACTCCCATCGACCAGTCGAGTTGTTGGAGGTAGTAGCTGCGCATGAAGTCGTGCCCCAGTGCCTCCTCCGACTCGGACCGCTGGTTAACCAGTCGCAAGTTGCCGCCCAGCCAGGGGTAGGTCTGGTAGCTGGCCAGCGGATAGGCCTCGAAGCTCGGTTCCTTGGCGATCTCCTCGACCAGGCGCATGAAACCGGAGTAGTAGGGCTCCTGCCGCTGGTAGAGGTTGTAGCCTCGGATAGCGGCATGCTGGGTCTTGAGAGCGTACGAGGTGAGGTCGCCGGGCCGGTCCATCTCGAGCTCCCAGGCGGTCAGGAGAACCGCAAACACGGCGGCTTGCATCTCGATGGGCAGGAGAAAGGGCAGGCCGTCGTGGGTGATGACGCCCCGCTCCAGGCAGTAGGCGTAGGCGTAGGCGTCCTGGTCCATCTTGAGGGCGGCGCGGAGCCGCGGGTCATGGGTGGCGTAAACGTAGGATTCGCAGTGGCGAGCGCGGACGGCTGTGCCGTCGGGCAGGCCCATGCTGCCCTGGATGGCATTGGTCAGGACGGTGTCCTCGAAGTCATTGGTGATCCGGCGGAAGGGGAAGCCGTAGTGGCAGTCGGCGCGGTCGAGCCGGATGAGGGTGCCCCAGCGGTTGGCCTCACTCTCCATGACTGGCACGCTGGAACCGAGGTTTGGGAGGATGTCGGCGAAGATGGCGGCCGGAGTCCGCTCCAGCCCCGCCAGCCGCGCGTCAGGGTAGAGGTAGGCGGCCGGGAAGATCTGGGCGGGCCCAGAGGCGCGGGCCAGTGCCGCGAAGACCATGAACGCCTGCTGCAGGTCGATGTGCGGAGCCAGCCTAAAGGTGAGCTGGGGTGTGACGAACACGAGGCTGGTGAAGACACCGCGCAGGGTCCCGGGGCGCAGTTCATGCCAGAGGTCGTAGTGGTAGCGGAGGTGCCGGGCGTTGATGCCCATGCCCAGCGCCTGGGAGGGCGATTGGAGCCAAGGCGAGCGCATCAGCGGCCGATGTTCCTCGGGCAGAGGCTTCAACTGCGGGAGCTGAGGCACGGCCTGGATCTTCGGCCGGTAACTCCACCCCTCGAGACCCTCGGGGATAGGGCACCCGAAGCCCACGCCAGACCGCAGGCATTTGTCCAGCGACCATCCCTGGGACAACGCGAAGTCCACCAGGGCGAACGCCCGTGCCGGCGGGATGGCACAGTTGAGGACGCTCCGGCGGCGGTTGGTGGCCCTGTCGAATTCCTCGAACATGTTTTGCGTCCCCTGCCACCCGTATTCGGCAATGCCTGTCCAGCGGGCCTGCATTGCCGGGTCATTCAGTTCGTTAATCATCGTCAGCCTTTCATTCGGCGGCCTTCTCCCTTGCCCTTTTCTTGTCTTTCTTCCGCGGAGCGGCTATCAGCGTGAAACGTCCGTCCCTTACGGCACAGGACCTCCTTAATCGCTCGGGCTGGATTCACATCCATCGGCACGGCTTCAGTCCGTTGGCAAATCGCGCCGCGCTGCGGGGCACTTGGCCGGGACCAGCCTGAACCTAGGGGGCTGGCCGGCAGCCCGAGGGCAACACCGGCATCACCGCCAGCCATACACCGCTTCCTGCCCCCAGCGTCCGGGCAAAGCCCTTGACCAACTTGCCAAACCGTGGGTCCGGGAACCGCGCCTGCCGGTCACGGAATTGCCCTTGTGGGAGCCCGAAAATGGGCCTGCCGCAGTACGGCGTGGAGAATTCCGTGATGCCCCGATGGGAGTGTTCACCGAAATGAACTCCAGGCGTGTGCTCGGCAAGTGTGGCTATCAAGGCCGCCGAAAGATCAGAGGCATTGAAGCTCGCCCCATATGAGGAGGAGAAACGGACCGTGAAGCTGCTGGTCGAGGCCGGGACGGAACGCCCCGTGGCATGCATTATTCCCGCGCCTGTTCCCGGATGAAGTCGGTCGCTTGCCGCAACGTGGCCGCCAAATCCTGCCCGATTGGGAATGTCCTCTCGGCGGACTTGCCGCGGCCGCGCAGAATCACCCGCACCTCACCGGCGGTCCCTTGCTCGACAGGAAAGGTGCCGGAAGGGGCCGCGGTTGCCCTCGGGCTTGCATGACTCTATTCTCGGATGGCCGTGATGAGGAGCACCTCATGCCGTGCTTGATCTGCGGCATGGGCATCGATCAGGTCCTCCCGCAACGCCAGGTTGATGACGTTGATCAGGAAGTCGGATGTGGTCTGGCCTGCCTCCGTCACGTTCAGGACTACCCCCACCCCATGGTGCCAATCCGGCTTCCCATCCTTGGTGGCGAGCACGACGGCGATTGGCACGGCCCGGGATTCGTCGGCCAATTCCAGGCGCGTGGTGCCCTCGAACAGCAGAATGGAACTCAGGCGCCGATGCTCCGCGCGAAAAAGGGGCTGCCTGATGTCCTTCCAGACGATGCAGACAACGTCAAGCTTGGTGTCGTGTTCGATACGGATCATAGGAGTCCCTTTTCGGAATTTCGTTTGGCGCGGTTTGGAATGGCGGCGTCCGACCCTGTCCTCCAAGCGGCCGGCGGGGCTCCGCATCCGCCGGTGGCTGCCGGAAACGCGCCTGCTCACTGAGACTTTTCCTTGAGACTTCTTGCCTCCTCGGGAACGCTCTCGACCTGTCCTTAGCCTGGTGCGGCGTAGCGATCATCCTCCCGGTCCTGTTACGCCGTTCCGTGGCCGGGGCCCACATCAAAGAGAAAGGAAACCTAATAGTTAGGAGCATGGGTTACCTCATCAAGATCGACGGGGCGCCGTTCTAGCAGGCCCGGTTCCCGGGCAAGTCCGGGGTCGGGGTTCAGCGCTCCACCAAGACGAGAGACAGGAAGCAAGCCGAGGCGATCCTGGCTGGGTGGGCGTTGCCGCCCCATCTGGAGCGCCAACCCGGCCTTTGCCAGGCTGCGCTCAGGCTGGTCTCTGCTGAGATGGCGCGGCTGGTCGGTGGAGACACACCACTCCAGTGGCGACCTACCAAGCCGCTCGTGACGCCTTCCTGGCGCGTAGCAAGGCGATGGGGCACGAGACGTACATCAACCGGAGAAGTGCGCTCAGGAGCTTCGACGCCTTACCTAAACCAACTCAGCCCGATGAGCGGCGTGGGCATCCCCTTGGAGGACGTGACGCGGCCGATGGTGGCTGGCTACCGAGACTTCTGCCTCGCCAAAGGCCAGGCGCCCGGAACGGTGAGACAGAGGCTGGAGGTCCTACACCTGCTTTCGGAGGAGACAATACAAGATGGCCTAACCAGGCACAACCCGGTGACAGGGGTGCTCGTCAAGGAGCCTAAGCCTCGGGTCAAAGAGAAGGTCCAGAGGCGCGTAGCCCTGTCGATGGCCGAAGAGGTGAGGTTCGCAGACGTGGCGACAGTGGACGAGTTGGTCGCGGTCGTCATCGGGCTGGACACCCGGGCGCGCATCGGTGATGCCTTTGGGATGGAGGCGTCCAGTGTGGACCTGGACGAGGGCAAGATCGAGTTCTGGATTGAGATTGAAAAGTCGGACGGCTTGCACACGGTTTACCCGTTTCCCCCCGCGATCGAATTCCTCCGCGAGTTTTTGAGCTGTCACCATCCCCCCGGCTCGGTCGCGACCTCATGCGCGGCGACTTCAGGTTCCTCATGCCGTCGCTGGGCGTGGCCGCAAACCTCGTTGGGCAAGGAGACTGCAAAGGTGGATCGGCAGGAGGTGCGAAGGGGGGAAAAGGCTCGTAACAGTCATTGCAGCACTGCAACGCCTCCGCCTGGCAGAATCTTGCATCCGGCAAGGGCATCATTCCAATCCAAGTTTCTTGCGTTTCCGGTAGAGCGTGGCCTGATCGATGCGCAGGACCTGAGCCGCTTCGGCCAGATTGGAGGTTCGTTCCAGGACTTATCACAGGCGCTCCGATTGCTGGCAATAAATGAAAGTGAACTTATGTTAGGAACTGTTTTAGTGGTTCTGCTCGTTCTGATGTTGCTGGGCGCGCTCCCGAGGTGGCCGCACAGCCGAAATTGGGGTTATTACCCCAGCAGCGGACTGGGCGTGGTCCTGGGCATTCTGGTTATCCTGCTCTTGCTGGGCAGAATATGAGCGGGAGGGGCGCGATGCCGCAGGCGCCGTGGGTCATAGGCAATTCATGCCGAGTGTCCCAGTCGGCGGCATTCCAGCCGGGCAAGGTCATCGCTGGCGTGGAGAAGCCTTCGTGGTTTCAAAGCGCCCGACCAGGACACGGCGTCGGCGGTTGTCCGAGCGCTTCGGCCTGGCTGGCGCAGAAGCAGGCGCCGAAGATGAAAACGCACCCGGAAAGATAAATCCACAGCAACAGCGCCATGATCCCGCCAAACGCCCCATAGACCGCGTTCAACGTGGTGAAGTCCTTCAGATAGATCACGAACAGAGCCTCGCTCGCTCGCAAGAGGACCGTGGCGCAAAGGGTGGCGGCCCAGACTTCGGCAAACCGTGTGGGCCGGCGTGGCGCCAGCTTGTAAAACAGGCTCAGACTGAGGAATACCACCAAGAGCGGAATCAGAAAGCTCCCCAGGCCATACACCCCGGAACGGAAATCATGCGCGGGGGAGAGCCAACGCTTGGCCATTCTGAGCAGCACCGGCAACGTCATGCCCAGCATAACCGCACTCGCCGTGACGCTGAGCAACACCAGACTTTTGAGCGGCAACCGCCACCAATTGGGCGCCTCGGCGCCCCAGGCGCGGTTGGTCGCGCAGATGAGGGTGGTGAAGCACTGGAGGGCGGCCCAGGCCAGGATGAGAAACGCGACCGCGCCCGCCTGCTGGCGCGCTTTGATCACCCCGCCAACGGTGCCAAAAATATGACGTTGCATCTCGCCACCAATCGGGACGTAGCTTTCCGCGCAGGCAATGACTACTTTCCCGGCCCTGTCCCGGTCAACAAAACACGAGGCAATCGTCACAAGCAGGACCATCAGAGGAAACAGCGAGAAGAATGCGTTGAAGGCGAACGCTCCCGCCCACTGTGCCCCGTCAATCCGCAGAAACTTCTTGACGGCCAGACAGAGCACCGCCCAGATCCGGCGAGCCTGCTGGCCAAACCTGCCTGGCCTGCTTGAGGGCGTCGCTGGCATGGCGGCGGGTGGTTGCGTTGGGTTCAGGGCGCCCCCAGTTTACGCCGCCGCAGCAGCTTGAGATTGTCAAGGATGCTGTTTGACTCGCTGGTGAGAAGTTCGCTGACGGGGGACATAGACGGGACCCGGTCGCAAACCACTTTGATGGAGACCAAGATCGGCACCGACAACAAAGCTCCCGGCACACCCCAGAGCCAGGTCCAGAAGATCAAGAAAACAAAAATCACCACCGGATTGAGCGCGAACCGGCGCCCCATCAACATCGGCGTAATGAGGTTGGCTTCCAGGAGGTGGAGCAGCAGATACCAG
>Ga0181524_10004063_pt1 | contig 13798 bp, 10 predicted proteins | sample PEATcosm2014_Bin_34_FD_119761 | JGI IMG/M metagenome (GOLD analysis project Ga0181524, IMG submission 119761) | Peatland microbial communities from MTU Mesocosm Facility, Houghton, MI, USA - PEATcosm2014_Bin05_60_metaG | ecosystem: Environmental > Terrestrial > Soil > Wetlands > Peat | place...
TTCTCGCGCAGCGAATGGTTCTGGCGAACAGCATTTGAACGGACACGCTGATTTTGCCAGAATCGAACCGTGAAATCGCTTGCCGCTTGCCGGCTCTATACTTTCGTGGACACGGCCTATTTGCAGGGCCGCGCGCCGGAAGTGGTGGCGCAGCAACTCTGTGACGGTGGCAGTGATTTGATTCAGCTTCGCGCCAAAAAATCCACGCCTGATGAAATCCGGCGCATGGCGGAAAAAATCCTGCCCGTCACCCGCCACGCCAATGTGGGACTGGTCATCAACGACCATCTGGATATCGCGCACGAGACCGGCGCAGAACTTTGCCACCTCGGCCAGGAAGATTTTTTTGACGCCGGTCATGCTCATGTTTCCGAACTCCGAACTCCGAACTCCGAACTCCGAATTGGGCTTTCGACGCATTCGCCGGAACAGGCGAAGCGCGCATTGGCGGCCGGACCGGATTACCTCGCCATCGGGCCGATATATGCAACGGGCACGAAGCCAACCGCAAAACCCGTGACGCTGGAATATGTCCACTGGGCGGCAGCGAACGTGAACATCCCGTGGTTCGCCATTGGCGGCATCAATTTGCAAAACCTTGACGATGTGCTGGCGGCGGGCGCGAAACGCATCTGCGTCGTGTCCGCAATCCTCAACGCGACGGACGTCGTGAAGGCCTGCGCGGTATTTCGAAAAAGACTGGGCTGAAATCGGGTCGCGGCTGTGTATAATTTTTGCTTGCAAAAAGCATTCGCGTAGTTTATAGGCGGGAGTGGTGATTCGAACAGGAGCAAGATTCCAATGTCAGGCCGCAAACGAGAGGCGGAGGGTGTTTCCTTTTTGGACGGTTTGCGGATTTTGGCTGCTGGCCGCAGGCACGGCCCTGGCCGGAAATTTTTATGCCGGCACGTCGCCGGCAAACGTCCCCTGGCCCGGCGGCGTCGTGCCGTACGAATTCACGAATACCCTCACCGCAGCGCAAACAAATACCTACCTCGATGGCCTGCGCGAATGGGAACTGGCCGCGAATGTGAAGTTTGTTCCGCACACCAATCAAACGCATTGGATTCTTTTCGCCTACAACACCAACTTTCTCGATTTCGTATCTGGCGGCAGTTACAGCCCGCAAATGGTCACCGTCTCCAGCTTGAGCCGCGCGCAGGTTTGCCACGAGATGGGCCACTCGTTCGGTTTCAACCATGAAAACATCCGGACTGACGCGACCAATTACATTGCCGTCCTGACCAACAACATTACCGACGAGCCGACCAACATTTTTTGGTTCACCGTTGACCCCACAACCGTCACGAATGGAAATTACGATTACGAGTCCGTGATGCACCTCGGCTGGGATTTCGACTCAACCAATCCCGGCGTGCTGGCCACGCAACAACCCAAGCCGCCTAATTTTCCGCGCTACCAGTTCCGCATGGGCAATTACTGCCTCAGTCCCGGCGACCGCGCGGCGCTGGCTTATCTTTACGGCCCGCCCGCCGTGCCGCTCACCAATATCGTCACCACCACCGCGGATGTCGGCCCCGGCAGCTTGCGCGCGGCGATTTATTACGCGACCGATCATCCTGGCACGACCGTCCGTTTCAACATTCCGCCGAGCGATCCCGGTTACAGCAACGGCGTGTTCTACATCCATCTCACCGGCCACCTGCCGCCGCTGGTCGCGAACGGCATGGTGATTGACGGCTCCACGCAGCCGGGTTTCACGAACCAACCGCTCATCGTCGTGGACGCCTCGCAAATCATTCCCGAAACCTTCACGTCGGACACCGTGCTGATTTACTCGTCGAGCAATCAAATTAAAAATATTTCGTTCACGGGCTTCGACTGGAACGGCCTCACGCTGATTTATGCGGACGCGACGAACAACACCATTTCCGGCTGCTGGTTTGGGCTTGATTTTACCGGCACCAACGCCGCTCCGAATGCCTTTCAGGGAATTCTCATTGCCAGGGGCGCGAGCGGGAACATCATTGGCGGCACCAACGCGCTTGAGCGCAATGTCCTCTCCGGCAATTCGCAATACGGCGTCTTTATCACCGACTCGAACACGGCAGGAAATCTCGTTCTCGGCAATTACATCGGCACCGATTTTTCCGGCAGCAATGCGCTCGCCAACGGGCTTAGCGGCGTTTTTATCGGCAACAGCACCAGCGGCAACACCATCGGCAGCACAAATCCGGCAGGACGAAACATTCTTTCCGGTAACTTACAATACGGCATTTACCTGACCAACACGACGGGCAACGTCATCCTGGGGAATTACCTCGGCGTGAAAGTCACCGGCACCGCCGCCCTGGCCAACCAGCTAAGCGGTATCGGCATCTTCGGCAACACCCCAAGCAACCTCATCGGTGGCACCGTCACTGGCGCGGGCAACGTTCTTTCCGGCAATAGCCAATACGGTATCGACATTGGCGGCGCAACCGGGAATCTGGTCCAAGGCAATCTCATCGGCCTTGGCGCGGGTGGCACGAACGGCATTCCCAATTTGACCAGCGGCCTGCTCATCGACACCGGCGCCCAAAGTAATACCGTCGGCGGCATCGTCGCCGGCGCGCGCAATGTCATTTCCGGCAATCCCGCCGCCGGGGTCGAGATTGTAGGCACCGGCACCAGTGGCAATATCGTCGCCGGGAATTACATCGGCACCGACATCACCGGCACCAATTCAGTCGGCAATACCATTGCCGGCATTTACCTGCTCGCTGGCACCCAAAGCAATATCATCGGCGGCACCATCGCCGCGGCGCGCAACGTCATTTCCGGCAACACCAATTACGGCGTTTATTTCATGAACCCGGGCACCAGCGGCAACCTGGTCGAGGGAAATTACATCGGCGTGACCCCGGATGGCGCTCATGCCCTGGGCAACCAGTTCGCCGGCGTCATCATCTACGATGGCGCGACCAACAACACCATCGGTGGCGGCAACGGCGCGGGCAACGTCGTTTCGGGCAATTACTCCTACGGATTCTACATCGTGAATCCGACCACCACCGGCAATTGGATTCAAGGCAACGACATCGGCACGGACGCCACCGGCACCAACGCGTTGCCGAATTTTATCGGCCTGATCATTTTCGGCGGCGCGACCAACAACATCATCGGCCTCAAGCCCGACGGGTCCGGCACCGACAACCAGATTGCCTTCAATAATGGGGATGGCGTTCAGGTCGGTGACACCAACACGGCGGGAATTGCCATCCGCGGCAATTCCATCTTTAGCAACGGTGGCCTGGGCATTGATCTGGTTAACGACGGTAATCACCTCCAGAATTATCCCGTCATCACCAACGCGTTTGCTTACGCCTCCAGCACGATTGTTTCCGGCATATTGAACAGCCTGGCCAACAGTACTTTTTTTGTTGATGTCTATCGCAATCCTGTCGCCGCCCCCAGCGGCTACGGCGAAGGCCAGTTCTACGTTGGCACTGCGAATTTGACCACAGACGGCTCGGGCAACGGCGCGTTTACGCTCACCGTCGGCGGCGACTACGCCGGGCAATATTTTACCGCCACCGCCACCTCGGCTGGTGGCGACACCAGCGAATTCAGCGCCGATCTGCTTGCCGTCAACGGCCCGGCAGCGCAATTTGTCGGTCCGTTTCAGACCGGTGCCAACGGCTTCGCTTTCACCCTTTCGTTGCAGACCAATTTCAGTTACCGCATCCAGGCCACCACCAACCTTGCCGCCAGTCCCATTGTGTGGGCCGACCTGACCAATTTCACCGCCACCAATTCACCGTTCCCATTTGCCGACCGCGCGGCCACCAATTACCGCCTGCGCTTCTACCGCGTCGTGTCGCCATAACGCGAACGGCCTTGCTGGCCGGGCTGCGCTGCGGCGCGGCCTCGAACGCTGGCAAATCGTCCCTGCCAGCCAGCCTGTTTTCCCTGGAACCGAAAGGTTGCCGGCGCGTTGCCGTCTGCATAGCATCGCAACCATCGAAAGCAAATTCATCCGCGAGTTGGCGTAATGATTCTGGACGATTTTAAAAAGAGTCGCGGCGCAGTTGCCGTCCTTGTGTTCGGCATTTTTTTCAGCCTGACCGGCATGGACGCGCGCGCGGCCACGTCAAAGCAGCAGTCCCTCGATGAATGGCGGAATCTGACGGCGCCTCCGGCGGAAGCACCACGGGTCTTTGTCAAAGGCGATGAAATTCGATTCTATTTCCACACCGCCACCAACGAGATGGAATTCAGCGCCGACTGGCATCACCTGCGTGTTCCGACGGAAGGCTACCGGGTCAACTCCGCGCTGATCCGGTGGAAACGGAATCTTTCCCGGATGCCGGCACTCGACAAACATGGTTGGCGCGAGGCCACGGTCATTGCCGGGGCGGAATGGCGGCGCTTGGACACGAATTTACTGGAAACGCTGACGCCGAAATCGCCGGGGCACGGCGCATATTACCAGGCGTTCTTCTCGGACCGCATCTTGTATCGAGACGCGCAGGGAGTCGCGCACTTTGCGCCTGAGGGCGAACAACCCGGCGGGGTGATCATTGACCATCAGTATTCGATTGAAGAAACCCTCGACGTCCTGTCGCAACGCATTGAGGAGAATTTGCTCCGGAGTCATCCCGGGGACACGCTTTTTCTGATCATGGCCCCGAACGCCGACCGGTTCACCGAGCCGCTGTTGCTTGACCGGCAACGGCGCCGGTGCGTCTGGCTGTCGCCGGCGGCCCTGTATGACACCACCGAACGCGGATTCGGGTTTGCGGAATCCGCCCGGGGCGTTGGCGCGTTCATTTTTGAAAGCCACGGCCTGGCGCTCGTCAAAAATCCCATTTCCAGCGCAGCGCGTTTGGCGGATTTGGGCCTTGAAACGGGTGTTCTTTTACTGCAATTCCCGCTGCCAAAATTTTCCATCGAAACTCCGGTGGCCGGGCAGACCAACGGCATGGACCTCGTTGCCTGGGAACAATGGCTTGACCGATACACCGGCACCCGTTTGGAAAACGGTTCGCTGCGCCTGCTGATTGACGGCGACCGGTTTTATCCGCGGCTGCGGCAGGCAATTGCGGAAGCTACCAACCACGTCTACATGAACATTTACATCTTCGACCGGGACGACGTGGCCGTTTCCATGGCCGATGAACTCAAGCAGCGCTCGTCCAAGGTGCGGGTCCATGTGATTTTCGACCAGATGGGCACCCTCGCCGCCGGACTGGCGCCGCCCGCCACGCCCATGCCGGAGGATTTTGTCATGCCTTCCTCGATTACTTCTTATCTCCGCGACGATTCCCGTGTTCGCGTGCATCCTTTTCTGAACCCGTGGTTTTCGACCGATCACCAGAAAATTTATCTCGTGGACGGCACGCACGCGTGGGTGGGCGGCATGAATCTCGGTCGCGAATACCGTTACGAGTGGCATGACTTGATGTTCGAATTGGAAGGTCCGGTTGTGGCCTCGCTCGAACGGGAGTTCCGGCGCGATTGGGCGCACGAGGGTCTCCTCGGCGATTTTGCCTACACCGCCGCGCTGCTGACTCCGCCGAAAAAACCCGCGACCGCCATCGCCCCGGACCATTGGATTAACGTCCGCCGCCTGCCCACGCGGACCGGCTGGAAACCCTTCAGCAACGCGGTGCGGAGTTCGTTGCGCCGGGCGCAGAGCTACATTTACGTTGAGAATCCCTACCTTTTCGACAAAGGCGTGATTGCCGAACTGGTGGAAGCCCGCGCGCGCGGGGTGGATGTGCGGGTCGTGATGCCGAGCGTTAATGACTTCAAGACCGGCGGCCGCAGCAATTTGATTGTCGCCAACTACCTCCGCCAGCACGGCGTGCGCGTTTATTTTTATCCGGGCATGACCCACGTGAAGGCGCTGCTCGTGGACGGCTGGGCCTGCCTTGGTTCAGGAAACATGACGCATCTCAGCCTCGACCTGTCCCAGGAACAAAACATTGCCACCTCCGACCCCGCCTTTGCCGCGCGCGTGAAGCACGACCTGTTCGACGAAGATTTCGCCCGCTCCTACGAACTCAACCAATCCATTTCCGTGGACTGGGTGGACTTCATGGCCGACACCGTTCTGGAAGGCTTTTGAAAACCGGCGGCGCCGGCGCGATGCCGATCAGCGAATCGAGAGGGCGATGCTGATTTGATTGATGGCCTCGGTGATGTGTTTGGTGACGCGCTTCTGGCTTTTGACTTCAGCGGCGCCGAGCACATTTTGGAGCAACCCCTGGGCTTCGCGCAGCTTGGCGTCGGACAACGGTTGCGGCTGCCGGTTTTTGGCGTCGCCGCTGAGATTCATGCCCAGCAACTTGGCGGCAGCCTCAATCTGGTGCATGGCGCGCACGCGATGGCCTTGGTAATCGTGGTCGCCGGTGGCCAGAATGAGGTAGGCGCTCTGGAGCATCCCAGCTTCCGCGCTGTCGCTGAACGCCACGGTTTGGAATTGGTTCTGGCTGACGACGGAACCGCCCAACGCTTGCAGCGTTGACGGTGTGGCTGCGCGAAGATTCACGGCGCAGGACAGGACGGTGACGAAAACCGCTGATTTTGCGGCTGTCTTTAGATGTTTTGTGTTCATGTTGCCATCTCTGACGCAAATGAGGTCTGGTAGGTTACATGCTTTTTCAGTGCAACGGCATTCATCCATGATTGATTAAATTAGGGGGCAATCAAAAAGTTTGGCGGAGGTAGGCGTTTGAAGTTTTTATACTTGCGACGTATCAGACACATTTTGGCTAGAATTTTTCTATCTGAGAAATCATTCCTATCGAGCAAACCCTTCTCTATAAAATCAAAAAACTCGAAACACTGCGCGTAGATAATTTCGCCAAAAAACCCAATATTCATCCCACGCATTGCTAATGTTTGGCTGTCTTTTGTTAGGTGAGCTATGTATTTGCTGATTTCGTCCAAGTCCTTCTTTTCGACTGATTGTCGAGAAGGCTCAAACCCGAAAAAAGATGCTCGAAGGTCGTTTGGAAATTTTGGCGAGGGCTCAGAGAAGAATTCAGTTAATTTTCTATAGCTCATCAACGTTGCAGAAAAACCAGCACTTGTAAAAACCACATACTCTCGGCGTCTGGGGGAAATGATGCCAAAAGTTCCATATAATTTTATTGCGACAAAGTAGCTGAAACTTAGCTCTATTTCTTGAAGAACAGATAAAAGCACGTTTCGCTTTTCAGCTTCTTCAGGCGAGAGACGTTTCCAAACTTTCATGTTTTTGGGATCAGAGCATCTTCAAAAACTCCGCCTCATCCAAAATCTTGATGCCAAGCGCTTGCGCCTTTTCCAGTTTTGAACCGGCTTCCTCGCCGGCCAGGACAAAATCGGTTTTCTTGCTCACGCTGGCAGTCACCTTGCCGCCGAGTGATTCAATCTTTGCCTTGGCTTCCTCGCGCGTCAGCGTCGGCAGCGTGCCGGTCAACACAAACGTTTTCTGGGCAAAAATTCCCGACATTGAGGCGGCGACGGCTTTGACGACTTCGGCTTCCGGTTTGATTTTCAATTCGCGGATGCGGGCCAGAACTCTTTTCCCGGCGGGCGACGCGAAATAATCCAGCACGCTGGCCGCCGCCACCGGACCGACTTCCACCAATTTTGTTTTCAAACCACTCGCGTCCAGCCGTGATTCAATTTCAGCAATTTCAGCCTTGAGTTCCGCATCCCGCTTCTCGCGTTTCGCTTTTTCGGCCCCAGTTTTGGGCGGATTCTTGCGCGAGCGCGGGCTGATTTCCGCGCGTTCGATTTCCTTCGCGCCGAGGTCGCGGATATCACGCAGAACTTCAGACTTCGCCAGCACTTCCAGCGACTCATGCGTGGCGGCGAGTTGCTTGGCGGTGGCCTCGCCCACATCGGCAATCGCTAGCGCTTGAATCCAATGGGAAAGCGGCGCGGTTTTGGCGCGTTGAAGCGCCTCGACAATCTTTGTCGCGTTTTTCTCGCCGAACACACGTGGTTCGTCGTCCGTGCCGAGATTCAGTTTGCCGAGTTGCTCCAGTTTCAGGTTGAACAGGTCGAGCGGTTCCTTCACCAGGCCGCGTTCGATGAGTTTTTCGGCGACGATGCCACCAAGCGATTCGATGTCGAGCGCCTTGCGGTGGGCGAAGTATTCGACGCGCCGGGTTTGTTGCGCCGGACAGCCGGCGATGTTCTCGCAGCGCCACGCAACTTCCTCAGCGTCGCCGGCAGAAACCTTTTCCTTCGCAATCGGCCCGCCACACGCGGGACATTTGCCGCCGACGTGTTTGAACAGGTCAAATTCTTTCGCGCCGGGCGGACGTTTGGTTTTTACCACCTCGAAAATTTCCGGAATGACCATGCCGGCCTTGCGGATGACCACGGTGTCGCCGATGCGGATGTCTTTGCGGCGGATTTCGTCCTCGTTGTGAAGCGTGGCGCGCGCAATCGTCGAGCCTTGCACGAAGACGGGTTCAAGTTCGGCCACGGGCGTGAGCACGCCGGTGCGCCCGACCTGCACGGTGATGGCCTTGAGAACGGTTTCCGCAGGCGTAATCCACGGCACGGGTTTGTGGACGATGGCGTAGCCCGGCGCACGCGCACGACCAAGAATGCGCGGCCAGTCGGCAAGCGTATTGACCTTGAGCACGATGCCGTCAATTTCGTAAGGCAATTGCCGGCGCAGATCACGGTCTTCATCGTAGTGCGCGACGACTTTGCTCGCATAAATTTTCAGAACTTCGTCAATGCTGTCGCAGACCCACCAGAGCTTTTGCGTGGGCAGACCGAATCGGGCGAGCGCTTCGAGCATTTCAGAATGTTTCTTGAACTCGATGCCGTCAACCACTCCGGTGGCGTAAAACACAGCGCGGATGGGGCGTTGCGCGACGAGGCGCGGATCAAGCTGTTTGAGCGTGCCGGCGGTGGCGTTGCGGGCGTTGGGAAATGTTTTTTCGCCGGCGGCTTCGAGCTTTTTGTTGATGGCGTCGAATTCCTTCACCGGCATGTATGCCTCGCCGCGCACTTCGAGCAACGCGGGCGGATTGTTCATTTCCAATTCCAGCGGAATCGCGCGGACGGTTTTCAGGTTGGCGGTGATGTCGTCGCCTTCCGCGCCGTCGCCGCGCGTGACGCCCAACGCGAGCTTGCCATGACGGTAATGGACGCTGATGGACACGCCATCCACCTTCGGCTCCATGACGTATTCGATATGGTCGCGCCCAAGCTGTTTGCGAATGGTGGCGTCCCAAGCGCGGAGTTCGGCGAGGGTGTTATCATCCTGCTCCTGGTTGCGTTTATCGCGATTGGGTTCCTCGGCGCTGGTCGGAAGCTCGGCGGCTTCGACCTTGTCGAGAGATAGCATCGGCACGAGATGTTTGACGCGGGCGAACTTTTCGCTGGGCGCGCCGCCGACACGTTGCGTGGGTGATTCCGGCGTGATCAGGTCGGGAAAATCCTTTTCCAGCTTCTGAAGTTCGTTGAAGAGTTGGTCGTATTCGCGGTCAGTGATGAGCTGCCGGCCTTCGACGTAATAGGCGTGGTCATGCCGGCGGATTTCCTCGGCCAACTGCGCGTGGCGTTTTTTGGCTTCGGCTCGTGTCACGCGGAAAGTCTAGCCGGAAGTGGGACGGGCTTCCAGCCTGTCTTAACAGGCAAGATGCCTGTTCCACTAAAAACTATTTTGACCGTATGGCAAAGCGATTCTACGCTGCACTCGTGAGCAGGAATCTGGCCAAGGCATTCGAGTTTGCGGACACGCAGGTGTTCCGCCGGGCCGCCCTGCCGAAATCCTACACCGATTTATTGGGCCGGAAGCTGTTCCTGTTCCTCCTCACCGTGCAAGGGCTGGGTGCGTTTGCGCTCATCACGCTCGGCGTCATCTTGCGAAAATCCGGCGTGGCGCGGAACGTGATTCGTCCGCGCATCCGGCAGGAAATCGCCCGGGCGGGTGTGGCACTGCTGCCCATGTTTTTGTTTGTGGCGCTGGCGCTGGGATTTCTCGTCATCGGGCAGACCGTTTCCGCCCTGGCCAAAGTTGGCGCGACCCAGTATCTCGGCTCGACGATGGTGATTGTGATTGTGCGCGAACTGGGGCCGTTGCTGGCGGCGATGCTGGTGCTGGCGCGCGTGGGCACGGCACACGTCATCGAACTCGGCACGGCGCGCGCTTTGGGCGAAGTGGAGGCGTTGGAGGCGCTGGGCATTGACCCGGTGCACTATCTGATTGTGCCGCGCGTCATCGGCATGGCCGTCGGCGTTTTCGCGCTGACGGTCTATTTGATCATCGGCGCGCTGGCGAGCGGCTATCTATTCGCGTTTTTGCAGGACGTGCCGCTGACGCCGGGGGATTATTTCAAGGAACTGGCAAACGCGTTAAGCTGGCTGGATTTCGCGCTGCTGGCGTTGAAGACGATTGCGTTCGGATTTTTCATCGCGATTGTGGCGTGTTACCACGGGCTGGCGCAGCCGCTGCGGCTGGAGGACGTCTCGCGCGTAGCGGTGCGCGCAGTGACACAGGGCGTCATCGTGTGCGTGTTGATTGACGCGGTGTTCATTGTGCTTTATCTCGTCGCATGAACGAAAACGGCAATTGTAGCGCAGCCGTCGCGGCTGCGAGTCCAAGCGGTGTCTCGCCGCGCGAACGAACACAGGGCGAACCGCCCTGTGAACCCGCAGGCTGGACGCCTGCGCTACGAACATGAGCGAAAACCAAAACATGCCGGCCATCGAAATGCGCGGTGTCAGCATCGGTGCCATGCGCGACATCAGCTTGATGGTGGTTGAGAACGTGAACTGGTCGGTGGCAACGGGGGAATTCTGGGTCATCGCCGGACCGCAACGCTCAGGCAAGAGCGATTTTTTGAAGATGACCGCCGGGTTGATGACACCGGTGAAGGGCAGTTACAGGTTGTTCGGCATGGAAACGCAAAATTTCGGCGAGGCGGAACTGGCCGAACGGCTGCGCGTGGGATTCGTTTTTGAGGGCGGCCAATTGTTCAATCATCTGACCCTACGGGAAAACGTGGCGTTGCCGCTGCAATATCACCGTGATTTGCCGCCCGACGCCGCGGCGCAGGAGGTGCAGACGCTGCTGGAGCTGCTGGAATTGACACCGCTGGCCGACGTCACGCCGCCGAACGTCAGCGGCAACTGGCGCCAGCGCACGGCGCTGGCTCGCGCGCTCATTCTCAAACCGGAAGTGCTGTTGCTGGACAATCCGCTGGGCCGGCTTGGCGGACGGCACCTGCACTGGTGGCTGCGGTTCCTCGACCAGCTCTGGCGCGGACACCGATGGTCGGGCGGCCGACCGATGACGCTAATCGCCACCACTGACGATTTGCGGCCCTGGCAGGGTGCGCAGCGAAAATTTGCGCTACTGCGCGACAAACAATTTTTCCCGCTCGGCTGGTGGAGCAAGGTGGAAGCGGCCAACGACCCGGTCGTAAAAGAATTGCTGGCCATCCCGGTTGAGACGACAATTTGAAAAATCATGGCACTGCAAGATTTAACCCCGCAATTGCGCACGCGCCTGAGCCGGATGGAGCGCGCGGTGGGCTGGTTTGTTTTTCTGGCGACGGCGCTGCTGCTGTTCGGCTTCGGCTATTACATTTACCACACGGCGGAGCGCAAAGGCTGGTTCAAAATTAAGGCGCCGTTTCACACTTATATCCAGAGTTCGGCCGGATTGAACGTGGGCGACCCGGTGTTTATGATGGGTTTTCCGGTTGGGGAAATCACCCGGGTCTTCCCGATGAAGCCGCATGAACCGCACAATGTCGAAGTTGATTTTGAAATTGTTGACCCGTTTTTCCGCTACCTCTGGACCGGTGGTTCGTATTTAAAGGTGAACGCGGCGGATTTTCTGGGCAAGCGGCAGTTGGAAATCACGCGGGCAACAAACGGCTACGCGATTGTTGTCACGCAACCGGTTTCCGTGAAGACCGTTGACGAACTGAAACAATTGGTGTCGGAAGAACCCGGCCAATGGCAGCTTTCCCAAGACGTCTTTGATGAAAGTTCCAACCTGGTTTTCGGTGCTTACACAATACTCACGGAGTCGAACCTGGAACGCATGGCGGAATTGAAGCCCGAATCCAACTCCCTTTATGCCTACAATAACACCGCCAATCGCAATCGCGTCGTGGCGTCGTGGGACGGGCGGTATCATCACTACAAAATTTTCAGGCCCGGCGACGACACCGCCTGGCTGCACGCGGTGGAAGCGCCGCCCGTTTCCGAGCAATTGCAGGCCATGGTCGCGCAAGTGCAGCAGGCGTTGCCGAACGTGCTGGCCCTGACCAACAAAATCGCCACGGTGCTGGACAATGCGGCGAACGCCACCTCGAATTTGAACACCACCATCGTTGAGGCGCAGCCGGTGGTGACGAATCTCGCACTCGTGAGCGCGCAACTGCGCGAGCCGGGCGGCCCGATGGTTTGGGCGCTGGGCACCAATGGCAATCAGCAATTGCAAAGCGCCTTGACCAATGCCAACGCGCTGCTCGGCAGCACGGACACGAATTTGACCGCGATTCTCCTGCAACTCGCCGACATCACCAGCAACCTCAACGCGCAGGTGCAGGCCAACACGAACATGTTGGGCGCTATTTCCAAGACGGTGGCCGACGCCGATGATTTTGTTCAGGGCTTGAAACGCCACTGGTTGTTGCGCTCCGCGTTCAAGACCAAGGCGACCAACGCGCCGCCGGCAAGGGCGAAGTAGTTCACGCGGGCTGGCCCAGAAACCGGCGCAGGCGGTTGAGCATGGTCTGGGCAAAACGTTCGTAGGGGGCAAGCGGACGGCCGTAGGCCCGGATTTCCTCAATCGCCGCCAGCGTCATGCAAAAATCGAGGTCGTGAAAGCTGCGCTCGTGTTTGACCCGCCGCAGCCAGCGGCTCAAGTCGGTGATTTCCTCGATTTCATCATCGCGACCGGCACGAAACGACATATGCCATTCGTCGCGGCGCAGAAAGCCTTCGCTTTCGCCTTTGCTGTCAAACCACGAATCACACAGCAAAATGCAGAGGGACCGGCCACGACAGACGCCGGCGTGGTAGAAAACGATGCGCGCCTTCGTTCCGGCGAAATGATCAAACGCAGTTTCCAGCGCGTCCTCCGGCGGCGGGGTGAATTGGGTTTGAAAGGCAAAATGAAAACTGCCTTGCGCCACCCGCGATTTTTCCAGGCACAGGTTTTCTTCAAAAAGCCAGAGCAGGTTCGTCGGGAGCCGGCGCTCGGCCAGCAGCTTTTTCCAGGCGTCGAGCGCTTCCCCCAAGGTCGGGCGTGTGAACGGGTTCGCTACAGTCATGAAGCTAGTTTATCCATTGCTTTTCAAAAACCAATCCACAAATTTCGGGATGCCCTGCTCGATTTTGACGCGCGGGTTATAACCCAGTTTGGCGCGCGCCTTGGAAATGTCGGCGACCGTGATGGGCACGTCGCCGGGTTGCACCGGCTGGCGGTCAATTACGGCTTTTTTACCGAGCGATTTTTGGAGCAACTCAATCAAATAATCCAGTTTCACCGTCTGTGATTCGCCGAGATTGAAAAGCTCGTAACCAAATTCCTTTTGCGTGCAGGCGATGATGCCGTCGAGCGTGTCGGTGATGAACGTGTAATCGCGCGCGGCGCTGCCATCGCCGAAGACCGGGATCGGTTTGCCGGCGCTGATGAGCTTCGCAAATTTGTAAATGACGAGGTCGGGCCGCTGGCGCGGGCCATAAACAGTGAAAAAGCGCAACACCGCCACGTCCATGCCGTAGATGTGATGCCAGACGTGGCCGAGCGCCTCGCAGGCCAGCTTGCTCGCGGCGTAGGGCGACACGGCGGAGAAAATCGGGTCACTCTCGGAAA
>Ga0181524_10004064_pt1 | contig 13796 bp, 12 predicted proteins | sample PEATcosm2014_Bin_34_FD_119761 | JGI IMG/M metagenome (GOLD analysis project Ga0181524, IMG submission 119761) | Peatland microbial communities from MTU Mesocosm Facility, Houghton, MI, USA - PEATcosm2014_Bin05_60_metaG | ecosystem: Environmental > Terrestrial > Soil > Wetlands > Peat | place...
CACCAGGTCCTGAAAACACAAGCCCCCTACCGGCACAACCAACGCTTTTGTCACAACTTACAGCAAGACAAGCCCCTTGCGTCAAAACCCCGAACTTGCACTCGTTGGTAAATAGCGGCACGTAACGGCACCAATTCGCCCTTCTACGTGCCGCTATGGTGCCGCGGCTTGGACCGCTAATATCCGGTTAAACTGTCGCGATCGGTACCGCCTCGGTAACGCCGCTGAAGCACCCAGCAGGACGAGACTGTAGCGGCCCTGTTGCCTGCCGGCGAATCTCGCCAGCCGCCAGCGGGCGGTGAAACCTGAGATTTCTTTTTATCTATCCGAGGGAAAAACTGTGGCGCGCGGGACTTGACGCGGTCAGAGGTAGAGCTATCGCGTTGCGCCCATCACGGACCACAAATCGGTGTCTTCGCCATGTAGCAGGTTGCGAACAGCGAGCATCCCGGTCAGCATGGCATGGTCGAGGCTGTCGTACTGGTGCAGACCGTTGCGGCCGATCATCTGCACGTTGGCCAGCCCCATGACGAAATCGCGGACGAGGCTTCGGCTGGCCCTGTAGTCTGCATCGTGAATCGGGTAGGCTTTGGGGACTCGGTAAACGCAGCCGTCGGCGACCTCCCCGCGGCTCGCCAGGCCGCTTCGATCCAGTTCTGTCGTGCCAAGTTCGATAAGGTCGGCGTCCGCCATGGTCCATAGCGCATCACCTTCACCGCAGAAGTACTCCAGACCGAGGCTGGTACTGTCGGGATCGGGAACAAGGTCCGGACTCCAGTTCTTGAAGTTCTGGATCCGGCCGACCCGAAGGTGCGGGTCAGGGACATAGATCCAGTTTTCCGGGAAGAGCCTCGACCGTCTGACGATCAGGCAAACGGTGAGAAAGTCCCGGTGCCGGAGTCTCTGTGCTGCGCTCAGGACGGAGGCAGACGGTGGCGGCGTCAGTCGGCTGACGAAATCGGCCAGCGGCATGCTCGACAGATAGCCGTCTCCTTCGACCGTTTCCTGGCGTCCGTTATGGCGAACGACCACGCCGTCAAGGTGGTTCCCTCTCCGTCGTATCGAGACTATCTCGCTGCCCGTACGCACAGCGCCTCCGCGATCTTCGACATACCGTTGCATTGCCTGCCACATCATACCAGGGCCGAAGCGCGGATAGCAGAAGCAGTCAGCCGGCGGTTCGGACCTTTCGGCACTCCGTCGGAACAGGTTGAGCGCAGTTGCGGCAAGGGATAAGCCGTCCATCCTTGGCGCAGCCCAGTCGGCCTGCAGCTCTGAGCACGGAATTCCCCAAACCTTCTCGATGTACGGCTTGAAGAGGGTATCAAACTGCCGTCTTCCGAAGCGATTGGCGATGTAATTCTCGATAGTCTCCTCCGGCAGGGACGGCCATAGCTTCGCGCAGGCCCAACTGAGACAGATACGGCTGCTTTCCGTCAACCCGAGGCATCTCACGGCGCTTCCCGCTTCCACGGGGCAGTGAATCAGCCGACCTTTGTAATAGATGCTGGAAAGCGCCTGACGATGTAGCAGACTATCGCCGAGCAGAGCGCGCCACGCGGCCTCCACGGCCTTGCAGTGCGCGGCAAAGCGGTGTCCTCCGATGTCAAAAAGGTAGCCCTTATAGCTCTCCGTCCGGGCAAGGCCGCCGAGGCTGTTTGTCTTTTCAAGGATAATGGGAGTGCAGCCGTTTCCCGCGAGCTCGTAAGCTGCGGCGAGGCCGGCGGCGCCTCCACCGATTACCACGAACTGCCCACGACGTGCCGTTGCGGCCATCAGAGTCACCTTCCCTATCGAACGGAGAAGCGCCCAGCAATCGAGTCAGAAAAGGCCATATGCGACCGTAATCCCTGCGTGCTTTCCGGCAAAGACGCCCATTCTCAATGGCGACGGCACGAGACGTTGAGAATGAACCGTACAGAACCCTCCCTAATATCTGCGCAACGACAGGGGGAATCCTGCGCAGAGTTTTTCTTGCAAATTGCGCGCGTGCAGGTGATAATCTGCTGCGCTGCGCAAGAGAGGGGACGTCATGAACGACCGTGAGCAGATGCCTCAACGCTTCTTCCCGACCACTCGATGGTCGCTCGTCATGCGAGCCGGGAAGGGTCATCCCGAAGAACGACGCGCTGCCCTGGAACAACTGCTCCTGCAGTATATGCCGGGCCTTAAGGCGTATCTGATTCAAAAGGGCACGAATGCCGACAGAGCTGACGACCTGCTTCAGGGATTTATTTCGAACAATGTCCTAGAGCGGCAATTGGTGGCGCGCGCTGACGCGCAGCGCGGCAAGTTCCGGACTTTTCTGTTTACCGCGCTTAACAATTATGTCCGCAGCGAATTACGACGCGAAAAGGCCGAAAAACGATCCCCGACACGGCTTCTGGACGTCCAAGAGCACCTGGACGAAGCCATCTCTGCGGACGAGCCTTCTGAGTCCTTCGACGTGGAATGGGGCAGGCAGATCCTCGCCCGTGCGCTGCGTGAGATGCAGGCCGAATGCAAGGCAGGCGCCCGGAATGACCTGTGGCTAATCTTCGAGAGCCGTGTCGTCCAACCCATCCTCGACGAGACCGAGCCTCTCCCGTATGAGGCGCTTGTCCAGAAACTGCATCTGGAATCGGCGGCGCAGGCAGCAAATCTGCTGATCACGGCGAAGCGCATGTTCGCGCGCATTCTGCGAGCAATCATGGGCGAATATGCGGAAGAAGAGGAGGTCGAGCAGGAATTGCAGGAGCTTCGTCAGATTCTTTCGCGGAGTCACGCATGATGACGACCAGGATTGCGTATCTACGTATGGAAGCGTTCGCTGAAGGAGACAAAGGCTTTGGGTTATCCGGACCGCATCAGCTCAGCCACGCCGGCTTCGCTGGCGAAGTTGTTCGACGTTGCTGACCCTCCACTGAGGGCATGGCGGCCGGAGGAACTGGCCTCTGTCTACCGGTACCAAATGTCCGCCCCGGTTCGGTTTGACCTCGCAACGCTGGACGCCTCCATAACGCCGAAGCTCAAAGCGCTGGCCGAGGCTGAGGGGCTTGTGCTGCGAAGCTTTCAAGATCTCCTTGAACATCCGAACCCGCCCATCGAACTGCTGGAACTCACGAAAGAGTTCGCCAAGAGAAACCGCAGTCACCCGGACAGCGCCCTGCCGCAGCAGGTGGCTACGGTTCTTTATTTTGCCAGCATCGCGGCTGCGCTGGTGCGACACGGGCGCCGCATCTCCACTCTGGAGGACAGCGCCCTGCTGGAAGGGTTCGAATGGACGCAAACTCAGGAGTGGGTGGACGAACCAACGCGACGCCTGATGCAAGAGGGCACGGAGTCGTTACACTGCGAGGAAAGACGAAATGGCGGACCAACCCGACCCATCGGTTGAACCAGGTCGGCAGCTGCCGACGTCGGAATCGCTCGACCCTGTTCAGGGGCTACTGCGGCGGCGAGTGATCGGGCCGCCGAGCCATCCCGGAATCCTGGGAACGGTGGGACGTTTCGAATTGCTCGACATCCTAGGCATGGGCGGAATGGGGATCGTCTTTCTGGCCAGGGACGCCAAGAGCGGTAACCTGTTCGCGATCAAAGTGCTTCGACCTGATCTGCTCGATGCGCCCGAACTGGTCCATCGTTTCCTGGTCGAGGCGCAGCATCAGCGACGCATGAGCCATCCGAATATCCTGCCTGTGCTCGAAGTCTCTGCAGCCCCCCGGCAACCCTATTTCGTGATGCCGCTGATGGCGGAAGGCAGTCTGGCCAAACGGCTCGCCCATAAGAAGCTCCTGGGTTACGACGCGACGCTGAAGATCATGAGAGGCATCGCGGAAGCCCTTGCTTATGCTCACTCGAAAGGGATCATCCATCGCGACTTGAAGCCTGGGAATGTCTTGCTCGACAGAAACGACCGCGCATGGCTGGCCGATTTTGGCCTTGCGCGCACGGTATTCAACGACTCCGTCCTGGACGTGCGGCGAAACCAGTCTGTGGGCACTCCCGAGTACATGTCACCTGCCGTTGCTGCAGGCGAAGCGGAAGACACGCGTTGCGACATCTATTCCCTGGGCGCGATGCTCTATGAGATGTTGACCGGCCGGCCGCCATATGTCGGCCGTGCGCCCGAAATGATCATCAAGCAGATACTGGCCGGGCCACCCGAACCGATCACTAAGCTGAATCCGAAAGCCCCGCCCGGCCTTGTGACGATAGCCGAAGGCTGCATGGCGCGGGAGCATCGTGACCGGTACGCGAGCATGAATGATGTGGTTGCCGACCTTCGCCGCGTCGCCGAAGGATCATCTCCCGTCGGGCCGCACGGCGGAACGCGCCGGAGGCGCCTGCGTCCGGTCGCCATTATCGCGGCAACGCTCTGCATCGTTGGCCTGGCCCTCGTCGTCAATCATCTGGTATCCCCGTCAAATAAAAACCAGATTCCTGCGACGCCGGCGATATCAAAGGCTATCGGCGAATCGTCTGTTGGCAATTCGGCACTCGTTCCTGAAACGCCAGCGGTCCCGAAGACCTATCCACCACCGCCTTTGGCCGAGGCGGCCCTCGAACGCTGGATCGAAACGCCCGGCGGTATCGGTGGCATCTGTCTTTCGCCGGACGGTCAACGGCTCTATGCTGCGTTCTGGGGGAATTCAACCGGGTGCCCCATCATGGAATACGAAGTCAGTTCCGGTAAGCTCCTGAGAACCTTTCATTATGATGATCACCACTGTCACGGAGACGTCGTCGTGTCAAAAGATGGGCGTTTTCTCTACACGACCAATTACTACTTCACCTACGCCTCGCGGCTGGATCTTGAGCAGGGCGGGAAGGAAGCGACGTGCGACGTTGGCGGCGTCAGAAATGCTGTATGGGCCGGAGGTATTGATATTACTCCCGACAAAAAGTTAGTGGCTGTCGCGGTGGGCCAAGACGGGCGCAATTATGACATGAAGAATAAGCAGATTTCACTGATCAACGTCGCCGACGGCGCTTTTGATCTGGCAAGTGAGGTCAAGCTTCCGGACGAACCGGTGGGTCATAAGATGGGGTTTTCCGCCGACAGCCGATTTCTTTATGTTGTGACTCGTCAGCGCCAGTCGCAGGCACCGCGCTTGTATGAGATCAGCTTAGGGCAACCGTATCAGGTGAAGCGCTGGGCTGATTTCACCAACGGCGAACTAACCGGAGTTGCCGTGTGCACCACGCGTGACAAAATCTTCGTCGGTGACGCTGCAAACAAAAAGATCTGGGTTTTGGACCGCAGTACTTTCAAGACCACTTCAGCCGTAGCCCTTGCAGGAGCAGCCCCCGGCACTCTCCTGATATCGCCGGACGACAAACTTCTCTACGCGCTCAGTCCCGCCACGCGTTCACTGTGGATTGTCAACACTGAAAGTGAGCTCGTGCTTGCGCAGTTGAAGGGGCTCCGACGAGAAGCCCGCAGCATGGAACTTACGGCGGACGGTACCCTTCTCTTTGTCTCGCATTACAGCGAAGCTGGCGGCATCGCGGTGATTCGGCTGAGGCCGGGCAACACGGGGGCATGCCGTCCCGTCGAAGGTGTAATCACCTTTTCCTCTGATCGTGAGAGAAACTATCAGATATTTAGGATGGATGCGACCGGCAAGAACATCCAGCGTCTGACCAACAACAATGCGACAGAGAAGGCGCCACGATGGTCGCCTGATGGAAAAAGAATCGCATTCATTTCAGACCGACAGGGGCCTTTCAAGGTGTTCATTATGAACGAAGACGGGGCGAACGCCGAACCTGTGCCTAATACGGACCCCCAACCGGGAGACGTTAACGGAGGGGCTCCGCTGGACTGGTCACCTGATGGAACGCAGATTGTCTTTGTCAACGCGAACCATACGGCGATTCGAGTCGTCAATGTGGACGGCTCAGAGTCGAAGACGGTGGTACAGGGAAGGATCGGCAAAGGATACGACTACTACCCCGGGGTTTCCTGGCGCAGAGACAATAACACTATTCTTTTCAATGCCGAAAATGCTGATTGGGCGTACAACCAAGATATCTTCTCCGTAAACCCGGTTACGCAGACAGTGATACAGATCACAAATACGTGGGGCACATCCGTACCACCTGTAGCTCCGGATCTTGCACCCGACGGCCGGAAAATAGCGGTTGTCATCCAGCCAAGCCCTGACATCCCGGTTCGAAACATATATGTGATGGACAGAAATGGCGGCGGCCTAGCCCCTCTGACGGCATTGCAAGCAGCGAGCGCGGTTCCGAGATGGTCGCCCAGCGGCGAGAGAATGGCCTTCTGTTCTGGCACGGTCGGAAAGAAACAGATATGGATTATGAACGCCGATGGAACCCATCAGGAACAGCTTACAACAGGTGATTCAGATAATATAGAGCCTGACATAAAGTAGCAGGACTCGAGCGAAACAGAGGGAGAATGGGTGGCATTCCGGTCATACGGGGACTGCCCCGACACCCCCCCCTTTATGATACGAGTTCCGAGAGATCGGCCTCGGCAAACATCCTTGCTACAGCCGTGCCCATTCAGTTCCGCCATTTGGCGGAACTGAGGCCCCTGACCCTTGATTCCGCCAGGCGAAAGAGTATGCTGTTGGCTGTCGTGTGAGAGGCCACGGTAACAGAGCAGTGGGCAGAAAACGACACTTGATGGCTGACCGGGGTGGCCATATGGCAAACCCCGGGTTAGGAGACAACTTCGTCCGGGAAGTCCTGATGGCCGGGGGCGGCGCGGGTCCAATTCGGAGGAATGTGAAATGAGTAACGAACTCTACAGGAGTTTGGCGATTCAAAGCTGGTGCTTCCGCTGCATGAAGACGAACGCGGAGGTAATCTCGGCGCTGCGCTCCTGCGGGGTGAGCGCCGTCGAGCTGTGTGGCGTCCATGTGAACCCGCTGGCCGGAGAATATGCCAAGGCGATCAAGGAGTACGCCGACGCCGGGATAGCCATCGCCAGCTTCGGCGTGCACTGCTTCGACGCAGACGTCAATAAGGGCCGCAGAATCTTCGAATTCGCCCGCGCCGCCGGAATAAAGGTGATCAACGCCACGTTCTCTCCAGATGGACTCGATGTCGCCGAGAAGCTCTGCGAGGAGTTCAGGATCAAAGTGATGCTTCACAACCATGGGCGGCACGACTTGTATGGATCTGTCCACGCCATCGAGGATCTGCTCACGCGCTCATCGAAGAATGTCGGCCTCTGCCTCGACACGGCGTGGATTCTCGACAGCGGCGACGACCCAGTCGAGGTCGCCAAACGCTTCCGCCAGCGCCTGTACGGTTTGCACATCAAGGACTTCGTCTTCGACAGGGCCGGACGTCCGGAGGATACCATCGTGGGGACGGGGAATCTGAACCTGAACAGCCTCGTGGCTCTCCTGCGGGAGACGCGTTACGACGGAGTCCTGACCTTGGAGTTCGAAGGGGAAGTGAACAACCCGGTTCCCGCCACGAGACAGTGTGTGGATGCGGTGAAGGCCGCGTTCACCAAGTGACTGAAGCGCTCCGCTCAAAAGAATGCGGGCAACAACAAACCGTGGGGATTGCATGAAAAACAAGACAGTGGTTTGTAAGTCACCCAATGTGGTAGTCGTCGAAGACCGGGAGGTCAACGGAGACACATTGGTTGATTGAGGGCTTAACCAGGAAATGCCTTGCAACATACCGCCGGCGACGGCGGTGCGCCGCAAGGCATTTCAAACATGGCTGGCCAAATAGGACCTTCGGTAAACCTCTCCGGCTCCTCTTTCCAATCAGGCGCCCGAGTGCCGCGCGCGGGCGGATCGTTTTCGAGAACAGCTGAGAACCAGCTTGACGGCAGACATTTCGAGAGTACAATCTCGTGTTCGCAAGACAACTGTCCTTTTAATGACGGTCATATGGGAAATCGCGACGGACAGGAAACGGCTTGCAGTTGCGGCGGCGGGCACAGCAAAGTGCGGCTCTGCATAGGATAAAATAAATGGTGTTGTGTCCTCAGTATTCCCTCAGTCAGAACGGAGGTAGGAGCGGGTTGGCATGAAGCGTCGCATTCCGCGGTTGTTTCTCGGCGCTGTGGCATGTACCATTATCGGGCATCCTGTTACGTCCATGTACCTCGAAGGCGCTACCAATGGCCGTTTTCCGAGTATTTTCATAATGCTTGTCGCTGCTTTATGTGCTTTTGGACTCGTGCCTGTGCTGGTCTTCTACTCCTTGATCGAGGGACGTGAGAAATACGTATGGCGTATCCTCGGCGTGGGCTCAGCGAGTGCATTGTTCGTCTCGTGGTGGTTACTCTGGATATTCGGCCCGATGGGAGCAAAGTCATTTGAGTCAGGATTCGCCAGGTGCGCTAAGACGCACGTTGACGCGGACGGAATTCGAAGGTGGGAGACGTCGTTAGATGCAACATTGGCACAAGGCAAGAAAACGTTGGCAGACGACACCGAAGTGTATTTACCGTTGCCTAATGGTGCGAGGGGTGTCAAGAGAAGCTTGTGGCCTCCGGATGTAGCAGGTGTTGCGCCTGACAGGGTTGCCATTTCGGGAGAGGTTATGGGCGTCGTCCTAGAATGGGACGCCAACGTGATCGCAGATTCCCGAATGATCTATGTTGCCCCGAACGAGCACGTTATCAGCCCCCCAACAGAGAGATTTCCCCCAGTAACATCTTGGAGGCAGGTAGGCCCTGGGGAATGGGTAGGTGTCATTTCGAGGCCATAGCGGAGTTCATGCGGCAGCGGAGATAAAGAAAACGTCCAGTCGCTCTGAGCAGGCAGCCGGAGATGAGATCCTCTTTCGCAGTGCGAATTTTCCTTGACAAGCGGGATTCTGAGGGGCAGAATGCATACTTGATGGCTGTCTGTAGTATGGACGGCGGTCACTTGGGAAATTTCGGCTCAATCTCATTCAAGCGAAAAGGAAGAACGAAGATGAACTGGCAGAGAGTTCTGACGACAGCTGCTTTCCTACTGGCTGCGACGATTGCCGTCGGCGCTGATCAAGCTGAACCTCAGCCCGCGGGTCCCTACGCGCAGTGGAAGAACGGACCGCCGAAGGATGACTCCTATTTCCCCATCGCCGTCTGGTGCCAGGAGCCGAATCTGGCGGCGAGGTACAAAGAGGCCGGCATCAACGTCTATGTCGCGCTCTGGCAAGGGCCGACCGAGGCACAGCTCGCCGACCTCAAGAAAGGCGGCATGCAGGTCATCTGCGATCAGAACGCCGTCGGGCTCGCCCACAAGGACGACCCGACCATCATCGGCTGGATGCACGGCGACGAACCGGATAATTTCCACGGCCCGATGCCGCCGAAGATCATCGCGGAGTACGAGGCGTTCCACAAGGCCGACCCGTCGCGACCGGTGTTCCTGAACTTCGGCCGCGCCGCGGCTTCCAGCGCGCTCCCGGACCGCGGCGATCGCAGCCGGCACGACGAGGACTACGTCGAGTACTGCAAGGGAACCGACATCGCTTCGTTCGACATTTACCCCGTGGCGCAGCACGACCCGAGGGCGCATAACCAGCTGGACCTCGTCGGCAAAGGCATTGACCGGCTGATCAAGTTCACGGACGGACGCAAGCCGGTCTGGAACTGCATCGAATGCACGCGACTGGAGGGCACCGACAAGCCCACGCCCAAACAGATCAAGGCGGAGGTTTGGATCGCCCTGACGCACGGCAGCAACGGGATCATCTATTTCGTCCATCAGTTCCATCCCACGTTCGACGAGCACGCGCTTCTCGACGAGCCGGAGAACCTCGCTGCGGTGACGGCGATCAACAAGCAGATCCATGAGCTTGCGCCGGCGCTGAACAGCCCGACCGTGCGGGACGCGCTGAAGGTGGAATCCTCGAACGCGGCCGTGCCGGTGACTGCGATGGTCAAGAAGCTCGGCGGCGCCACCTACGTCTTCACCGTGCCCGAAAAGGCCGGCGCGACGGACGTCTCGTTCGCGCTCGAGGGCCTCGCGGCCGGCGCGCAGGTCCAAGTGCTCGCCGAAGACCGGAAGATTGAGGCAGCGCACGGCAAGTTCCAGGACCGCTTTGGCGACTGGGACGTGCATCTCTATCGGATCAGGTAGATCGCGGTCTTCTCCGGACAAGCGCTTGCCGAGGTCGCCGATGCCGCGTGGGAGTCCCGCAAAAGGCGGCGCAAGACCCTGTCGGAAATGTCAGCGGGGCAGCGATCATCTGCCGCCCCGCTCCAGCCTCGCTAGACCGTCTTCTTTGCAGCCGTAACAAGGCTCTCGACGGTCGCCTCTGCCTTCGCTAAGTCCGCCTTCGTGTCCGCAAAGCGCCGTGGAGAGGCTGCCGTGCGCCTTCACGACCTCGTAAACGATGCCGCCCAGCGCCCCGCAACCCGAAAAGAAGGAAAAGAAAGTGCCCCGGAGCAAGCCTAACAGCCTGCCCCGAGGCGGTGATCGCGGTCCTTATAGAGGGCAATTCACTGGGCCTGCGCCTCGACGAAGAACGCCATCGCGATCAGGCGGCAGATCAGCAGCGACCACTCTCCGGTAATGGCTGCAACAACGATCATGATACTCCAGGCCAGCATCATCACGCCCGCGACCTCAGAGTCGACCGGCGCAGTTCCTCCTTCGTAGCGGATACTCTCTTCGGCGCCGCTCTGCGTTCGGCCGCCGGCGGCCCGACCGCGTGAGCGCCCGCCAGATGGGTTCGATCACCTCGATCAGAACCACGATGCCGGTGACCAGGATGCCTTCCACCGGCTCTACCGCGAAGCTCTCCTCGACAGCGAGGATTTCGCCCGGTCGGACCGCCTTCAGGAACGCGCCGAGCATCCGCTCAGCCATGGCCTTGAGCGATTCCGGCGACTCATCCTTGTTGAAGTGGATGGGAGCCTCCTCCGGCGTTTCCCAGGCGTCCAGATAAGCTGCCAGGACCTCGTCCATGCCGCCGCTGTCACGGCCCTTCATCCGGGCACGGTAGGACACTTCGATTTCCATCGCCGCGCCGTACTGCTGAGACGAAAATTCTACATCCGGCACCGGGACCTTCTTGGACAGGTTTGCGCTGAGCTTTATCAAGGGGTACCTCACTTTCTGGGACGGCTGCAGAGGTACAAAACGATGAGGATAATGACGATGGTTTCCATGCGCCATCCTTTCAGTCAAGACAGGCAGTCCGCGAACGACGTGCTTGGGGCTTTACATCGATGTGATGCGATGCCATAGTAAATGCAGACGGCGGTGCGGCTGGGCGAACGATTAGAGAAGGGAAAAGCGCATGTCGGCACTCAACCTGGACATCCCGAAGAAGTACCGGCCGCTCCTGCGGCTGGGTACCTGCTCATGGAAGTATGAGGGGTGGAAGGGACTGATCTATCGCCCAGGCGTCCGGCACAGCGGGGAGGACTACCTCGTCGAATACGCCCGCCACTTCAACAGCGTCGAGGTGGACCAGTGGTTCTGGAGTCTCTTTCCGGCCGGGGTGAAGCTGCCGGATCCTCACGTGGCGAAGTCGTACGCCGAGAGCGTTCCAAACGACTTCCTCTTCACGGTCAAGGCGCCCAATGCGATCACGTTGACGCATCACTACGCCAGGCAGGCCAAAGGGCATGCCGACTTCGCCAACAAGCCCAACCCGGACTTCCTCAGCCTCGATCTGCTGAATCGCTTCCTGGAGACGCTTTCGCCCATGGGAGAAAAACTGGGTCCGATCATGTTCCAGTTCGAGTACCTGAACAAGACGAAGATGCCTTCCCTAAAGGCGTTCCTGGATCGGCTGCACGAGTTCTTCGTCAAGGCTCCGAGGGAATTCTCCTACGCCATCGAGACGAGGAACCCCAACTACCTGTCAACGGCTTTCTTCGACTCTCTTCGTGAGCACAAGCTGGGGTACGTGTTTCTGGAAGGCTACTACATGCCGCACATCGCGGATGTCTTCACCAAGCACGATACGATCACACCTGCTGGCACGGTCGTTCGGTTACATGGGCCTGACCGCCAGGCGATTGAGGAAGCAACGGACTCAGTGTGGGATCGCATCGTTGAACCCAGGCCTGACAGTATTCAGGCGGCGGTGAACATTGTCCGTATGAACCTGCGCCTGGGGCATAAGACTTTCGTCAATATCAACAATCACTTCGAGGGGTGTGCGCCTCTGACGGCGGAGAGGTTGCTGACGGTCCTGCGGGAAAAGAAACCGAAGTTAGTGTAAGTGACGAGAGCGATTCCGGGAGTCTGTTGGACAGCCGCACGTACATCCGTGCGAACAACAAACCTCTCGGCAACGTCGCAACTCTCGTAACCGTTGCCCCTTACGGCAGTTCCCGCGATCATCAACTGCCTCACAGGTCGCTTCTTTGAGCCCAACTGCGCTGCACTCCATTACGAAGTAGTTTCCCGCCACTACTCGGCATTATAACAGGCCGCCTACCTCTTCTCCGCCTCGAACAACTGGCATTGCACCCGCCCCTGCGCTCGCGCTGTCCCGGCAATCTCGGCGGCTTGGACCACCGACTTGCTGCCGAAGAACAGCGCCGCGGGCTGCGGCGCATCGTAACGCTCGCCGGGCTTGAGCGTCACTTCGATGTCGCGCCATACGTCCGGGTGCTCGCTCCCATTCGGACCGGGATCGCGCCAGAAGATCATCTTGAAGTCATCCGGGTTGACGCTGATACAGCCCAGGGCCCCGTGGAGTTTCGTGTTCGTCCACGCCATCACCCCCTCCGGCAACTGCTTCGCCGGCGTGTCGTTGGTCTGGTCGCCCCCGATGTTCGATAGTGCGTAGTGGTACACGCTGGCGAGCCGCCACGGCTGAATGTCGGTGTTCTCGATCCACAGCAGGCGCGAGGTAAAGCAGGGCTGACCGGGATAGAGGGTGATCCGGTAGCAGGCGCGGAATCGCTGCGGCCGGACGCTCTGCGGCGCGTATCTCCCATCCTTCTCAGCGGTCGTCTTCGTCTCACCGCCCTGCGTCATGGCCACGGTCAGGTCGGCGGTGAAGCGCACCGGGCCGCTGTGGCACTGCACTGATTCTGTCTTATCCGCCGCTACCCATAGGTTCTGGCCGAGTTGCTGCTGGATCAGCCCCTGCAGCCGCCCTAGTTGCAATTGCCTCGCCGTGATGGAGGTGAGCAGGTCGCCACTATGGGCAGAATGCTTCAGCGTGAGCAGCCCGTTGGTGACTTCGAACGCATCCTCCTGCACCTGCGCCTTCACAGCGGGCGTGCCTTCGGGCGCGGTGGTGCTGACGGGATAGAGGAAGAACGTCTCGCAGCCATAGGCCGGCAGCGCCCCCACGTCAAAGCTCAACTCCCCCTGCTTGCCGTCCACATCGAACTGGCACGTGACTGCCCCACCGGCCGCGGTAGTCACAGCGCCGTGGGTAATCTCCGGCAGCACCTCGTCGAAGCGCGCCTGCATAAGCGGCTGCGGTGAGGGGTTGCTGACAACGATGGGAATGCGACTGGAGTTCGTCGCGCCGGCCGTCGGAAGCCATTTCGCGCCGGACACGTAGACCAGTCGCGTGGCCATATGGTCGCTGCGGTCGTCGTCCAGCGTCCCCTCCGGGTCAACGGAGGCGGTAATCAGATGCCCCCCAGCCGCCACATTGTTGAACACGGCCCTTTTCACCTTCGCGCCGGCCGCGAGGTCATGCTTGCTCACCGTCTCCTCGCCATCCACCCATACATGCAGCGCGAAGTTGCCCTCGGTGCCGCCGGAGTTCGTGAGCGTAAGGCTCTGGCCATCAGGGGCGATGGTGACCGTGATCTGCGGCGTCTTGCCGGAATGGATCTCGTAGACGCGGGCATTAACGCGCGTCGCCGTCTGCGTCAACTCCGGCCACGGGCGGTCGTCCAC
>Ga0181524_10004066_pt1 | contig 13790 bp, 11 predicted proteins | sample PEATcosm2014_Bin_34_FD_119761 | JGI IMG/M metagenome (GOLD analysis project Ga0181524, IMG submission 119761) | Peatland microbial communities from MTU Mesocosm Facility, Houghton, MI, USA - PEATcosm2014_Bin05_60_metaG | ecosystem: Environmental > Terrestrial > Soil > Wetlands > Peat | place...
ATGGGGCTGGCCTCCAACGATGTGGCTCTCCTCGGGGTGAGCTTCGCCCACCTGAGCAACCCACGATGCTCGTTGCGCCGGCCCTTCTTCAGGACCGGGCGGCGGCTTCCATCCTGACTAGATCAGCGCCGGGGCCGCACCGTGGCGCCGGAGCCGCACCCGCGGTCCAGAGGCGCCTCCCATCACCCGGTCGGAAGGCGCCTGCCGATCACCCGGCGGTGACTGCCCAGGTGACTGCCCATCGGCAGAAGGTCGCTGATGACCTCCGCCCCTGACGTCAGAGAGGCCGCTGCGACTATCCTGGCCGCCATGACTTTCATCGAATCGATCTCCGCCCAAGAGGTTCTCGATTCCCGGGGCAACCCGACGATCGAGGTTCACGTCGAGTTGGCCGGCGGCTGGGAGGGCCAGGCCATCATCCCGAGCGGCGCCAGCACCGGCGTGCACGAGGCCGTCGAGCTGCGCGATGGCGACCCGGCGCGGTACGGGGGCAAGGGTGTCCTCAAAGCAGTCGACAATGTGACCGAGGTGATCGCCCCCGAGGTGATCGGCATGGACGCGCTCGACCAGGGCGCTCTCGACGCCCGCCTCATCGAGCTGGACGGCACCGAGAACAAGGGCAAGCTGGGCGCCAACGCCATCCTCGGGGTGAGCCTCGCCAGTGCCCGGGCCGCCGCCGAGTCGACGGGGCTGCCCCTCTACCGCTACCTGGGCGGGGTCGGCGCGGTGACTCTCCCGGTCCCCCAGTTCAACTGCCTCAACGGCGGCGCCCACGCCCAGACCTCGGTGGACTTCCAGGAGTTCATGTTCATCCCGTTCGGGCTGCCGACCTTTGCCGAGGCGCTCCGCGCCGGGAGCGAGTGCTTCCACGCCCTGCGCGCCGTCCTCAAGGCGAAGGGGCACGCCACCGGGCAGGGTGACGAGGGCGGCTTCGCCCCCTCGCTCAAGCACAACGAGGAGGCCGTCGAGCTGCTGGTCGAGGCCATCCTCAAGGCCGGGTACGTGCCCGGCACGGACGTCGGGATCGGGCTCGACCCGGCCGTCTCCGGCCTCTACCACGACGGCCACTACGTGCTGAAGGGCGAGGGGCGGACCCTGGGCCCCGTCGAGATGGTCGAGCTCTGGACGACCTGGCTCGACCGCTACCCGATCGTCTCGCTCGAGGACGGCATGGCCGAGGAGGACTGGGACGGCTGGGTGCTTTTGACCAAGATGCTGGGGGAACGCGTCCAGTTGGTCGGCGACGACAACTTCGTGACCAACGCCAAGCTGCTCCAGAAGGGCATCGACCTCGGTGCGGCGAACTCGGTGCTCATCAAGCTCAACCAGATCGGCACGCTGACCGAGACCATGCAGACGGTCGCCCTCGGGCGGGCGCACGGGTACAACCCGGTGGTCAGCCACCGCAGCGGCGAGACCGAGGACACCTTCATCGCCGACTTCGTGGTCGCCATCAACGGGGGCCAGCTCAAGACCGGGGCCCCGTCGCGGTCGGAGCGGGTCGCCAAGTACAACCGGCTGCTCCGGATCGAGCGCGAGCTCGGCACCTCCGCCGTCTACGCCGGTAGAGGGGCGCTCCCGCGGGTCCCGAAGCCATAGGCCGCGCCGGTACGTCGATGACCAGCCCGGGGGGCGTCCGGGGCTCGTGGCGGTGAAGCGACCGCCCAGCCCGCTGACCGTCGCCGCCCGGGCGGGGACGCCGGAGGCCGCGCCCGGCGGCGCCCCTCTGGTGGAGCCGCCGTCGCTCGCCTCCGTCGACGCCTTCCCCGACCTCGCCGACCTGGACCGGACCATGGCCGTGGCTGCGAGCGGCTACCGCCGTTACGGCAATCCCAGCGTCCACCGCCTCGAGGAGGCGCTGACCGCCCTGGAGGGCGGGGGCCTCGACGCGCCCCTCTGCCGGGTCACCTCCAGCGGCCAGGCCGCCCTGCTGCTCGCCCTGAGCACCCTGGTCGAGCCCGGGCGCCGCCGGGTGGTGCTGCTCCGTCCCTGCTACGGGGGGAGCGAGAGCCTCATCGCCGGGCCCCTCGCCGCCCTGGGTATCGAGCCCGTGATCATCGACCTGCCGCCCCCGGGCGAGGTCGACCACCAGCTCGCGGCGGTGGGGGAGGTGCTCTCGCCGGCGGTCGCCGCTGTGGTGGCGGAGACCATCGGCAACCCCCTGCTGGGGGTGCTGGACCTGCCCGCCCTGGTCGATCTCTGCCGGGCGGCGGGGGTCACCACCGTCATCGACAACACCTTCGCCACCCCGTTCCTGCTCCGCCCCCTGGAGATGGGGGCCGATGTGGTCTTCCACAGCCTGAGCAAGCAGCTCTCCGGTCACGCCGACGTGTTGGGAGGAGCGGTGATGATCCGCGCCGGCCATGCGGCGGCCGGCCGGCTGGATGCCAACTCCCGGGCGCTCGGCGCGGTGCTGGCGCCGTTCGACGCCTTCCTCAGCCTGCGTGGCATCCGCACCGCGGGCCTGCGCACCGAGCGTGGCGCGGCCAACGCGGCGGCGCTGGCCCGGCTGGCCTCCGGGCACGCGGCGGTCGCGGCCGTCCACTACCCCGGCTCACGAGGTCCCGAGGAGGAGGCGCTGGCCGCCCGGCTGCTGCCCCGGGGACGGGGATCGATGCTGGCCATCGACCTGGGCGGGCGCGACCGGGCGGAGCGTCTGCTGGGCGCGCTGCCCGAGGTCCGGCTCGCCCCCTCCCTCGGCGACGTCGCGACCACGGTGAGCCACCCGGGGGTCAGCTCCCATCGCAGCCTGAGCCCCGAGCAGCGCCGCGCACTGGGCATCGGCGACGGCCTGCTCCGCTTCTCGGTGGGGATCGAGGCGGTCGAGGATCTGACCGCCGAGCTCGGGGCGGCCCTGGACGCGGTCGCGGGTACCATGGGCCCAGCCCACTCAGCGAGGAGCACCAGCGCATGACCATCGTCCGGCTCGTCAACGGCGCGGATGCCGCGGTGAAGCTCTCGGTCGAGGAGACCCTGGAGGCGCTGCGGGTCAAGCCCGGCGACTCCGGGTTCATCGAGCTGCCCGGTGAGGACGGCCCGATCCACCTCCGTCCGAGCGGCGTCATCGCCGTCTTCACCGACGCGCGCAGGAGCAGCGCCGGATTCCGGATGGGGGTCGGCGCGACCGGCGGCTGACACCTCCCTCGGGGTCGCCGGAGCCGGCCTCACCAGTCCCGTACCCCCCAGCGCGCGCGCCGCTGACCGGTCCGGCGCCGAAGCTCGGTGATAATGGCCGTGATGCCCAGCTCCGACCCCCAGCTTTCGATCGTCCCCGCGCGCCTCGGCTCCAGCCTGCTGGATCTGATCGGCCGGACGCCGCTGCTGCGCATCCGCCTCTTCGAGGAGGAGTTCCCCGAGGTTCGGGTGTTCGCCAAGGCCGAGTACCGCAACCCCGGCGGTTCGGTGAAGGACCGGCCGGCCCTCCGGATGATCACCGAGGCCGAGCGCCGGGGGCTGCTCACCCGGGATCGGGTGATCCTCGACGCCACCAGCGGCAACACCGGGGTCGCCTACGCCATGATCGGCGCCGCCAAGGGCTACCGGGTCCACCTGGTCATGCCGCGCAACGTGAGCACGGAGCGGCGGGCACTGGTCCACGCCTACGGCGCCGAGGTCACCTTCAGCGACCCCATGGAGGGGAGCGACGGTGCCATCCGGCTCTGCCGCGAGGTCCTGGCCGCCGACCCCGACCACTACTACATGCCCGACCAGTACAACAACCCCGAGAACTGGCGCGCCCACTACCACGGCACCGCCAACGAGATCTGGGAGCAGACCCGGGGGGCGGTCACCCACTTCGTGGCCGCGCTGGGGACGGGCGGCACCTTCGTCGGCACCGGGCGCCGGCTCCGCGAGCTCAATCCGGAGATCCGCCTGTACAGCGTCCAGCCCGAGTCCCCGTGGCATGGCCTCGAGGGCCTCAAGCACATGCAGAGCGCCATAGTTCCCGGCATCTATGACCCGAACCTGGCGGACCGCGATCTCGGCGCCCCCACCGAGGATGCTTACGAGCTGGCCCGGCGGCTGGCCACCACCGAGGGCATCCTCGCCGGTCACTCGAGCGGCGCCAACCTCTGGGGGGTCCGCGAGGTGGCTCGCGAGATCGAGAGCGGCGTGATCGTCACCATCCTCTGCGACGGGGGGGACCGCTACCTCAGCACCGGCCTGTACGGGCTGACCCCTCCGTGAGCGTGCTCGCGGTGCGCCTGGCCGGGCCCGCCCACGCGGAGATCCGGCGCCTCGCCGAGGCCGCCTACCCCCACGAGGGCTGCGGGGTGCTGATCGGCGCGTATGACGGGGACGCGGTGGTGGTGGAGGAGGCCACCTCCGCCCGCAACCTCTGGACCGAGAGGCTGCGCGACCGCTACGACCTCGACCCCGCCGACATCCAGGCCGCCGACGTCTCGGCCCGTGCCCGCGGTCTCGACGTGGTCGGCTTCTGGCACAGCCATCCGGACCACCCGGCGTGGCCCTCGCAGTTCGACTCCGATCGGTCCTGGGTCGATTACGCGTACCTCATCGTCAACACCGTCACCGGCGCCAGCGGCGATCTCAACGCCTTCAGCCCGGCCGGCGAGGGTCGGGGGCTGCGCCAGATCGTGCTGCGCTTCGAGGGCGGGGCGTCGTGAGCCCGGCGGCGGGGACGGTGCGCACCCGGCGCACCCGGCGGCGGGACGGCGACCTCTCGCTGGGCCCGGTGAGCGGCATCGTCGCCATCGTGGGCCGGCCCAACGTCGGGAAGTCCACGCTCTTCAACCGGCTGACCGGGCACCGGCACGCGATCGTCGACGAGACCGCCGGGCTCACCCGGGACCGCCTGTACGGCGTCGCCGAGTGGCGCGGCCGCCGCTTCACCCTGGTGGACACCGCCGGCCTCGACCCGGCGCTGGCCCCGGACGACCCGGGGATCGCCGAGCTGACCCGGGGCACCCAGCAGCAGGCGCGCCTGGCCATCGAGGAGGCCGACCTCTGCATCCTCATGGTCGACGTCCGCGCCGGCGTCACCGGGCTGGACGAGGACGTCGCCAGGATCCTGCGCTCGGGGGGCAAGCCGGTGATCCTCGCCGGCAACAAGGCGGACTCCTCCAGCGACCCGTACTACGCCCACGAGCTGTACCGGCTCGGCCTCGGGGAGCCGCGGCTGATCTCGGCGCTCAGCGGCACCGACACCGGCGAGCTGCTCGACGAGGTGCTGGAACGGCTGCCCGCCGCGGACGGCGCCGCCGAGGAGCGGGTCGACGAGCTGCGGGTGGCCATCATCGGCCGGCCCAACGTCGGCAAGTCGTCGCTGCTCAACTACCTGGTGGGGGAGGAGCGGGCGTTGGTGTCATCTGTGGCCGGAACCACGCGGGACGCGGTCGACACTGTGGTCGACCACCACGGGCGCCAGGTCCGGCTGGTGGACACCGCCGGGATCCGGCGCCGGGGGGTCATCAGCACCGACATCGAGCACTACAGCCTGCTCCGGGCGATGCGCGCCCTGGAGCGGAGCGACGTCGCCCTGGTGGTGGTCGACAGCTCCGAGGGGATCGTCGCCCAGGACCGGCACATCGCCGGCTACGCCGCCGAGGCGGGCAAGGGCGTGGTGATCATCGCCAACAAGTGGGACCTGGTGCCCCAGGAGGACCGGGTCGACCCCGAGACGCTCTCCAGGATCGGCGCCGCCTTCGACTTCGTCCCCGGGGTCCCGGTGATGACCCTGAGCGCCCTCCAGGGGCGCAACGTGGCCAAGGTGCTGGACACCGCCGCGACGGTGGCCGATGGACGGGCCACGCGAATCCCCACCCCGGCCCTCAACCAGCTGGTACGGGAGGCGGTGGCGAGCCGGCCGCCGGCGATGCACAGGGGCCGCCGGCTCAAGATCCTCTACGCCACCCAGGCGAGCTCTCCCAACCCGACCGTGGTGCTCTTCGTCAACGACCCCGAGCTGCTCCACTTCTCGTACGAGAGATACCTGGAGAACCGCATCCGCGCCGTCTTCGGCTTCGCCGGGGTACGGCTCCGCATGGTGGCCCGGCGCCGGAACGAACCCGAGGCCTGAGCTTCCGGCACGCGGCGCCCGCCAACGACAACCGGCGTGACGCGGTGGCCACATCGGCACCCGGCGGTCGCATGTGCCCGATACACGTCGGCCGAGCACCGTCATCGCCTCATCGGAGGCGGATGCGCGGCGCGGGGCTAAGGTGGAGGTGAGGTGGTGATCACCGATACGTCGTCACCACGGGTATGGGGTGCTGGGCATGGCTTGGCTGAGAGGGAACGGCGGAAGCCGAGGGACGCCGCCCGCTGAGGACGACTCGCTGCTGGCCACAGCGGAGTGGTTCGGCGACGGGACGGCCTTCACCTCTGACCGGCTGTTGACCGCCGCCTTGCTCCAGATGGCCGGCACCCACACCCCGGACGGCATCCCGCGAGGCCTGCTCATACCAGCTGCGGGTGGCACCACCATGGTGCGCACCTCCCCCGCCAGCGTGGAGGAGGCCTTCCACTGGCTCGATGAGGTGCTGGGGAGCGACGATCAGGCCGAGCTGCGGCGGAGCCGGCTGCGCGCCCGGATGAGGAGCGTGATCGAGCGCGGTGTGATCCCCGTCTTCCAGCCGATCGTCGAGCTGAGCGCCGGTACCGTTGCCGGCGTCGAGGCCTTCTCCCGCTTTGAGCGCGGTTCGCCCGCGCGATGGTTCAAGGAGGCCGCGGCCGTCGGCATGCGCGAGGTGCTCGAGACGGCCGCCATCCGGGCGGCGGTCGGCATCCTCCGCGAGATCCCGGAGGATGTCTACCTCTCCCTCAACGTCTCGCCGATCACCCTGCTACGACCCGAGACCGGACGGCTGCTGCAGGCCGCCCCACTCTCTCGGATCGTCATCGAGATGACCGAGGCGGCCATGACCCTCGACCAGGCCACGGTGAGCCAGGTGCTGCAGCCTCTGCGGCAGGCGGGGGCGCGGCTCGCCCTCGATGACGCCGGCACGGGGAACACGAGCCTGCGCCAGCTCCTCCTCCTGCACCCTGACATCATCAAGATCGACATCTCGGTGACCTCTGGCATTCAGCACGGCCGAGCTCGGCGCGCCCTGGCCGGGGCGCTGGTGTCCTTCGCCCGGGAGATCGGGTCCACGGTGGTCGCCGAGGGCATCGAGAGCGAGGCGGAGCTGGAGGCCGTGCGGGAGTGCGGAGTGACCCACGGGCAGGGTTTCCACCTGGCTCTCCCCACCCCGCCGCCGCTGGACCTGAACGCCGTCTCGGCCGGCAGGGCTGCTTTCGGCGCTCGCCGCCTTCCCGGGATGCGCCTGCACATCGACGCCGCCTGAGGGCTCGCCCCTGGCTCTCGGGCGTGGAGGTCCGTGCACGCTCGCCTGAGATGGACCCACCACCCGGGTCGCGCAGCTCGGGGCCGCAAACGGGGTGGCGCGGAGTGGAGCCGGACCGCGCAGCGCGGTCACTGCCAGGGGCGGCTCGACCTCCTGGCCCAGTAGTCGGTGGGCGTCTCGGCGAGGACGGGGAGGTCGAGGAGGTCCAGCTCGGTCAGCTCGCTGGCCCGCAGGTTGCTCTGCAGCTGGTCGACGGTCGCGGCGCCGCTCAGCACCACGGTCGCCCACGGGCGCATCAGCGCGGCGGCGATGGCGAGCGCGTCGGGGCCCACGCCGGCCCCCGCCGCCTCCTCTCCGAGGGGCGTGTCCGGCCCACCCGCGTCACCGCGCGCGGTGAGCCGGCCGTTGGCCACCGCCTCCTTGACGATCACCGCCCACCCGGCCTCGGCCGCCGCGACCAGGGCGGGCTCGACCGACGGCTCCAGCAGGTTCCAGGTCGCCTGCACCGCGCCGAAGAGCGGCTCACCCCCGGATCGGATCTCGAGCGCCCGGCGGATGGTCGCGGCCTGAGCCGGGCCCGAGGTTGAGATCCCGAGACGCAGACCGCGGTCGCGCTCTCGCGCCAGGGCCTCATGGAGGGCCCGGTCGTCGAGCACCCCGGACTCCAGGGTCGCGGAGTGCACCTGGTACAGGCGGAGGTGCGAGCCGAGCAGGGCGACGGTCTCCGCGTGCTGGCGCTCGAAGGTCGCCAGCGAGTGGTCCTTCACCTCGTGGACCGCCGCCGCCGGGTCCCAGGCGCCGACGTAGGTGTAGCCCCACTTGGAGCCGACCACCACGTCGGGCGGGTCGGCGCGGCCCAGCCAGCCGGCCACGAAGGCCTCGGCCGACCCGTACGAGCGGGCGCAGTCGAGGTAGCGAACCCCGGCCGCATAGGCGGCGTCGAGGACCTCCCAGCTGCGCCGGCGGAAGGCGTCCTCGGAGCGGTCCTTGCCGAAGTCGTCGGCACGCCCGGTGGTGATGTACGCCGGCCGCCCGAGGGCGGCCATGCCCAGCCCGATCCGGCTGACCAGGGGCCCGCCGCGGCCCAGTGGCAGCATCTGCATGCGGTCACGATAGCCTGGGTGGCCCTGGGAATTCACGGCCCCGCCCGGTGGTCGGAATTGGGCTCCAACCTCGGCTCCCCCGAGCGGTCAGCCGCGGCGTCCGCCCTCACGTGGCCGTTCTCGATGTACCAGGCGAGCGCGCGCCGGAGCGTCTCCTCCAGCGGCGTGTAGGTGAAGCCCAGCTCGCGCGCCGCCGGGGCTCCGTCGTAGGCGTGGCCGTGGGCCAGCGTCCGCAGCATCTCGCGGCAGACCGGCGCCCGCCGTCGCGCCGCCCGGAAGCCGAAGCCCGCCACCGAGGCGGCAGCGACCGCCGGGCCGGCGGGGAGGAAGCGGAGCGGGTGGGTCCGGCCGGCGACCGTCCCGAGCGTGTGCACCATCTCCGATATGCGCTGGGTGGACCCGCTGAGCACGTAAGGGTGCAGCGGCTCACCGCGGGTGGCGGCGAGCAGGTGCGCCTCGGCGCAGTCGGCGATGTCGACCAGGCTGACCGGCGCGTCGACCAGCCAGTGCAGCCGGCCGTTGGCGTACCGGATCAGCCAGCGCGCCGTGCCGGTGGTGCGCCCCGGCCCCTGCACCGAGGCGGGGTTGAGGCAGATCAGCTCGACACCGAGACGGGGAGCCAGCTCCAGGACCTGACGCTCGGCCTCGTACTTGGAGCGCTCGTACGCGGAGAGGAAGCGACGCGGTCCACCCTCCGGCCGTCCGGGCTCGGGCGCGCTGTCGAGGGTGGCGGCCGACGAGGTGTAGACGATGCGGCGGACCCCGGCCCGGGCGGCCGCCCGGACCACGCTGACCGAGCCGTCGACATTGGTCCGCATCAGGGGAGCCGGGTCGGGCAGGCACATCTTGTTGAGCCCGGCGACGTGGAAGACCAGCTCACAGCCGCGCATCGCGGTGACCAGGTCCTCGCCGTCCAGGATGTCTCCGATCACCGGCTGGGCGCCGGCGGCGCCGACCCGGGCCGCCGTCTCCTGGCCGCGCGCCAGGGCGCGCACCTCGAAGCCGGCCCCGATCAGTCGCTCGAGGACGGCACCCCCGACGAAGCCACCGGCCCCGGTGATGAGGACCGGTCCGCTCACTCCGGGGTGGCCGGCGCGGAGCTGCGGAGGGTGGAGGCCGCCCAGCGCGAGACGTAGTCGGCGGCCGACAGGACGGTGAGCCCCGCCGCGATCCAGAGCGCCCACTCGCCGATCCCGGTCGGCCCCAGACGCTGGTCGACCCGGAGCAGCAGCAGGATGATGGCGACGAACTGCACCGCCGCCTTGGTGCGCCCGAGCTCGGATGACCGGATCACCTTGCCGGAGACGGCGACCGAGCCCCGCAGGCCCATCACCATCACCTCGCGGCAGACGATGATCATCACCGCCCACGGCGAGGCCTGGCCCATGCTGGTGAGGGCGATCAGCACGCCCGCCACCATCACCTTGTCGGCGGTGGTGTCCAGGAAGCTGCCGGTCAGCGTGGTCACGCCCCAGCGCCGGGCCAGGTAGCCGTCGAGGTAGTCGGTGCTGGCCGCGATCGCGAACACCACGGCCGCCCAGCGGCCCTGACCTCCGAGGGCGAGTGCCGCCACCACCGGGGTGAGTGCCAGGCGCATCACGGTGGTGGTGCCCACGAAGGCGGTGCGGGCACGGGAGCGGACGGCCACCACCGGGAGCACGCTCACCGGGCTGACTGGCGCGTCGTCACCCGCGGCGAGGGGAATCGGCGCTCCGCGCTGGGGCGCGACGGGAGGGGACCGGCGAGCCATGCCGAGCAATGGTCGCACGTCCGGCGGTGGCCGAGAGGAGGACGCGGACGGCGGCTCCGTCGGGCAGCCGGAGGGCACGCCGGGCCAGGCGGACGCAGGCCCCGGAGTCCACCGCGCGCACCGCCTCCTTGATCCTGGCCACCGAGGGCACCGCCACCGACAGCTCCCTCACCCCGAGGCCGATCAGCAGCGGCACCGCCTCGACCTGGCCGGCCAGCTCACCGCACACGCCCACCCAGCGGCCCCGGGAGCGGGCGGCCCGGACCGTCTCCCCGATCAGCCGCAGGGTCGCGGGGTGGAGGGCGTCGGCGAGCGTGGCCACCTCGGCGTTGCCGCGGTCGGCCGCGAGCGTGTACTGGGAGAGGTCGTTGGTCCCGAGTGAGAAGAAGTCGACGCGCTCGGCCAGCCGGGCGGCGGTGAGGGCCGCGGAGGGGACCTCCACCATCACGCCGACCTCGAGGCGGAGGGGTGCGGACCCGGCCACCTCGGCGAGCAGGGCTCGGGCGGTCTCGACCTCGCCCGCGCTCGCCACCATCGGGAACATCACCCGCACCGGGTGCCGCCGCGCGGTCGCGACCACGGCGCGGAGCTGGGCGGTCAGCACCTCGGGCCGGGCCAGGCCCAGGCGAATGCCCCGCAGCCCGAGGGCCGGGTTGTCCTCGTGGACGGAGCGGAGATAGGGGAGGGGCTTGTCGGCGCCGACGTCGAGGGTCCGGATGGTCAGCGGGCGGCCCTCCAGCCGCTCGGCGATCTCGGTGTAGACGCGCTCCTGGGCCTCCTCCCCGGGCATCGACTCCGCCTCCAGGAAGAGGAACTCGGTGCGGAGCAGCCCGACCCCGTCGGCGCCCGCCTGGACCGCCCGGGTGGCCTCCTCGACCGCGCCGATGTTGGCGGCGACCTCCACCGTCACCCCGTCACGGGTCACCGCGGGCCGGTGCGCGGCGGCGGCGGCATGGGCCGCCCGGCGCTGCTCCTCCCGGGCCTCGGCGCGGGCCCGCCGGACCAGCTTCGCGGGGGGGTCGACGGTCAGCGTGCCCCGCCCGCCGTCGAGCAGGGCGCTCCGCCCCGGCGGGAGCGCGAGCAGGTGGTCGCCCAGGCCCACCACCGCCGGGATCCCCAGGGCGCGGGCCAGGATGGCGCTGTGCGAGGTGGGGCCGCCTCCGGCGGTGGCGATACCCATCACCCGGGAGGGATCCAGCGCCGCGGTGTCGGTGGGAGCGAGGTCGCGCGCCACCAGGATCCCGGCCTGGCGGAGGACGGGGGCGGACCGGCCCAGCAGGCGATGGAGCACCCGGCGGCTCACCCCCGCGAGGTCGGCGGCCCGCAGCCGCATGGTGGGGTCGTCGAGCTGCTCCCAGGACCTCCCCAGCCGGGTCGACACCTCCGACCACGCCTGGGCGGCGGTCCGGCGCTCCCCGGTGATCGCCGCCCGAGTGGGCTCGAGGAGCTCGGGGTCCTCGAGGAAGAGCAGGTCCGCATCGATGATCTCCGCCTCGTAGCCGCCCGACCGGGCCCGGGTCTGGTCGCGCAGCTGCTCCAGCTCGGAGCGGGTCGCGGCCAGCGCCAGCTCCAGGACCTCCAGCTCGGAGGCCGGTTCGTCGGCCTCGCCGGTCGGGATCGGCGCCTCGGCCTCCTCCAGCACCTGCAGGGTGCCGATGGCGATGCCGGCGGAGGCGGGGATGCCGCGCAGCTCGCCGGGCCGGCCCGGGGTCGGCGACTCCGGCGGCGGTGCAGGGCCGGCGGGGGAGGCGGCCGGAGCCCGCTCTGTCGGAATGGCCCCGGCGGTTGGGCCCCCGGCGGGCTCGTCGTATCGGCGCGCCGCCAGCGCGCGCAGGGCGTCAATCGCTCGCTGCGCGTCGGGGCCCGTCGCGCGCACCAGCAGCTCATGGCCCGCGCGCACCTGCAGGCCGGCGAGCGCGTTAAGGCTGCGCGCGCTCACCAGCGCCGAGCCGGTGGTCGCGTTGCCGGCGAGGACCACGGCGTCCATCCCCCCGGTGGCGCGGATCACCCGCGCGGCCGGCCGGGCATGGAGCCCGAGGGGGATGTCCACGGCGATCCGGGTCTCGACCGCCGGGGCGCCGAGGTCGGGGGTGGGGGCGGGGATCGCGGCCCCCTCGCCGGCTCCGGCGGTCGCGACACCGGTCGTGTCCAGGACTGCCCCCGCGCCGGCGGAGCCACCCGCCCCCGGGCCTCCGACCTGGGCACGCTTGGCGTCCAGCGACCCGGTCGCCTCGAGCGCCACCCGCTCCAGCGGCTCGCCCAGCCGCGAGGTCACCGCCGCCGACACCGCGCCCTCGACCAGGGGGGCGGCGCTCAGCAGCACCCGGCCGCGGCGCTCCTCGGGGAGCAGCTCCAGCGCCATCTCGGCGGAGAGCAAGGCGCTGCCCAGGTCCATGAGCACCAGCACCCCGCGCTCCGACCAGGCCGCCTCGATGGCGGCGGCGACCCGCACCGGGTCGGTGCCCAATGCGGTCTCGGGTGGCTCCATGCCCCCCGCCGCGACGATCCGGACCTCCTCCCCGGCCATCGCCCGGGCCAGCTCCGCGGCCCCCTCGGCGAGCTGGGCGCTGTGCGAGACCAGGACCAGCCCGACCGGCGCTGCGCCCGGTGGGAGGTCGCCGGGCGCAGCGACGGCGGGCGCCTCACCCGCGGGATCGGCCGGCTCAGTGGCCGCCATAGGCTCGATGCAGCAGCTCCAGGGGATGGATCACCGGGAACCCGGTGGCCTTGGCGATGTGCCAGCGGCAGGTCTCGCTGTCGCAGAGCACCAGGTCGGGGGCGGTCTGCTTGATGTCCGAGAAGAGGCCCGCGCCGACCGCCATCGAGATCGCGTACTTCTCGCGCTTGATCCCGTAGGTGCCGCCGACCCCGCAGCAGTCCCGATCCAGCTCCACCAGCTTCAATCCCGGGATCAGCGCGAGCACGTCGAGGGCGGGCTTGCCGATCAATTGATTCTGCTGCTGGCAGGGCGCGTGATAGGCGGCGGTCACCTCGACCGGGACGAAGTCGGTCTTGAGGCGGCCCTGCTCGTGCAGGTCGCGGAGGAACTCGAAGATGTCGTAGGTGCGCTCCGAGATGTCGATGAGCGCTGGGTCCTCCACTCCGAGGATCTCGCGCGCCTCGCGCTTGAGCATGAGCCCGCAGCTGGTCGAGGAGGCGATGACCGGGACCTCCCCGGGTGAGCGGTGCAGCTGGCGGGCCAGCCGGGTGGCGTAGGTGCGGGCGGCGGGGAAGTTCCCGTTGGACTGGAGGGGCAGCCCGCAGCAGCCCTGCGAGGGGATCTCGACCGCCAGACCCTGGTGCTCGAGGACGGCCACCACCATCCGGCCCAGCCGGGGCTCGAAGTAGTTGGTGCTGCAGCCGTGGAAGTAGACCACTCGGTCGCGCGCCGGGCGGCTGGGATGGCGCCGCGCCCACTGCTGGAAGGTGCGCGGGGCCACCTTGGGGACCGCGGCCTTGCGGTGGATGCCGAGGATGCGTTCCACCGGGAAGCGCACCAGGGAGGTGCCCATGGCCCAGTTGAAGAGAGGGCGTATCGGCCGGCCGAGCCGACCCATCCAGTCAGGTCGGGCCAGCAGCTGGTCGCGCAGGGGGATGCCGCGCTGCTCTTTGAGCTGGGCCCGGGCACGC